>OBLI01000002.1_pt1 | contig 326095 bp, 351 predicted proteins | sample 1519701 | NCBI WGS metagenome assembly OBLI01 (sample SAMEA3663005, study PRJEB22513) | pig gut metagenome | biome: pig gut; feature: pig-associated habitat; material: faeces | place: France | collected 2012
ATATTAATATTATATAATAATTTATTTATTATAAATAAATTTTTATTTTTTTATTCTAGACCAGAATAGTAATATATATAATATTAATATAATTATAGAATTATAATAATATAAAATATTTTTATTTTAATAATATTTAGTTTGTTCTTAATTGCTCAAATTATGAACAAACGGAATTGCAGAAATATTTATTATCAAATAAAAAATAATTTGAATTATAAATAAATTTTAAATAAATTATGTCAGAAATAAGAGGTATACATGTTTCTCCGGGAATATATACTAAAGAGACTGAACTTAGTTATGCTGTTAAAAGTTTGGGCATAACAACTCTTGGACTTGCTGGTGAAACTTTACGTGGTCCTGCCTTTCAACCAATGCACATTGAGAATTGGAGGGAATATGTTGACACATTTGGCGGAACAAGTCCTGAAAAGTTCAAGGGTAGTCAGTATCCTAAGTATGAATTGCCTTATATTGCTAAATCTTATCTTAGCGAGTCAAAACAACTTGAAGTTGTTCGTGTCCTTGGTTTAAGTGGATATAAAGCAGGTCCTGCATGGGTAATAACTGCAAATGTTGGAAGTGGAAGCGCCGGTGATAATAAGGTTGCAATTGCAGTATTACGTTCGAGAGCGCATTATGAAAACTATAGAAAATATAATGCTGAGAAAGGAGATTGTAATTGTTCAAGTTCAGAATATGATTCGTTAGTTTATAATGTTGGTGAAATTAAAAGGACAAATGGCATATGTAACACAGTTCAATATAATGAGCATGCTCTTAAATTGACTGAATATAATCCTCTTTATGCAACTGGCAATGAGTGCGAAGGATATAATTTGAATAGCGCTGATGGAACTGCTTCTGACACATTCGCTGTAAATTCAACCAACTATGGTAGATTTACAATTATGGGAATTAGTGGCGAGACTGAAGTAAAAATTAAAGATGGCGGTACTACTGAATATGTATCAGCAACAACCGAAACTAAGAATTTTGCATATCCAGTGTCATTAAATCCTTTTGATAAAGATTATATTCTTAAGGTATTAGGTACATCTCCAGAAAATGGCGATGCTCCTATCTATGTTGAATCACTTTATGATGTTGCACTTGAGCAAGGTATTTTCAGCACAGGAACAACAAAGATTGAATCTATCAATAAGAGTCTTGAGTTCTATGATGTATATGACCAATCTGATTTTGGCGGATTAGAGCCTGTTACAAGTATAGTTACAGTTCGTGAAGAAAATCTTACACGTAGGAATATTGGACAGAGATACCTTGTTGGAGATTTAACTCATCATGATGAGCATGCTAAATTCTATTTCCATCCATATCATTATGATACCAATCTGCCTTATACTGCTGACGAACTTAAAGATGGTAAAATTGTAATTGAAACCAAATATGACAGTTATACTGATGCTACTGGAGGTACTGTTGCAAGCAGTACTACTAGACAAGAGGTAACAGCTGAAGTTGACGATTATGGTTTGCTTAAAGTAGAAGCAACATCTGAACTTGTCGGACAGATTGTTACAGTAACTCAGTATACTACGAATAGTGGTAAAAGAGTTTATCTCTATAGATATTATCTTGAGGATGATGTTCTTAATGTTGTTAAGAAACAAGAGGGTAAAGAAGGAAAGAAAGAATCTGAGTTAAGTACTGATGTAGTACCTATCATTGATAGACTTAAACCAACTGATGTAAATCTAAAAGACAAGTTATATAATAATGATAAGAAATCTACTAGATTTACCATAGTTAAGAACAACGCTGATAATCTTTACTACAGACTTACCACTAACAACAAAGATGTAACCCACATTACATGTGATATGAATAACTATGCATCTGCATATAGATATGCTTCAACACCTTGGTTTGTTTCTAACCTTAAGGGAGATGCTAAGAATATCGAGGTAAATAAGTTGTTCAGATTCCATACCATTTCTGATGGTAATAGTTCTAACTTTGAAGTTAAGGTCTCAATTGAGAATATTCGTCCTGATGAAGGTGTATTCGATGTTGTAATTCGTGATATTAATGATACTGATGAATATACTATAGTTCTTGAAAGATATAATAAAGTTAGTTTGATACCTGGTAGTAAGAATTTCATAGCATATAAAATTGGCTCATTTGATGGTTCATATGAAACTAAGTCTAAATATGTAACTGTTGAAGTTGCAGATGGAACTGCCGTTGAAAATTCAGTTCCAGCAGGCTTCTTAGGCTACCCAAAAAGCCCATTTGCAGGCTATCCAATTATCGGAGCAGAGAAGAAATTGAATATGCCGTATCTTAAGTACAATAAAATGTATGATTCAGAAGTTAAAAACCGTAAGCAATACTTTGGTTTATCTTCAAGAGTAGGCGTAGATATTGATGCATTTACATTTAAGGGTGTTGCTGCTTATATTGACGGCCCTGAATATATGACACAAGGTTTCCACCTTGACTCAAGAATTGATAAAAAGAACTATCAGAGTAATGCAACTAAACCAAATATAACTGTTGACGGCGTTAATGGATATGAGTTTGATGGCGTTGATGCTAATAGTAGAACAACAACCCTTACTGATATTCCTGTGATTGGTTCTGAGGAATCTATGTACGGAACAATCTATCAAAATGTTAATTTGCGTAAATTTACTGTTTACTTCTACGGTGGATTTGACGGATGGGATGTTTATCGTAGTCAGAGAAGTAACACCGATGATTTCAAATTAAGTAATTATCGTGGTACTTATGATAAGACATCTGGTGAAGGTAAGTCTGTGAATAGGATTTCTGACCCTGAAATGCTTGACCTTAATCAGAATGGTATTACAAGTGATTGGTACGCATATTTGTCAGCATATAGAAAGTTTGCAAATCCAGAAGCAGTAGATATTAATGTATTTGCAACTCCAGGCATTGATTATGTTAATAATAAGACTCTTGTACAGGAAGTTATTGATATGATTGAAGAGGAACGTGCAGATTCAGTTTATGTCGTAACAACTCCCGATAAACCATCAGGCGCCGGTGATTATATTGATGAAATGTATACACCTGATGATGCTGTTTACAACCTTGAAGATTCTGAGATTGACAGTAATTATACTTGTACTTATTATCCTTGGGTTAAGTATCTTGACACTGATAATAATCAGTATATATACTTGCCTCCTACAAAAGATGTTGTTAGAAACTTTGCAATGACTGATAATACATCTTATCCTTGGATGGCTTCAGCAGGTCTTAATCGTGGTACAGTAAATTGTGTTAGAGCACACTTTATTACCAAATTGGCAGATGAAGATACTCTTTATGATGGAAGAATTAACCCAATTAAGACATTTAGTCAAGAGGGCCCTGTAATTTGGGGACAGAAGACATTGCAAAATCATGAGTCTCAACTTGATAGAATTGCAGTTCGTAGATTGCTTCTTAGAATGAGAAAACTTATTGCAATTGCTTGCAGACCTCTTATATTTGAGCCAAACGACCCAATGGTAAGAAGCCAGTTCTTGACAGCAATTACTCCTATTATGGATAATATTAAGGCTAATAGAGGTATTAGTGATTATAGAATTGAGGTCGACAATAGTATTGAAGCAACTGAAAGACGTGAACTTAATGCTAAGTTATACTTCAAACCATATAACGCATTAGAGTATATTAACCTTGAATTTATTCTCACTCCGGAAGGCGTAAGTTTTGATAACATTTAAATTCTTAGAATAAGAATATCCATTAAAAATGAGCAGTTAGTTAAAATAACTGCTCATTTTATTTTTTTTTATCATACATTTTTTGTATGTTTGCAACATGTGTATAAAAATTATTCTTTTAATGATATTCTGCCATATAATTGATAATTTTGTTTTAACTAACAAATTAGAAGTTATGAAACAGAAATTATGGTGGGAAGATACATGCGCAAAAGATGGCTTAAATATTGAAAAATATAAAGATGATTATAAAATGGCATTGTTATTGCACTCAGTTGAGTGGTCAATAATAATACTAATACCCATATTCATGCTTTTAAATCCACCAGGATGGCTTTTATTGCTAACTGTGGTGTGTAATGCCACTATACGTTATATCGTTGATAACGCAAGCGTAAATCAGTTTAGATTAAATCTAATGCAATGCCAAATTATTTATTTTATACAAATAATAATAACATGCGTTGTTTTAATATAAAAAAATGAGCAGTCATTGGTTTGATTGCTCATTTTTCGTAATTATTATCTTGTTTTATTTTTTTCCATCATTATCTGATAGGACTTTATCAGCTTCCAAGAACACTTTTTTCATAAATTCATAGATTGAACTTGTTGGGTGGTCAGCATACTTTCTCAATCCTTCAATGGCTATTTCTCTTATTTTGCCAATAATAGGTTCGTGCTGTATAACTTCTTGAGCATGCATGTCTTCCTCTTCAGCACTTCTCATTTGTTCGCCACCTTGCTTTTGGCGGTCATCACGCATTGATGAGTGATGAAAATCGTTTGGCGTACCATATTCCATATCTGATTCATTAGGTTCTTCATCATCAAATATATATGCTTCTTTAAGGCATCTTGAAGTTTTTCTTAAATCTTTAAGAAGTCCTGTTACAAATTTTGAATTATTATTTCTCATATTTAGCATCATTAATTTTATTTAAATAAATATTGGCAATTAGCAAAATGTTTATATTGACTTAATCGATATTTTTGCTATTTTTTAGTAAACATGAAGACTAATAATGAATAATATAGAAAAAGAAAAAAGATTCAAGCAAAACACGCTTAAGATGTACAACGATACAATTATTGAGGCATTGTCTAAAGGTAATTCAAATATATCAGCATTAAAGGATGAACGTGATAAAATTGAAGATGAACTTTATTTGTTGTACCAAGAAGATGATTATTCAGTTAAATCTTCTGAAAAAAGCAATAAAAATAGTTTTTTTGACGAAATTTTTTTAAGGGAAGAGAAAATCACTGATAATGATGAAAAAAATGAAACAATGAATAAAACTCAAATGAGTTCATTTATTGTTAATATGCCAGATGATTTTAAAATTAAATCAGATATGATTTCAGCGTTAAAATATGCCAATGAACATACAATTGGTTTACGTGGTGAAGTTATGTTGAGTGTATATGACCATCATGGTTTATTATCAAAAATAATTTCATCTAAAGACAGAAGAATTGGAAATATAGTGGTTGACGTTATTAATGAAGATGAAAATGAAAGCGATAAATGCTATACAATAACATTTATTAACTGTAAATTGATTAACTTTAATGATGTTGGCTTTGACCGTTCAGTGAAAAAAGCAAGAGAAATTGTATTAATTTTTAAATATAGCGAAATTGAAATTGATGGGTAACAAGTTGTGAAACAGCCGGTTAAGAATAATAAAACAGCAACGCCAAAAAAGCCTAAAAAAAGATTAAGAAAGCCTAACGGAAAACTTGAAAGAAGCCATCCTAAATTTGGTACTTCGAAACTTGAAGAATATTTTGCAAGTGAATTTCTTGATAAACTTGGGGTTAAATATCAATGGCAGTGGGAAGCCAAGGAAATAGGGCGTTTTTATGATTTTGCTATTTTTGTTCGTGATAGCATGATTTTGGTGGAAGTTGACGGTGGATACTATCATTCAGACCCAAGAATTGTTGATGAAGAAAAATTAAGTCCAATGCAGAAAAAAAACAGACGTGTTGACGAATATAAAAATAAGTGGGCTTTATTACACAGTATTCCAATAATGAGGTTTTGGGAAAAAGATATAAGAGAAAATCCGTCACAAGTCATGAAGGAACTTAAAGAACGATTATATATTGTTGATACCGAAAGCGAAAAAACGAGCATCAAAAATAAAAGGCACAAAAACAAACTATTAAAATGAAACTTACATTATATATTGACTTAGAAGGGTTTGATGATGGAGATTTTGATACAAGAAATGACTATTATAAATCAAATGAAGATTTTTTCGATGCTTTAGAGGCTGAAAACAAAAGGAATAAAAATGTTGCTTATGAAGTTGTTTCAAATTTAGGCAAAAATTCAAATTTAAAGATAAGTAATTTCTCAAATGATGGCAGAAAACAAGGAAATAATGCTAAATCTAATACTTATAAAACAGAAATAACTTTATTTAATGAAGACGGTAAAGAAGAAACTGTTGATAATTTAATCACTAATTGTTTCTCACAAGATGTGGTTGTTAATTTGTTTGAGTTTAATCGTGAGAACATGGATGCTGAATTTGAAGAGGATTATAAATTTTGGTGCGATGAACATGATAAAATTCAATCATATAAGGGCAAAATAGATGAAAATTCTATATGGCAGTATGAGCCAACTAGAACTTATAAAGCCGAATTTTTAAACAATGCAAATGAAGTTAAATATGCTAAGTTTGAGAATTGTAAAATAATAGAAAAAGAAGGAGTAGATAAGTATTATATACTTGTAGAAAAAATCACACTAATTGATTCATTATAAAATATTTTTAAAAAATGCCAAGAAAGAAATTAACATTAGAACAAGAGAAAGAAATTAAACTTCTAAGAGCAAATAATAAAATGTACGAAAATACATTGGAAGAAGCCAAAATGAAAGGTAATAAAGACGGAGTTGCTAGAATCTTAGAAGCAAAAAAAGATATTGTTGATAAAATCAACGCAATTGAAAGAGGAACAGCCACGCATAATTACAATGCGCCTACTGTAACTGAGGTAGAGCCGATTTATGAAAAAGTTAATGAAAGCGATGCTATGAATACAATGTCAGTATCAGAAATGCTTAAGAAACATTATGAGGAAGAAGCAAATAAAGTTGATGATACGAAGTCTCAGACTGCAAGCAATACCGAGGAAATAAGCAATGCATTTCGTTATGGTGAGGAATTAGTAAATCCGACTGAAACGACATTTAATGACATTGATTCGACAGCGCAATATGACGTTATTTCATTACCAAGTAACGGAGAATGTTATAAGGGTAAAATTTCAAAAGTACCAGTAGCATATCTTACTGCATACGATGAAAATATCATAATGTCGCCAAACCTTTATAGAGACGGATTGGTTATTGATTATCTTCTTAAAAATAAGGTAATGAATAAGAATATTGATGTTTCAAACCTTATAAGTGGTGACGTTGATGCAATTATACTCTTTTTAAGAGCAACTAGTTATGGAACAGACTTTCCTGTGATTGTTGAAGACACAGAAACTGGAGAAAGAATAGAAACAGTTGTTGACCTTTCTAAAATTAAAATGAAAGAGTTTAAACTTAAAGGCGATGAAGATGGATATTTCTCTTACACATTACCTATTTCAAAAGCAGATGTTAAATTCAAATATCTGACACGTAAGGAGGAAAACGACCTTATATTACTCGCAAAACTTGAAGGATTAGCATCAAGAGCGACTGAATTGAAGAATGTAAATAAAATCATTAAGTCAACACTTAGCAATGACGATATTCTTACTTCTAAAGATAAGACAGAAATCTTCAATGCAACAAGAAAAATTGATACTTGGGCTGAGGAAATAGAAAAAAAGAGTAATACAACATATTCAAGAGTTATTACTAACAGACTTGAAATGGAAATTATGGCTGTAAATGGAAATTATGATAAGGAATATATAAGAAAATTCATTTATACAATGCCAGCTCAAGATTCTCTCAAACTTAGAAGATACATTCTTGATAATGAGCCAGGTCTTAATTTTGAAATTGAAGTTGAGAGACCTGAGAGCTTAGGAGGTGGCTCTTTCAAGACCTTTCTTGAATGGAACGATTCTGTTTTCCTTAATATCGCCTGAACATGAAAGGGGATTAAAAGAAGAATTGTTTGGGTGTTTTAAATATATTAAAATACCATTTGACATTCTTATGAATATGCCAACAAGAGATAGGAAATATTATATTTCACGACATAATGAGGTTACGGATAGTGAAAATGAAGAATATGAATCAGCAAACAATGGAGGAAGTACAAAAACTGAAGCAATTGATAGGTTTACTGATGTTACACAAAGTAATCTGAAAAATGCAAAAAACAGATAAAGGAGGCTATATAAAGCCTCCTTTTTTTTGTCTAAGATTTTTATAGAATAAGAACGAAAAATAAAGTGATTTTATATTTATATTTAACATAATTGTAAGTGAAAAATAATAATTTATAACAGAAATTTATGGGAATGTTTGTCAGAGGAGCCGTAGCAGCCGCAGGAGGCGCAGCAGGCGCAGGAGGTGCAGCAGGAGCAGGAGGTGCAGCAGGAGCAACAGCCGCAGCTGGAGCGGCCGGTAGAGCAACCGCAGCAGGGGCAGGAACTCCGATGACCGGAACTATGGGTTTAGGCAATGCAAGCAGGTATAAAGCAGCCAAAGATGTTGTGAGCCAAATTAGTAGCGATTTAAAAAAAATTAGTAGTGATATTAAGAACATTCTTGGCTATGTTAAAAAAATTACTGACTATTATTATAAAATTGAAGACGAAGGCTTTAAGGTTGCTCGTGCCATGGCGCTTACTCGTGATGGCGCACAAGGATATACAGCCCATCTTATTAAAGCTCAAAGGCATTTAAGTTCACTTTACGGCGTTACCCATAAGGAATTAGCTGCGTTTCAACGTGAATATTCAGAAGCAATAGGAAGAAATGTAGTTTTATCTGAGAAGAGTCTTGAAAACATTACTGTATTGAATAAGACTCTTGATTCTGCTACAGCATCCAAAATTGTTGACGAATTTGATAAAATAGGTGTAGGCGTAGAAGGCGCAACTGCAAGTGTAGGATTATTACAACAGAAGGCTAAAACACTTGGTGTTAATCCGGCAAAAGCAGCAAAAATGTTTGCTGATAACATTAAGTTGGCATCTAAATATTCATTTAAGAGTGGCGTTAAGGACATTCAAGATATGGCTCTTAAGTCGGCTTCTCTTAGGATGGATATGGAAGCAGTGATGAATGCCTCTGAGAAATTCAGTACTCTTGAAGGGTCGTTAGAAACATCTGCAAACTTACAGATGCTCGGTGGAAGTTTTGCTGCGCAGTTTGGCAATCCTATGACTGCAATGTACGAGGCTACATCAGACCCAAAGGCATTCCAAGACAGACTCGTTAAGATGGTGGCTGGAAAAGGTACGTACAATAGAGACGGTACTGTAACTTTTGACCCAGTGACAATGAGAATGATGCAAGAAGTTGCTAAGCAACTTGGTATGTCAACTGAACAGTTATCAAATGTAGCGCAATCAGAAACTCAGAATAAAGCCATTGAGTCTGAACTTAACTTAGCCGGAAAAGCATGGAGTAAGGAAGATATTATTGCGATACAAAATCTATCAAGAGGTAATGTTGACTCAGAAACTGGAAAACACCAAATATCTTGGGTTGATAAGGAAGGCAATAAGTATACAAAGAACATTGAAGAACTTACTAAGGAAGAACTAAACATCGCATCCAATAGAGAACATGAAATGAAAGACCTTAATGGCAACGTATTAACCATTAAGGATATTCTTGAGGAAATGTCAGGACGTGTTAAAGACACAACATCAACTCGTGAAAAATACGAGGGAATGAAAGGTTGGAAAGATGCTTTTTTTGCTGATTTAAGTAAATTTTTTACTGTTCCACTTTCTGATTTATTTAATTGGGGTACAGGCTTATTTGGTAAAAGTAGTTACGCACAAGGCGGCGTAGTACCAAAGGCTGCAAGTGGTATGGTTGTACCTGGTAGTAGCTATATGGGGGATAAGAATATTATCGCAGTTAACTCAGGCGAAATGATTCTTAACCAAAAGCAACAGTCAACATTATTTTCTACAATTTCTAAACTTGCAATGTTTGGAGGGGCTGCATACGGTCTTAATAAAATGGCTGGAGGTGGCTTAGGCAGAAGTGCTATTTATGCTTCGATGTTACATGGGGAAAATACAAAAGCTAGTGATATTGTAAGCATGCATATTCAACGCAAAATATTTAATAAGATTATAAAATCTATTAAGCCTGTAGAAAGTTCGGTTAAAGCATTAACAACTGCATCAGATAATGCTTCGAAGGCGCTGAATGGAACAAACTCCCATGTTTCAAAATTTGCAGAAAGATGGGGTAAAATACAAGAGAAAGTAACAAATACTGCTCGTAGTACTTCTGCTTTTTTTAATCGGCAATTTGAAATAGGCAAGAATAAAGTTAAATATAGCAAAGTAGGTACTAAGGTTAGGGCAGTTGGCAGACTTAATAAAAATAGAGTTAATAGGTTTATTAGTCCATTAACTAATAAGGCAAGCGCTATAAGCAGACTTAGTAGGATAAAGACAGCACCATTAAGGAATAAGGTAAATGCTATCAATAGACTTGCAAGAATAAAGGCTGCTCCATTAATTAATAAGGCAAGTGCTATAAGCAGACTTAGTAGGATAAAAGCCGGTAAAGCGTTAAGTTTTGCGGGAAAGTTTGCAAGTAAAGCTGCTGTTCCAATAGCAATTGCTGCTGAAACTATAAGCGCTGTGAAAGGCATATCCGATGCTAACTATCAATACAAAGATAAACTAAAGGAAATCAATAGGAGTCAAATGTCTGACCTTGATAAGGCAAGGGCTAAAGATTCCGCAGTTCTTGAACGTAATAAGAGTAGAGGTAAAGCAGTAGGAAGTGCCGGTGGCGCATTAGCAGGCATGGCAACAGGTGCTGCAATTGGTTCTATATTTGGACCGGTTGGAACATTCCTTGGTGGTGCAATAGGAGGATTTGCTGGTTCTTCTATTGGACGAACTATAGGTAAAGGCATTGGTGGACTTTTTAAAGGTAAAAACGAGGAAGAATATCTTAAGAAAAAAGAGGCTGCTGAAAATCCTTCTGAAAGTACAATAAGAGGAGGACTAAAAGGCGGATTGATTGGTGCTGCAATTGGTTCTATGTTCTGGCCTATTGGAATGGCGGTAGGCGGTGCGATAGGAGGAAAAATAGGCAGTAGGAATAAAGCTATAAATGGTAAGGGAGAAAATAATAATTTAACACAGATAATTAGTATTCTTAGAAATATTGATTCTAAAATTATAGATGACAGTACTGTCACTAAAAATAATAAAGCCATTAGCAATAACATTGGTAAAACTAAAATCGCAAAAGAAAAGAATGGAATAGAACTTAAGAATTTAGAATCAATCGCACTTACCCCATTGGGCATAAAAGGGCAGTATTTAAAATCAATTGATGAATTTGATAATAAACATATAAACAGTAAGTTATCTGAATTTAGGGGCAAAATTATAGGTAGTTATATGGATATAACGCCTATTGGTTTAGCAAGTAAAAAATACAGTGATAAGCCGTTGTTAGAGCACTTAGGCATTACGTCCCCAGAGAGAATTCAAAGCGAAATAAAGGCGAATACATCAAAAAGTGATTTTACTAAGGTTAGTCCTAATAAAAATGAATTTATCCAAACGCCAGAGCCAAAGCCTATTAAAGGAGGCGATTTCACTCTAAATGTTAGTGGCACTATTAAACTTGAAAGCGGAGGTAAAAGTGAAAGCGTAGATGTTAAACAACTACTTGGTAATTCTGAATTCATAAGAGAACTTAGAGACATTATTTCTAAAGAGGCAGTTAAGCAAGCCAACGGAGGTATCCTTCGTAAGGAAAATAGTAGAGTTTCGACACCAACAATGGGATGGTCAAATAATTAACTTTTAAATGTTTAATTTTAAAAAAACAAACATATAATTTAAAATATGGGTTTAATACAGAAAGCACTGGATGGACTTAATGAAATTAGCAAAGCAGCTAATGAAATAGCCTTTGGTGATGTAAGAAATTTGTTTAGTAGAAATAGGTATGACAAGCCAATAGGTTTGTTCGGTAAATGTTATGACTATATGGTTGACCATGTTACAAGGGGAATTGGCAATGGTCAACACTATTTTGATGGCTTTAGCACTCCAATTGGGGAATTATCGAATCCATACTATAATTCAATGGCTAAGATACCTTGGTTTTACCTTGATAGGCATAAGAGTATAACTTCTGATTATATTGATTATGTAAAACGAATATATGGGGATACGTTTAGTGTAATGAACACTAACGATATTGATTTCTTTGAATTAGGTCCAATTCCAAGCAATGTTGGCGTTATAGATACTAATAAATTGAATGATGTTATACTTGGTAACGAAGGATATGAACATGCAGTACTAAATCCAAATGAATTGGGAACTGATACCAAATTAGGCATGATGAGCCAATATTATGCCGCTGAAGGCTTACGAAACGCAGCATTTCTAAATGATGAGAGGGGTAGTAGTAAATTTGCAATTACTAAAGGGACTTATGAAAATTTTGGTAATAATACGAAGGCTATTAGTGACAATAATATATTCAGTATAAGTGATAGTTTAGACAGCGAAACTGGTAGATTTACTGATTTTAGCCCTCTTCAAAATAGTGGTTTTTTATTGGATGGTTCTATAGGCTTAGAATCTATTCCAGATATTGGAAATTATTTTGGATTATATGATGCAATGTCTGATAAAAACAAAGAGGTGTATACTCAGATGACTCGTTTAAACGCATATTATCCAAGTATTAGAGACGCAGGACGAGATTCTGAAGGTAAATTATTATATAGAGGAAAGGGATATTTGTCAACTGTTATTGAAGATATTGGCCATGAGGAATTATCTTACACGCCTAATACAATGCTGATTAATAGTGATAATACAATATCAGATGTTGTTGTAACTAATGTTGCTAAAATGCAAGTTAGATATGTTTTTTCAACTTATGCTGAACATAGTAGTATCAATGATGCCTTGAATGGCGGATTGTATGTGTATACAGAACAACAAGGAGGTGCTACAACAGATATTAACTTTGCAAGTTTTAATCCTGGTATTAGATTTGGCAGATATACATCATATGGTTCTAATTTAAAAGTCAATGATTTATTAAAGAAGACAAATGATGGCTTTAGAAACGGAAAATATGAAACTTTAATAGCTAGATTTTATAGCGATAAAGATGTTGATTTAAATGATATTACTCAGACTGCTGTAAGTAAAAAATATGGAATATCACACGGTAGAAATTTATTAAAGAAGGAACCAGATAAGTCTGAGGGGTATAACAATCCTTATTGTAGAACATGGACGTTTCATCATCAATATAGTAGGCTTGCAGATGCTATTAGGCCATTAAGTTATGAAAATCAAGTCAAGCTTAATGACAATTTGAAGAAGCATGGTATCAATAGAGATAGACTTTCAAGTTATGGCGTTATAAATCCGGATAATGGTTTAGTAAATATTAGTCCAACGTCAGCTGGAGGAAGTAAAAAGGTTGATATAAGACACTGTATGTTCTCAATTGAAAATCTTGCATGGAAAGGCTCATTTGGAGAAATTAGTGGGGGTAAAGGTGCTCAACTTGGAAATTTATCTGAGGAACAAAGAGGGCCTTTCGGAGGAAGAATTATGTGGTTTCCTCCGTATGGATTAAAATTTAATGAAAATGTTAGCACATCGTGGGCTAATAATACATTTATAGGCAGAGGTGAAGATGTGTATACATATGTTAACACAAGCAGAGGCGGAAATTTATCTTTTCAAATGCTAATTGACCACCCTTCAATATTCGATTATTGGGAGGGCAGAGGAAAAAGCAATTCTAACTCAGTAGATGCAACTGATGATGCAGAACAAGTAGCATTAAGGTTCTTGGCTGGGTGTGATGTTCTTACATCATATAAAAAAGAGAATAAGAAAAATAACATACCTCCGGTATCTCCAATTATACCAACTCCTGAAACAGAGTCGATATATTTCTTTGTCTTCTTTCCTAATGATTATAGTGGACAAGATGATAATGCAGATTTCGCTACAATGTATCTAATAAACGGATTAGGTACAAGTAAAATGATTGGAAATAATTCTTCTGATGAATCAGACCCAATTGACTTTGTTCCATCATTTGACAATTACAAATACGGTACAATGGACGTTGGAGGTTATGAAATGCGTAATGGTGTAGGATTATCATTCAATTCAAATACGCAGAAATATCCATACTATGTTATCGGCAGTGAAAAGGTAGGTGGTATGAAATTAGCGACACAGAGAGGTGCTACGGATGATGCTGCATGGAAAAAGAAATGGTATTACAGAGTTGATAAAAAGAGGCAGAATGAGAAACTTAATAAAATAAGTTATACTGACCCAAATAGTTATTGCTTAAATTCATCGTTTAAAGTAAATAATGAAGAAATAGGGCAAAAACAAATATCAAAAACTTTTGGAGTGAATACCGAGAAACTGTATAGTTTTGCTGATGTGTATGCAGCACTTTCAGATGGTGCTGAAACTTTCCTTGAAAGTAATAAACTTTGTAATAGCGAAAAGGTTGCAAAATTTAAGCAAACAATTGCAAGAGGTATTGAAAAGGTAGAATGCGTTGGAATGGCTTCTGTTGACGGCTATAGTGCAAAAGAAAGTACTAATACAAGCCGTAATAATGACCTTATGCGAAGTAGAGCCAATACTATTAAAAAATGGCTTTCGGGCAAAGGGTTAGATGCTAATAAAATAGTTGCTAAAGTTGGCGGAACTGGCGGAGTTAAACATAGTGGAGAGCATAACTTAACTAATAAATTATTCCGTTGTGTTAAAGTTAAAATTGAAGTAAAGACCGCTGAAAGTGTAATGGTGCAAAATTCTATTACAAATGACATGTTAGAAGCCATAGAAAAAGATGGCAATACTAAACTTAGTCTTACAAGAACGAATTTCATAACAGGAAGTTTAGATAACAGCACAAAGCAAGCACAATTACAAGTAAATGGCTATAGTACTGATTTTGGGGCAAATGAAAAGGTAGAAGCAGATTCATTACAACGTAGAAATGATTATATACAAATGCTCAAATTCAGTGATGCTGTAAATAATCTTGCTTTTAATATGAGAGGTGCATCGAGAGACGGACAAGTTAATCTCAATTCATTGTTTGGGGCAGTTTCTGAATTTACTGAGGAATGGAAAAAACTTGATTATAATGCAGACGGAGAAGTAAGAAGGGTTGGCGAAGAAGTTACTGACACAAATGCTGCTTTGCATGATAAAGAGCAAAAAGACCCAAGAAGTCCGAACAATTCTTTAGATGCAAAAGGTAATGAACTTGCAAAATCTATGGTTGATGCTGCTGGTGATGCGTTAAAGGATATATTGAAAATAAGAAAAGGAACTGATGGTTCAAAAGGTTCAAGCAGTCGATATGATGGCGAAGCTAAGTTCTTTAAACTACTTGAAAAGAATGAACCAGCATTACATCATAAAATCACTGATAAAATCATGTATTTTGACCCTGCATTCCATTCAATAAGTCCAGAAGGCTTTAATGCTCGTCTAACATTCTTACATCAATGCACAAGACAAGGGCCAACTATAGGGTCAAGTGATGCTGCTGGAACTGAAAATACAGCTAATAATTTGGCGTTTGGAAGGCCTCCAGTATGTATCTTGAGAATTGGTGATTTCTATTATACCAAAATTATAATAGAAAATATGAGTATTGATTTCGACCCATTAGTTTGGGATATGAATACTGAGGGAATAGGAATGATGCCAATGATTGCTAATATAAACATTAGTTTCAAATTCATTGGTGGTAGCAGTCTTTCAGGACATATTAATAGGTTACAGAATGCATTGTCATTCAATTATTATGCTAATACTGAGGTATATGATAATAGGTCTGAAATAGAGACATATGATTCTAATGGCAAAGTTAGTAGTATAGAACCGTTTGTCCCTAATATAGGATAAACTATGTAAAATAAAAAGATAAAAGATAATTAGTGTTATGGCAACAACATATGACCGATATAGCAAATTTAGAAGGGATGGCAATATATTGCATGTACCATTCATAGAAATTCCTGCAAGGTCAACTGATTATTATACGTATTATAAAGCAGGTCAAACAAGGTTGGACCTGCTTTCTTATCAATATTATTCTGACCCAAATTATGACTGGTTAATTATGCAAGCCAATCCTGAATATGGGTCATTGGAGTTTATGATTCCTGATGGGGCGAAGTTAAGAATACCATTCCCTCTTGATACTGTCATTGCACAGTATAACAGAGATGTGGATAAATATGAAAAATTGTACGGATTAACTTAATTTATGGGAAATTATACAAAATGTAATGGTCTAAACAATATTATATATGTTGAGCCTAATTATAACAACTCATTGGAGCAATATGACCAACATGGTTTAGACACAATTGAAATGATACCTAGCACCGAAGACCTTAGTATCTATATTAATATAGAAGTTGAAGTTAAGGGAAGGACTGTTCAATCTGAATCTTCATCTAATGGAGGTTCAGAGGTTATTGTCATGAGTATTACAAGCGCTAATGGCAAAACCAAGGTTAATTTTATGCAAGGTAGTAAAATTAAATCCGGAGATGCTTATATTAATTCTTTAACAACCGATTATACTGATATTTTCCTTGGAGATTTAAAAACTGATGAACCAACTACTGAATTATTTGGTATTAAATCAGTTGATGTGTCATATAATACTTGGTATGTGCCAGAAGTCACTATTGAGTTTGTTGATATTAGAGGCGCATCTTTATTTACAAGGAGAGAAATGCAAGAGGCGGCTAAAGGAGCAGATGGTGCTGTAACACAAGCAAGTCAGAATATTGCAGATTCCTTCTTTCAATGCTTTTTTACATTCCCATATCCTAAGTTTACAATGTTGCTTAAAGGATTTTATGGACAGCCTGTAGAATATGAATTAACTTGTTCTGATTTTAGAGCGAGATTTGATAGTTCTACCGGCAATTTTGGATGTACTGCAAAATTTGTTGGATATGCTTTCTCATTTCTAAATGATATAATGCTTAACGCATTAGTTGCTGCACCTTATTCTGATTATATAGGTGCTGAATATTGGGATAGCCAAAAGTATAAGATTAGCAGTATTGATGGGGGCGAAAGTGATGCGCCTAAATTAGCGTATCTCATGAAGATTATTAAAAACGCTACATCATATGCTGAAAAAATCGCACAATCAGACCCGTCAATCGAAGAAAAGAACGCAGTTGAAGAAAAACAAATAACATTATCTTCAATTTTAGGTAAATATAGAACATACGTTAGTATTATCGACAACGCCATTAAAGATAAAAAAAATATTAGTGGAAACAATTATTATTTTTCTATAAATGGTGATAATGGGGATACTAAAACATTTATCTTACTTACCAATGAAAATAGTAAGGATTTTAGTTCATTTGTTAATGATGAAAATGGTGCGATACATGGTGCATGGGAAGGATTAAGTGAAGATATTAAGCAATATAACGAAACTCATTCTAATGAATTATTACCCGAATTGCCGGATTTTAGTTCATGTAAGCCAAGAGAAATTATTAAGCCAGAGAATAATTACGAAACCCAAGTTGGAACTGTTGAATTTGAAGCGAATCGTGATTTTGAGCGTGAAGAACTCTATAATCTATTTTGCAACGAAATGACAAATGCTAACAATTCGGGTAAGGGTCGTTTATATCTTAACAATAGGTATGCATATGATTTTAAATCAAATGGCTTTTTAACTTCGCTTGAAATATATATGGCTTCAAATTCTAAAAAGGAAGTAGAAGTACAGGAGAAAATTGAAGCCATAGAGAAATCGGCTTTGGCTGAAGCATTGGGATTTAAACCAACCATTAAAAACATCACTAAAATACTTATGGCACATTTTGATACATTTGTCCATATGGTATTTAAATGTTCACAGACAATATCTGCTGAAAAGAGAACTATTGAATCATTACAGACAAGTTCAGAATCATTACCGGATATTAAAAATAGAGATAATGATAGTTCAAGTGTGGTAGTTCCGCCATTTCCTAAATTTGTTAAAAAAATAAACAGAAATGGAGTAACTAACAATGAAGAAGCATGGGTAGGTGATGCTAATGGCAATTGGCTTGAAAAAGATTTGGTGCACGGTTTACTTAATGGTATTAATGCTGCTGCACAAGATATTGGTGAGGCAGGAAAAGACGCTTCTAATGGCTCTACAAACCCTGTAAGTTCAGTTGTGCCATATCCATTAGCCCCAATAGATTTTGTTGCGTCAGAAAAGCCGTATAATCCGTCTGGCTATGATAAGGGCGAGGTGTCATCTTTATTAGGTCTTGTTGCATTGAGAGCAATATCAATCCTCACCATGAACAATCTTAGTAAAAGTGCATCTTTTCAAAGACATTCAGAAATACTAGGAAAAGCAGAAGCACTAAACTTTCTTTCAAATAATAAATTACCACAAGACTTATATGATAAGTTGATGCCATTGGTTAATGATGTAGATAAAGTAATGGATATTTTATATGGTACTGAAGCATCATACAAGCCAAATGGTGGTAAAGGCCCTTGGCCTTGGAGAAAGAATCCTAATGGAGGCGGTATACTTGCGCATATGACACACGATAATAGTGGCGCTGCCTTAAATTATTCTAAACTTGATATTTGTAGTGTTCAGAACGGAGGTAATGCGATTCCTTTTGAAAATTTAAGTTGGTCATCAATTCTTTCTGATATTATTCCATCTAATGGTGCTAGGGCGATACGAAGTGAGAAATATCTTACAACAAAAAGTTACCCTAATGTGGTAAAAAATAACAATTTTGTGATTGATACTAATGTAAAAAGATTTTTCACAATTGCTGAAAGACAATTGGCAGGCCTTGATGGGATTGAAGAAATCGCAAGCATTTTTAAGGATGCTAGCGGCTTTAATGGTGATGTATATAAAGGATTTTTAAATAATAATTTTGCCGAAGAATATATCATTCCTTCGATTGAAAATGCTATAAATATTACACCATCAAAAGACTCTTGTGTATTGCCTAAAACGTCAGCGAGTGCCGGATGGAATAGTTTAAGAAAAACATCTTTATCTGATTTTGTGAATTTAGAAGATGAATGGGAAAATGTTAAAATAGGCGGAGAGGCAATTAAAAGAAAAGCAACTGGAACTTTTGAGGAATATCTTAAAGAATTAAATCATAATGATACAACAATAGCATGCTATTCATCGTTTCAAGGAAATAGTAGTTCGTTATTTACCTCTGAATATTATTATTATTTGGCAGATAAAAGCAATAACAATCCTTATATCAAGGCTATAATGTTTTTAGTATCATTGTCTTGGATTATTGATTATAAGAAGTGTACTGACCATATTCTTAGTGCTGAAAATACTTTCTCAATTGTACCTCTTCCATCTGTAATGCTGTTGGGTGCTGCTCAATGGGCTAATGATAACTCAGGAACAACAGGAGTTGATAGTGTTGCGGTTAAATCATTATCAAAATATTATTATGATACTGAAAAATTTGATAACCTTCGTGATGATGTTAAAAAGAAACTGAAATCTATATTTGTTAATTGGGTTGATAAAGGTGTTGAAAATGATAGTTTAATTAAACCATTTAAAACGATATTAAATGGTCTTGAACTTACATTTAAAAAAGGAAATCATTCTGATGCGTTTAAAAAAATTTCCGATGCTAGTGAAGATGAACTTTTGCAAGTGCTAAGGGATGAATTGGGCGATAGTTTTTTTGGAAATTATATAGGAGTTGGAGAAAGGCATACTAATGGCTTTGTTGCTTTTAACCGTGATGGTACAGCTTCACAGTTGGCGGCATCATATTTTACATTAGCCGGATGTATATTTGCTAAAACAAATGCTTTTTTTCAAAATTTTTCCACTAAAGATAACAAAAATATTCATACTTTTACTGTAAATTCAGGTAACTTGAAAAACTTTTTCAGTGGATTTTTACAAGTTATACAAGAAAGTGGTGGTACTCCAAGCCTATCAGAAGAAACAACTTCTACGCAAGTTGCAATGGCGAAGGAAACTGAAACAACGACAGATATTAAAATTGCCATATATAGATATTGTAAGTTACTTTATGATAAATGGCTTGCTGGTATGACTGAAAGTGAATTGGCTAAAATGTGGTCAATGGATTCATTTTTTGAAAATTCTGACAAATATTTCCATTTCATTGATTGTTACTACAATGACATTGGTGATGATATAATGATTGATTTGGGGCATTTTTTAGAATGCATTGAGGGTTCTTATACAAAAGATGAATATTCATTATTATCAGCATTATCTTCGATATGTCAGAAGAACCGATTTATGATTCATTGCGTGCAGAATTTTATGGATTTATCTGACAAGACAAATATGGAGAGAATGTTTGACCCAGTGCCTTGGACTGATACATGGGATGTAAAAAAGCATCCTGATTTCGTATTAATGTACTCATATGAGCCATCAAGTCATCTTGATTTGGAAAGTGGGCAATATGACAATGATAGTTTCTTGATTAATGATAGCAATCAAACCAATTGGCCTGAAGCGTTAACATCTAGAAATGTAGGGGCAACTAATGGTTATCAGATACCAGCATTTGGCGTATCGTATGGTAAAATGTACCAAAGTTATTTTAAAGATATTCAGGTTGGAATGGATAACCCTATGGTGACAGAACAGTCAATTAAAGCACAATTCCAAATTGCATTCCAAGGCAATGAGAGCGGAAACACTGGTGATAGGTCTAATGTTGCATATTATGGACAAGATTTGTATTCAATTTATTCAAATAATTCATACACATGTAACGTTACTATGATGGGATGTGCTTGGGTTCAACCACTTATGTACTTTTCACTTAATAATGTGCAGTTATTTAGAGGAACATATTTAATTGAAAAGGTAAATCACCATATTGAACCTGGTAACATGACAACTCGTTTTACTGGCGTTAGAATGGCTAATACAAGCACTCGTATTGTGCAAGATTTTGGAGTTAGAGGTAAAAATGATGGAAACGGAAATGGTGGAGATTCAGATGGACTTACCAATGAGAATAGATTAGCCGGCGTTGATAACGATTGTCCTTATAAGACATATCCATTAACAATGCTTGGCGGCGATTTTGGAGAAACAAATTACTCTAGCTATTTCAGCAAAACTGTCGGTAATACTAAAGGTAATAAGTTGAAAGAACCTTGGACTAATAGAAACTTATTAGATTCACTTACAGCAGCGTTATGTGCTGAATCTGATGGAACTGAAATTGGTGCTAAGATGGTTGCCGCTACAATGTATAACCGTGTTAGATTTGAAAATGGTGATTTTAAATATCTTTTGAACCCTGGACAATATTCAGTATGGAATAATGGTAAGGCGGATAGTAAATTTAAAAATCATCCAAATAATTGGAATAACATTAAGGCATGGCTCACTGAAGTATTTACCAAAGGTGCTGCTGGAACATTAGCTGGATTAAGTTACACAACGCCTGATTGGAATTTGAATAAGAATGGTAATAACGTTAAAAACCTAAAGCCAAACACTAAATATCAAATTACTGCTGAGGATGCATCACAATTCTACTGTTATGGTTTCAAAAATGAATGGGATGGAACTCACAGTAATGCTGATAACTATATTAGGCATAAAGATTGTCCGTTACTTTGTGTATTAGGAACAACAACGCCACAAGCAGTTTGTGCAGTACATAATTACACCAAGTTCAAGATAAAAGAACGTGTTAATAAAACTAATGAAAAAGAAGGACAAAATAAAATAAGTGACATTGCTTATGGGTATTTACATGCCATAAATCAAACAACGGCATCATCTACAATTAAAGTTAACGTTGGTATAATAAAGGAAAAAAGTAATGGCAATGAAATATATTTAAATAACCCATCTAATAATAGCAAATTTGCAGAACTTCTTGATGTTATAATCAACGCCTATGGTAGTAGTACTGAGTATGTGTATTGGGTTAGAGGTGCTGACGAAAAAGCCACACCAGAAGGATATATCGTAAAGGTTAAGGAAGGCTCTACAGCAACTAAAATATATATGTCAACAAGCAGCTCTCCAAAAACATCAATTGAGGTTGATTGCGAAAATGTGCATAATTCATTTAAGCTCGCTTTAAGGAAAAAATATAAAACTGCTGATAATAAGAATCTTGCTTCTGATACAAGCAATAGATTACAGAATCCTGAAAAATTGTTTGAGCCTGCAAGTGCATTGACTGAATGTAACGCTTTGTTGCAATCAAAAGGACTTATAGCAGGAGGCAATGTTGTTGGCAAATGGCCTGAAAGTGTGAGAGCAATGGCAAATTGGTATCAACAGAATGTACATACATATTTGGGCAAAACTGGTAAAGGGGGAGAAACAAGAAAAAAATATAGTTGTTCTTTAATTAACGGAGATGTTATGGATGATTGCTCATCGTTTGTTTCAGCATGCTTAACATTATTTGGTGCGTCTGGCTTTTCAGGCTATCCTCCTTCAAGTCATGCATTTAACGGTGACAAAAAAACCGAATCACAGATGCAAGCAGCCGGATTTACTAAAATCGCATATTCGAAAGAGAACCTTAGACCATATGATATTATTGTGAGAAATGGACACACTGAAATATATGCAGGTAAAATAGGAGGTAGAGATATGTCTTATTCATGGGGAAGTGTTCATGACGTGGATAAAGGAGGTATGCCGTCTAGTACTGCTAAACAAGAATATAAATATATTTGGAGGCAAGCCTAAGAAAAATAAGCATTTTGCTTTTACTAAAATATTTATAAATATAAAATTTGTTGTTGAATATGAACATTCTAATTACAGAATCTCAGATAAGTAGAGCGATTAGGTATGCAATTAATGAAATGATAGATGAAGAGCGTACTGAGAATCAAGATGGAACTGTTGAAGTTGATAATTTTCAAACAGTTTCTGAATTTATGAAATTCGAAAAACCTGGTGACACTATATATTTTGTGAAAATTATAAAGCGTGATAAAGATAATCCAGGCCAAAAGTCTCAGTTTGATGCTTGTCAATATTTAAAGGAATTTTATTTCAAAAGCAACCAAGAATTTATGGATGCAGAGAATGAAATTAAAACTTTATGTAAGTCATTAAATGCTAGGGCGTATATTTACATGAACCCAAGGTCAAAAGCGGTGATTGATAAATATACTAAAATAGAAATGCAAAAAATACAACGTAATGCTTATACTAGAGCTAAATATGGCGGTCATGAAATGGCTCTTGCTGCTGGACGTTCATTAGATTTACCAGAAAGACCAATTTGCTTTGTGGATGTTGATAGTGACGACCAAAAAGACATTAATGCAGCCATGAAAATTATTCAAGATGCCGGTATAAAACCAATATTTGCATACAGAAGTCTTAATAATGGAATACATATAATATTGCCAAATAAAGAAGACGCAAAGAAACTTGATTTTACCCCGATAACAGGCGATTTAAGTGGTCTTGGAAGAAGAGCTAAAATGAATGCGAAGGTTGGGGTTGAAATTGATAAAGCTGTGTTATTATATGCGTGCTTAAAACCGCAAGGTTATGAGAAGCAGCAAGCAAGATTTCAAAATTTTGTTCAGCAGAAAAATGATGGAGCTCAGCAACAAAATGTGCGACCATCACACCAAAGCAGAAGTCATGACCATGGTGGCAGATATAATCGTAATAAAAAGCGATAATAAACAAGGGAAGTGCAAGAGCATTTCCCTTTATTGCTAATATTTATTTTTATATATTAAAAAAATAAGCTATTTTTTTATGAAAATTATATTAAGCGAATCCGGTTTCGAAACATTGGGTAAATTAATGTTTACTGAGGCTCTTGGCGATATAAAAATGGGCTACGGGCGTTCAGAAATAAATTATAGTGAATTATTACGTAGTCTTGATAAAGTGCCTAATCTTCACACTGACAGATATAAAGATTATGCTTTGCAAGAAGCATATGACGCATGGGGCAAAGTGAATTTCGATAAAAACACTAAAGAATATGCTGTTTGGACATCACATCTTAAAAGATTTATGGATTATTTAAATGGTCATTTGCACTATGTAAATGATAAGAAGAATGATAATATAGGTACTTTTACATTTTATCGTGTGGTTTTAGACCCAAAATGGGTAAAGAGTGTTGTTGTTAACAATAAAGATGAATGGGAATGTATTTATACGACTATACTAAAAATATATCAGAATAAGCCAATATGGAATGATTTGTTTTTCAACCCTATTTTTGAAGAAATGAAAACGACTTTTGATTTAATTAAAAAAAGCGTGATGAAAGATTTTTTGACTTATAAAAAAATACTGCCTATTAAAGAGTATGCGGAAATCAGCACCTTTATTAGAAATGGAGAGGCTAATCCAAGTTTATTTTATGAGCCTAATAGTACAGAAAAAACAAAACATGATATTGAGTCTGTAAAAAATAACAAACCTGAGTTATCTATAGATGATGATTGGGGATAAACATGAACTATATAAATGGCCAAATTAGTTAAAATGAGTGTTGGGTATTTCCCAAATAAAGTTCTTACTAACAAAAAAACAGGAGAGAAGCAGCAAATAAACATGGTGCTTTTAGTTTTGCATTTGGATAAAGATGTAGCACCATTAGCCATTAATGAAATTAGCAATTTTATGGGCAATAGAGCACAATTGAATAAAGATGGTGCTTCTATTAACATATTAGTTCCAGAGGATAAAGTTGAAATATTCATAAGAGGTTCACTATTTCAAAAAATTGAAACTGTTCTTGAACAGAAATGTGATTATGTTTTCAGTTCTAATGTAATTGATAATGTACTTCAAAGAATTCAGACCGCAAAAGATGAATATTTAGGTGCAGATAAGGATAGCATAGATACAATTACTAATAAGTATATTGAGGACTTAGTTAACGGCATTGAAAAGGATTTCAATGACCCAAGATTTAAAGAGATTATGAACTCAATACACACATTAGCATCATCTTATGGTTCTAATGATTCTGACGAAGAAGATGTTATATTAAGAGAAACTAAGTTGTCAATAGATAATGTTTTGAGAGTTTTATCTCAATGGCATGCTGCTGGTAGAACAGGAATTCCTACTTTTCTCGCAACTGCAAATCAGTGGGCGGTATATTTTGAAGGTACTGTAAGAAATGATGCGTTGAAACTATACATTGTACGACCTGATAAAGTACAAGGAACGACTACAAGTCACGTGGCAAGTCAGCTTAATGTCAATCCAAATATTGCCTTTAATAAGGGTGCTGCTGCAAGAGGTATTAATATGATTGCTCGTGGTGGCGGCATGAATAAATGGCGTGGAGCACAAACTGACTATGCAATGACAGTATATTATGATATATCTGATGTTGATAATGTTGACATGAGTCTAATAAGCGGTAAGACATCCAACGTATATTCTGCAAATTCTAAAGATAATAATATTGATACAAATAACGGAGATATTGTCGATTCTTCTAATAATGATGTTATTGATAGTGAAAATCCAGTGGAGGATACAATTAGAAAAAAACTAATTAAATATGCAACTGATAATAACATTGAAGGCATTAAATTAGGAATACAACGAGATGGAGTATACGGAGGTTTGGAATACATGGTTAAAAACCTTAAAGGTATTTTTCGTGACCGTGATACCATTAACAAACGTGATAGAATTGGCCAAGTAATGTTTATTATAATAAAGCATTATGGTATTTGCCAAGATTGGACAAATGAATTATATCGCAGATATGTTCAGGTGCTTAGAACTAAAGACGGTAAGCCGAATAAAAAACTTATTTACGAAATTTGGGCATATGCGTTTGATGTTATCAGCAAACTCGATGGTGTCAATGAAAGCGTAGGCGGAAAATTAACATTATCGGATGTTATACAGTATCTTGGTTTTACGATTGACGATTATAAAAACATGCCGAATTCATCTAACGAAGGTAATGAAATGATTGGAGAGGCTAGAGAAACATTTATAAAAATATTTAATAGTTTATTGAGGTAGATGTCATGTCAAATTTTTTAATGAATTCCTTTAATAAGGTACTACTAAATGAAGAATTGAATAGAGATGGTGCATTTGTATATCATTGCGCAAAAATAAATACTATTGATTCAATCGGAGAAGTTGGTTTTGAGAGGTATTTTACCGGAAAGGGTGTAGGTAATGCGTATGGACCTGGTATATATACTACATTTGACTTAAAATCAACATTTACAAATGCAATGCGTGGTGAATATGGTCGTATTATTCTGAGGTGTAAAGTCAAATCATTAAGAAACTTTATTATATACTCTAAAGATGTTGCTAGGAGAATATATGGCAGAACAGATATAGATTTTCAGCTACAGAAAATCTTGCCTAAAGAAACATATGAAGAACTTAAGTTTGAGAATAGAAAACCTGGAAGACATTTTTGGAATGTGGGTGGCGATAACACTACGATTTATCAATTAATTACTAATGACCCGTCATTAAATATAGAATATACTTCTTACTGTGCGCATGCATGCGATTGGTACGGAGAAAAAAACCAAGTTTTTGACAATTCTGTTGATGGATTTATTTTTAACGGACCTCATGATGGATATGTGTGTATTTTAAGGAATTTTAAAATTGCGTATCCGGTAGAAATAAGTTATACTGTCCAAAATGCAGCTAAGCAAAATAAATTATATTCATTACAAGTTAGTGATGTTAAATTTGAACCATTTAAAACGCATGAGTTTTTCGAAGATTTTGCGAAAAACGATATTGATTTGGTTAGAGATTTGAAAAAAAATGGAATGCTCCAACAGTTTGATTCATATACATGTCCAGTATGTAGTGGTAGCGGTAAGCATTACTCTACGTATTGTCCATCGTGTTTTGGAACCGGTGTTAAGTACAAGGTCCCGGAGTATTTTATTGATAATTTCGCACGTGTAATGAAGGATGGTAAATATAATTTTTTATATAGAAAGAATTATAGGCATGGCGTAATATCTCCAGTTGGATTTGACAGGGCACCTGAAACATTTAGCAATGACGGTACTGCATTGGTTACAATTAATGGAAATGATTATATGTTAAAACTAACAGAACCGCCAATTAAATTTTCAGTTTATGATAAAGATGGTAAATATCTTTGCAATTTGAAACAATTAGATACATATTTGCAAGAACAAGATTATGATGATGAATTTGAATGGGGATAATATATAAAACAGAGGCTAAGATAATGTTTCTTAGCCTTTTATTTTTCCTATTTTTTCTTTTTTTGAAAATTTTTTTGTATTTTTGTAAAAATATTTTGTTATGCGTGAATTAGGTTATATTGTATCTAAAAATCAAATAAGAGAATTAAGAGGTTTTGTTAAATTGGTAGATGATATATCGAAGGCTGATTTATCAAAGCCAACTTTAATTGTTGGTCTTGATAATGCTAAAAATAATATATCTAATTTTTCAATTTTAAAAAAACAAATATCAGATAAACTGTTTTGGACATTTAAGAAAACGGAAAAAAGAACTGACTTTGAAAAAGATTTATTATATTTCTATAGATATATAATATCTAATATATTAAATAATATAAAGTATTATTATATCAATATTATAAATATAAATTATAATAAATTAAAAAAATTAATTAATATATTATATTCCGTGGATAAAAAATATATTTATATTAACAATGAAATGCTTTATTTGCTGCATGACGGATATATAATGGGAATATCGCTAAAAATAGCAAAATACATAGGAATCAATACTGAAAAATGGTTAAATAAACTATATTCAAATCCTAATAATATAATCTGTAAAGATGAAAATAAATGTATCAAGGCAGTAAAGAGCGAAATTGGTAATAATAAGTACGCCATACCATATTTTATGTCGCTTTTAAACGGAGCAAGGACGGAATGACTAAAAAGAAGTTAATTATAGGTAATTTTGTTAATAAAACAAAGATACTATCATTTTTTGAGAAATTGATATATGACCTTAATATCAGTATAGAACGCACATACGTTTATCTAATGGACGGAAACGATAATGAATATCTTGTTACTTTCAAGTCGTGTGCTAAAGACATATATACTGATAATCTACCGCATTCGATAATAATGCACGCTAAAAATGGATGCTTATTTTCAATCAATGCGTTGAACAAACTTATCGAATCTGATAATGATAGTGATAAGCCTAATAATGAAGTTGAAATAAATTGGAGTAAATATAAAGATAAATTAATAATTTTAACTAACGGAGAACTAAATATCAAAACATTAGTTAAAATCGAAGATAAATGCTTGCTTTTTAAGTAGTTTTGATATTTATATTAAAATAAGTTAAACTATGGGATTTATTTACAAAAAGCCACAGGGCAGTAAGCCTCAGAAAACATTAAGTGGTAGTTATCAAAATAATATATCTAAAGATAAAGAAGTTATGAATAATAAAATTAGCGTTGTCGAAGACATAATTACTGATACACCAAAAGCAGTCAAGAGAATTAAAAAGGATAAGGGTCTTATTGAACGTACAGAATCTTCAAAAACAATCCTTACCGAGGAAAATAAAGAACTCTTGATGGACTAAAAAAAAACTTTAAAATAAATTAAATAAAGCCCATCGGCAAGTGGGTGTAAAGGCTGTAAAGGGAAAAATACTATAACCCGTAAATCAGCAAGATATGTACAATTTTGTTTTAGTTGTCGTATCATTGCCTAAAATTAGGATGACTGACTACAAATATCTTAAAGAAAATAAACTGTTTGAAGCCCACATGAAATTCATGAAGGCTATAGGCGAATCATATGGGTATAGTCCAATTGAAGAGGAAGATGATGACCAAAATCAGCAGCAAGACCCAATGATGGGTGGAGGCGCACCAGGCCAAAATTCTAATCAAATGGGTGCAGACCCAATGGGAGGAGGAATGCCTTCGCAAGATGGAATGAATGGAGAATCACCTAATGGTCAAGAAGGTGATATGCCACCAATGATGGGAGCAGAAGGAGGTATGGATGCAAATGCACCTATGCCTGGTGCAGACCCAATGGGAGGAGAAATGCCTGGTGCTGAAGATATACCTGGAATGGATTCTGATATGGGCGAGAATGAGGATGATGACGTTATCAACGTTGAAGACCTCACAAAAGCACAAGAGAAACTGAATGATAAAGAAAATTCTCTTGGAAAAGATTTAGGAAAGGTTGATAGGAGAATTGAAAAACTCATTGGAGCAATTGATAAATTACAAGGAATGTTTGATAGAAACAACCAAGAAATCGCTGATTTGAGAAATGAGTTTGAAAAGAGAAATCCAACACAAACTGAGAAACTAAATCTTCGTTCATTAGATTCATATCCTTTTAAAGTTAAACTTACCGATTATTGGCAAGGAAAAGAAGGAAGCAATTATTCAGCATATTCCGATAATGAAGAACCTACAACGCATGAGTATACAATTACCAATAATGATGTAGATGATTTTAATGAAAGAGAAGTTGCTGATAGTTTTTATATTGATGATGATTTAAATCAGGATATTAAAAAAATATTTGGCTTATAATGAGAACTATTTTAATAAATGAGAGACAGATAAGATTACTTGGCGAAGGGCTAAATGATAGTCAAGATATTGATTACGATTTAAGAAAGTCAATTGCAGTGTGGTGTCTTATGAACGATTTTAGATTTTATAATCCAAAAAGACTTATTGGTAGGGGAACATCGGTTGCAAATGATGATGAAACCCAAATGGAAATAGTACGAATGATTATGAATGCACATACCGTGTCTGAATGTGACGAAAAAAAGATGTACTTCGGATATTATGACGAAGACATGAACGGTATGAAAATTTATAAGGTTGAAACATCTAACGATACTATATATATTGAAGTTGCAGATTACATAAGTAATTATGATGCTGATGAAATATGTCAGAAATTTGACAATGATGATATTGATAATTCCAAGTGGTATTATGATAATTTGAAATGGTTTGTTTATAACTTTTGTTAACCATTTTTATGGCAATTTTGCCAATTAAACAGACTTGTTCTTTAGAAGCATAATTTGGAAAATAATTTTCAATTATGCTTCTTTTTTTAAAAAAAAGTTTGTATATTTGTAAAGAATTTAAGTGTCGTTTTAGGCACATTATTAAAGAATAAAAATATAAAATGAGTGAAAAATTATTCACAGCAAACATTGATGGAACTGCTGTAGTTGAGCAGTATGAAAGGGAGCACATAGCCCCATCTACTAAGAAAAAAACTGAATTTAATCCTAAAAATTATCTTTCAGCAAGATTAAATCCAGGCCAAACAACAAAAACGCTTACGATTAGATTATTACCTTTCTCACCAGACGGTAATGACCCATTTAAGAAAGTTTTTATCCATACTGTTAAAGTAAGTAAAGATGTTAGTTCAGGCGGATGGAAAACATTTGTATGCCCAACTCATAATGAAATGGGAGATAAATGTCCTTTCTGCGAAGTGTCAGAAGAGGCAAAGAAAATGCGTCTAAAAACAGAAAGCGTTGCAGAACGAAAAAATTATGGTGATATTGAATTTATGAATAAGGCAAAAGCCGCATGGATTGTCAGATGTATTGAACGTGGACATGAGGAAGACGGTGTTAAGTTTTGGCTTTTTAATGATTCAAGAAAGGGCGATGGAGTTTATGATAAAATCATAAAGATTTATAATGAAAGAAAAAAATCAGCAGAACGTAAGGGTAAAACAAGTAATATTTTCGACCTTAATGATGGTAAAGATTTAATTATTACATTATCAAAAGACTCCAATGGTAAAACGGTAATTCAAATCGTTGACGATGAAGATAGAAGCCCTCTCACTGAAGATTTCGACCTTGGCATGAGTTGGATTAATGACCCAAAGAAATGGGATGAAGTATATACCGTTAAGCCATATAAATATATGGAAATCATCGTAAAGGGAGGTATTCCAGTATGGGATAAAGTAAACGGTGGATATATTGATTCGCAAGAGAAAGCTGAGAAGGATAGAAAGGCAGCAGAAGAAGAACTAAAAGAAAATTTAACGGAGCATAAACGAGATTTTTCTGATTTCCCAAAAGAATCCACGGAGACTAAAAGCGAAAGCACAAGTGGCATATTTATCAATAGCGAAGATGATTTGCCATTCTGATTGAAATAAATAGGCTTAAACGGAAAGTAATCTAATACTTTCCGTTGCCTTTCTAAAATGTAACAAGTCAAAAAGAAAAATAATGGATGCAAAACTTAGTTTTATATATGGTGTGATGTCCTCTGGCAAGACATTAAAATTATTAGCAACTGCTCATGATTTTGACACCAAAAGAATACCAATACTTGTTATTAAGCCATCAGTTGATAATAGGGATAGTGAAACAAAAGTTGTCGCACGTATAGGTCTTGAGAGAAAATGTATACCCATTGAGTCAACTATTAATCTTTTCAAAATGGTAGATGACATTAACCATATGAGGCTTGCAGAAGGTGATGTACCTATTAAACATCTTTTGGTTGACGAATGCCAATTCTTAACCGAAGAACAAATAGACCAGCTGTCAAATATTGTTGATTATCTTGGTATAGATGTGAAATGTTACGGACTTAGAACTGATTTTATGTCAAATATTTTTCCAGCATCTAAAAGATTATTTGAAATTTCTGATAAAATTGAAGAAATTGAATCTTTATGCGATTGCGGAAATAAAGCATCAATCAATGCAAGATTTGATGAAAATGGAAGAATTATCACTACCGGAGGACAAATTCTCATAGGTGGAAATGATAAATATAGGCCAATATGTAGAAAATGTTGGAAAAAACTTCTAAATGAAAAATAATGGATATATACATGCATAAATGTTATGAAACAAGCAATTAAGAAAAAGGTTTTTACTAAACCATCAACGAATGATATTAGAGCAAAATTAGGCTTGAAGGCTTCAAAAGAAAATATGGTTGTATCAAGTGCTGAGAAGCCAATTGAATTTATAACAATGCCAGAGGCATTTTCTGAAGCTACAAAATTGCCAGGAATTCCAATGGGAGTAACAACAATTATTCATGGTCATTCAAATACGGGTAAGAGTTTGCTTAAAAACTGCCTTATTGCTTCAGCACAAGCAAAGGGCGTTTTAGTAGTACTTTATGAAACAGAAAATAACTTTTCATTCCCATTTGCAATTTCTTGTGGCATGAAAGCAACGCCGGAATACGGTGATGTCGAAGTCGAAGATGTGGACGAAGAAACTGGTGAAATAGTTGGAACACATATTGAAAAAAGAATTGTTGATTATGAAACTAACAATTTTATTTACTATGATAGCGATATTCTTGCTAATCTGTATGGCGACATAGACCACTCAACAGGAAAAAGAGGAAGTAAAAAACGTAGCGTTCCGGTAATTGAAGATATTGCTTACTCTATGAATGAAATCCTTGACCTTCAAGAACAAGGGGAAATTCAACAGCCAATTCTTTTTATGTGGGATTCAGTAGGCTCTATTGATTGCTATAAATCATATGTCAGCAAATCGTCTAACTCAATGTGGAATGCTGCATCATTGTCAGTTGCATTCAATACATTGCTCAATAATAGAATACCAACATCTAAAAAAGTATCACGTCCTTATACCAATTCATTCGTATGCGTTAATAAGGTATGGTTGGATAGCATGTCATCACCAATGGCAGCACCTTCACTACAGATGAAGGGCGGAGCATCATTACTTTACTCAGCAAGACTTACTATTCTCCTTGGAGGTACAATAAAAGCTGCTACAAAGCGTTTAACAGCGACAAGTAAAGGCGAAACATATACCTATGGATTAACAACTAAAATTAAGGTCGTTAAAAACCAACTTGATGCACCTTATAACCTAACATATGAGGGAACATTCTGCTGCGTACCAGATGGTATGATTCCAGAGGAAAGACTTGATGAATATAAAAAGAAAAATGCATCAGTTATTCTTGCACAATTAAAGAAACAACTTGAAGAAAAAGGCAAGGATTCTAATTCAATAACTGAAGACGATATTCAATATTCTGAGGTCGAAGGTGATGATTAAACCGAAAGAGAAATAATTTGTTTTAGATAAAAAAAAGTTATGAACTTAACAAAAATAAAGGCACTCTATAAATGAGTGCCTTTTTTAGTTATTATTTAGACCATATGAACTCATATCTGATAGGGGTAGGGCTAATGCATTCTGCTTTAATAATGTCAGCCTTATCGAATGTAACTTTAATTGGCTCTGTTGGACTCCATTCTAATGTTTTAAAACTGCCACTAGTTTTAGTTTCACTGAATTCGAAATCATAAATAACGTTTTGCCGGCTATCACTAGAATAGCAATTAGTTATATAAATTTCACCGTTAGTACTTTTTTGTTCGCTTGTGGTTAATCTGATTGTTAATTTTTCACCTTTGCTTAATGCGATATTTGGATTAAACTCAAAAATAATTTTTTGCGGTGTCTCTTTTTCAGCACAAGTACCATGGAAAACATCGCCTTTGCTAACAGCTATCGTTGTTTTTTCAGGTTGAGGCGGCAATGGCTTCGCCATAACGGTATAATCTTGAGTTGCAGTGCAACCATTGTCATCTGTATATGTGACAGTGTAAACTATATCTTTATTAGTTGTGTTTTGGGGTAGATAAAATTGTCCTGGTTCGTCACCATTTGTAACGCCATTTGAGGGGCTAATTGTATATGTTACCATATTTCTAATTTTTATTTGTTCAAAATAAATATTATAGAAAATTTGTTTTTAATAAATAATTTTTATATATTTGTCATAAAAAATGTCAAATGATTACTAACCGTAAGAATGATATGCTCGTAGAGCGAGAGATTGCTGCATTTTTGGATGACCATTTATACAGCAATAGTGAATTATTTAGCGAATACGCAAGAACTGATACATATGATGAACAAATTTCAGGTTCAGACATATTATTGAGTACTAAAAATGGTAAATTAAACCGTTCTATAACGGATGAAAAGGTTGCAAGTCGTCTTGCAAATAGAAATTTGAACACTTTTTCGCTTGAATTGTCATTTTTGAATAAAAATGGTAAAAAACGATGTGGATGGTTGTTAGATGAATCTAAAAAGACTGAATATTATATGTTTGGATGGATTATTGAGGCTAATATACCATATATTGACGCAGAAAAAAGGTTTGATACCAATCAAATAAATCGTAATAACATCAAAAAGATGCAATGGGCGTTAGTCAAAAGAGAGAAAATAGTAAAATTCCTTGAAAAGCATGGTTGGACTTTAGAATTATTGGCAAAACAAGACGAAAAAATACGAAATCAAGGATTTGTCAAGACTAAAGAGTTTATAGATGATGTTTCTTTTAGATATAGTGACAACTATATTGAAAAACCAATTAATATTTTGCTAAAAAAAGATACATATTTGAAATTAAGTGAATTAAATGGCATAATAGAGGCTTAGACTATGAAACAAGTAGTAAGAAAAAGTAGGAGTGAAGCGAATAATGTATCAACTGTTAAACCAATATACACACTTTTAGTAGATGGCAATTCACTTCTTAAAATGTCGCTCGTTGACAAGCGAATGAATGATAAAGGTGAAGAATATGGTGCTGTATATTTGTTTTTAACCCAATTAGGTAACTTATTACTTAAAAAAGACTTTAATTTTTGCGTTTGCTGTTGGGATGGTTATGGTTCTGGCGTGCTACGGTATAATATTTATCCCGAATATAAATCAAATAGGGATAAACACTACGAATTAATTGGCGGCCAAACAGATTATGACACGTTTCTTAACGATTATGCTAAAAACATCATAAAAAACAGCAAGTATAAGAGCAAAAACGTTAAAAGGTCAGAGTCTGATGATGAAAATTTTCAGAGGCAAAGGGAAATACTACAAAATGTGCTTGAAAACCTATATGTTAGGCAATTTATATATGACGAAGTTGAGGGTGACGATTTAATTGCTTATTATGTTAAAAATAAGAAGGAAAATGAAAAAATTGTCATTGTTAGTGGCGACAGAGACTTAACGCAGTTAATAACTGATGATGTTTGCCAATATATACCGTCATTAAAAACGTTTGTAACGCCAAAAAACTCAATAGAGGTGCTTGGAATGACACATGAGAATACAGTACTGAAAAAAATTCTATGCGGTGATGCATCTGATAATATAAAGGGCATAAAAGGCGTTGGTGAAACAACTTTGGTCAAGTTATTTCCCGAAATGAAGGATAATAAACTCAATTTGGAAGCCATAGTGAGCCGTTCGGAGGCTCTGCTTGAGCAGAGGAAGGCAGAGAAGAAAAAACCTCTCAAAGCCCTTGAAAATATCGTTAAACGAGTTACTGATGGGGTTCAGGGAGAAAAAATTTACGAAATCAATGAAAAAATAATTGATTTATCAGAGCCTTTATTAACTGAGAGTGCGAAAAAGGAAATAAATGAAGAATTATATGCGCCATTGTCAGGAGATGATAGAAGCATACGTAATATATATAACATTCTGACTGATAATGAAATGAGTGATTTGCAAAATGAAACTACCTTTGGCAGAGTGTTTGGCGCATTCGATAGAATATGTAAGATGGAGAAACAATATTCAAAACAAAATTCTTAATTTTTTCTTTTTTTTAATTTTTTTTGATATATTTGCAATGTTTAAAATTTGTTAATATATTTTTATTTAGTGTTTAATTTTTAATTTTTTATTAAAATGGCTGAAATTAGCAAACCAATTTACAAGGAAGAGAGATTTGAATTTGCGTTGTATGTAAATAACAACCTTATTTGTAAACGAAATTTCAAAATTAATGATTTTATCGAACATAGTATGGAATCATTAGAGTTTAAGGACACTGTAGATACGATAGTCAATTGGATTGACGATGATTTGAAGTCAAAAAGTCGTATATATACATGGTATTACTTTAATCCAAATGACCCAGAACTATTTGAAATGTTTGCAGGACAAGTTCCTGAACCTTGGGAATGTACTTTTAGATTTGAGGTGCTGGATAATAAAAAAGTAGTCATTAGTAAAATATGGGATGGCTATGCATATCCAAAACCAATTCGTGATAAGGTTGACATTGGCAATAAAACTGTTAAAATCGTAACAAAGGAAGGAAAAGTATATTCTTTTGATAAGGATAAGTATTTTGCAGACAATGCAGACAGACTTTCATTTGACATGCAAGTTGTAAAGGCAATGATTACAGACAAACCCGACTTGTTAATTGGTATTACAAAAAAGATTTGTGAAGTTTGCTCTACTCACGAAGAATTGTTTAGTAAAATTGGTGACTATACAATGTCAGAGGCTTGGGGCAAGGATGCAAACGGAAAAAAAGTTACTTATAATTTCAATATTGCTGCGCAGAACAAGAAACTTGAAAGAAAATGGATGAAATTGGCAGCAGAATCATACGAGGCAAAAACAAATAAATAATACATTCAACTATGATGAAAAGCGTACAAACAAATAAAATAGGCTTTTTAGGAGAAGACTTTCAATATAAACTAGTACATGAGTTTATTGAAGATAAGGAATTCTTCAAAGATTTGTGCGATATAGTTGACCAAAATCTCTTCACTGACCCCAATCTTAAAACTATTGTTGGGGTCATGAGAGATTATTACAAGAGAGAACAAAATGTACCTAACTATGACCTTATTAAAATTGAATTAAGGAATAAGGCTCATAATACAGCTGAAGCTGAACTTTATGATAATTTATGCGATAAGATACATAATACGTCATCAGAGGGTTGTGGCCGTATTAGAGAACTTGCTGAAAAGTTCTTTAAACAGCAGAACATGATTCGTGTGGCTCACGAAATTATCAACATTGCAGGAAAAGGTAATGTTGATGAATATGATAAGTGTGTCAATTTGCTTAATAAGGCTTTGCTACAAGGTACAAATGATGACTTGGGCACCGGTGTTTTCGATAATTTATCAGAAACGCTCTCAGATGACTATAGAATTGCAATTCCAACAGGAATTGATAAAATCGATGAAACGCTTGAAGGGGGTCTTGGTAAAGGGGAACTTGGTGTTATAGTAGGCTCAAGTAGTTTTGGTAAGGCGCAACCTCTCGATTCTCGTATTTTAACGCCTAACGGGTATAAAATGATGGGAGATATTAAGGTTGGCGACCATGTTATTGGGGGTGATGGTAAACAACATGAAGTAAGTGGGGTTTTCCCACAAGGAAAGAGACCTATATATAAAGTTCATTTTTCTAATGGTACATCGTGCGAATGTGATATTGAGCATTTGTGGAATGTTAAAGACGGGAATGACACTTTTAATACGTTAACCCTTAGAGAGATTATTAAAAAAGGGCTTATTAAAAAAGGTTCGAAGAAATATAGGTTTACTATTCCGGTAGTTAATCCAATTGAGTTTTGCGAACAACCAATAGAGTTTGACCCATATCTCATGGGTTGCTACGTTGGAAGTGAAGGAAAAGATTTCATTATAAACGAGCGTTTATCTGAAAAGCATATCCCTAAAGAATATCTATTTAACACTGTAGAAAACAGAATTGCGTTATTGCAAGGCATAATGGATATTAATGGTCATATACAAAAAGATGATAGATTCAGAATATCTTGTAAAAGTAGGCAATTGGCGCTAGATATACAATTTATAATTCGTTCTCTTGGTGGCTTTGCTGATATTAATACTATTTGCAAAAGAAACAAAAAACGAGGAGATAAAGATGGCAATATATATGACGTAATCATTAGCATGTACAATGAGTCAATACCATTATTCAGATACAGTAAACTACAAAATGTCGTTAAGCATCTTACGCAGAAAGAATGTAATCTGTTTATGACAGAGGCAGAATACATTGGCGAAAAAGAAGCACAATGCATTATGGTTGATTCTGACGAGCATTTGTATGTAACAGAGGATTTTATTGTAACGCATAATACATCATTAACGACAGCAATAGCCGCACATGCTGCTACATTTAGATGTAATCAGAATAATAATGATGGCTACAAGGTACTGCAAATTGTTTTTGAAGATAGAATAAAGCAAATTCAGAGAAAACACATCGGTCGTATTACGAATATAGAAGCAAAAGATTTATCAAAACCGGATAGATTAAGTTTAGTAAAAGATACTATCGAGAATTATCCCGATTTGAAAACACTTGAGGAAAACCTTAGAATTATTCGTCTTCCAAGCGGTGAAAAAACCGCTGATGATATTAAAAGACTTATCATTAAACTTAGAAATAATGGTTTTAGTCCAGACCTTGTAATTGTTGACTACTTTGAATGTCTTTTATGTAAAGGAGAATCAAGTGATGATAAATGGGAGAAAGAAGGAAAGACTATGCGAAAGTTTGAGTCAATAGCAGGCGAACTTAACATAGGAATATGGATTCCTGTTCAAGGTACAAAAGATTCTCTCAACTCTGAAGTGGTTACAATGGATAAAGCCGGAGGTTCTTTTAAGAAAATCCAAATTGCGCATATTGTAATGTCAATTGCAAGAACTGTTGAGGATATTGAAAATAATAGGGCAACTATTGCAATATTGAAAAATCGTGCAGGAAAAGCAGGAAAAGTGTTTAATAATGTTGGCTTTAACAACGGTACGTGTAGAATAACTACTGATGATGTAGATGAACTTGATAGTCTGTTTCAAGTTCAGAAACAACACGAAAAGAAAAACTATGATATTGCTGAAAGATTATTGATGCAAAGTAATGCTGCAAAAAAAGCACAGCTAAAATCTTCTTAATTTTTTTTTATTCGTAATATACTGACGGACATTGGATTATGAAAATGTCCGTCAATTTTTTAAAAAAAATCACAGACAATTTGATTTCTGATGTTATTTATTCCTACATCGAGGATGTGATAAATTAAGGTTAACCGATAAAAATAAAATAATTTAAAAAATTTATTGTTTTGTTCCAATATGGAAGTTAGAAAAAGTGACAATACATTTGAGGAATATAGTCCAATGAAGGTTATGCATGGCATTTGTGAGGCATATGCCTCAACAAATGAAAAGTGCCCAGATGGACTTATAAGTTCGCTTGTAAAAAACCTCTTCATTTATGATAAGATTTCATCAGAGGAAATACGCAGACAAGTTGAAGAAGCGTTAATGTCTGTTAATAAAAAGGTTGCAAGAGCATATATTGCAAATTATGAGGAGAAAGAAGGTAAAGATAAAGTCTTGAAAAAAGACTCTGACTTTATCAGAGATTATATAAATGCTTCTAATGCTTCTACTGGTTCTAAGTTTGATTCTAACGCCAATGTTGAAAGCAAAAACGTTGTAACTCTCGGACAAGAGTTACATAAAGGAAAAAATATTCAGCAGAATCGTTATATAATGCATAATAAAATTAAAGCATTATATAGCAAGAAATTAGCAGACCAATATATTAAAGACCTTGAAAGCCACGTTTTATATAAACATGATGAAAGTGGAACACCAGGATACCCATATTGTGTGGCAATAACAATGTATCCATTCCTTGTAGATGGACTTAAGAATCTTGGCGGACAGAGTACTGCACCTACGGATTTAAAAAGTTATTGCGGAGAGTTTATTAATTTGGTTTACTCTGTATCTTCTCAGTTTATGGGTGCTTGTGCTACACCAGAGTTCTTAATGTATATGGATTATTTTATTAGAAAGGACTATGGTGATGATTATCTTGATAAACTTGGTGAAAAGGTAGAGATAAACCGAAAAGGAAGAACACTTGAGCAAGTTATTGAAAATTGCTTTCAACAGGTAGTTCATTCAATGAACATGCCTGCTGGAAATAGAGGCTATCAAACAGTCTTTTGGAATATTGGATATTTTGACGAAAATTATTTTAATGGCGTTTTTGGCGATTTTAAATTTCCAGATGGTACTGCCCCTATATGGAAAACATTATCATGGTTGCAGAAAAAATTCATGAAATGGTTCAATGAGGAAAGAACTAAATATGTTCTTACTTTTCCCGTTGAAACTATGGCAATGCTAACCGATGGACATGATGTTATAGATAAGGAATACGCTGATTTCACAGCCGAAATGTGGGCAGAAGGGCATTCGTTCTTTTGTTATTTAAGTGATTCACCAGATAGCCTCAGTTCTTGTTGCTTTAATAAAGAACAAAATGTTTTATGGAAATCATTAACAAGTGGAGTTAATTTGACATCATTAGAAGAATTGCATAAATTGGAAGTAAATGAAAAAGGTTTAACAATTTTCCATAATGGTGCGTGGGTTGAGGGTAAAACAATTAAATTACCAAACAGAAATATGTTTAGAGTTGTCACTGAAAACAATAAAGAGTTTTTAATGACTGATAATCATATTAATATAACCATTAACGGAGAAAAACAAACGTCAGAATTAACAACAAATGACTATCTATTGTTTAATTCATCCGAACTTAATGCAGATTCTGAAAGTGATGAAAAACTAACTTATGAGCAAGGCTTTACCGTTGGTAAATTTTTAGACGATAAGAATGCATATTCTCCATCTGAGTTTATAGAAAAATGGGTAAGCATTGAAGAAGGTACTAAAAAACTTAATTTGAATTGTTTGTTACAATCAATCGAATTTAGGAAAGGAATATTGAATGGATGGCATGAAGCAACCGGATGTAATACAGCAGATAAAAAACTGATTGATTGCATGGAAGCCATTGTAACTTCTTTGGGAATGCAGAGTTCTATTGATACTGAGTATGATAAAGACTATACTTTATATCATCTAAAGTGGTTTACAAAAGAAAACAATGATTCAGTTTATTGCAAAATCAAATCAATTGAAAAAGTTGATGACTATAAAGATGATGTATATTGCATTGAACGTAATGATAAAAATGAACCATATTTCACTTTGCCTTGTGGCTTAATTACGCATAACTGTAGGCTTCGTAATTCATTGAAAGACGTATCTGATGAAGAACATAATCACACAACGCATCAATTCTCAATGGGTACTGCATCAGTTGCAACAGGTTCAAAATCAGTTATGACAATTAACCTTAACCGTGTTATCCAAAATGCAACGTTGAAATACATGGCTGAAGTGGAAGGTGTGGCTTACAAGAGGGGTAATAAAATTGACATTAATAAAGTAAAAGATAAAAATATACTTTATACGTATATTTCAAAAGGCATTACTGAATTAACAGAAAGAGTTCATAAATATCAGAGAGCATTTAACGAAATAATTAAGGATTTCTTTAATGCTAATATGCTTGATGTTTATTCCGCAGGGTTTATCTCGATGAAAAAACAGTATCTTACTGTAGGCGTAAATGGATTAACTGATGCTGCTGAATTTTTGTCTATTGATGCCAATTTAAATGACAATTATCAAGAGTTTGTGAACAACATCCTTGAAACCATCAATATCTCAAATAGAAAGGATAGAACGAGAGAGTGTATGTATAATACTGAGTTCGTTCCTGGTGAAAATCTTTCAAATAAGAATTACAATTGGGATAAAAAAGATGGGTATTATGTTTCGCCTAAACATATAATGTATAGCAGTTATTTCTTTAACCCTGAAGATACAGAATTATCAGTTCTCGATAAAATTAAACTGCATGGCAAAGAATATGTAAAATATCTTGATGGCGGACAAGCTGCTCATCTTAATCTGAACGAGCATTTATCATTCGAACAGTATAGGCAATTATTAAGGGTTACTTCTGAAGAAGGATGTAGTTACTATACTTTCAATGTTAAAAATTCAGTTTGTAATGATTGCGGACACATTAGCAAAGACACACTTTCAGTTTGCCCAAAATGCGGAAGTAAAAATATAGATTATTTAACCAGAATAATAGGCTATTTAAAGCGAGTTAGTTCTTTTAATGAAGCCCGACAAATTGAAGAGGGAATGAGAGAATACAACAAATTCTAAAAATAATATTAGCCCAACCTAATAAGTTGGGCTAATTGTTAAACATAAAAAGAAAAAAATGAAATTATATAAATTTGAAGCAGATTGGTGCGGTCCATGCCATATTATGGATAAACAATTGAAAATGTTTGATAAGTGCGATGTTGTACATTACGATGTTGAAGAATATGAGGATTTATCTGATGAGTATAAAGTTAAAAACATACCAACTATGATATTGGTTGATGATAACGGTTCAGAATTATTCAGATGGAGTGGAATAACATCGGTTAATGAAATTAACAAAAAAATTGATGAATTGCAAAATAAATGATAGAGATATTTAGGAAAGATGGTTGGATTTTAAATCCAAAAGATAAAATTGTTAATTCAATTATTAAAAGATGCGAAAAGAATGATGGTATTTGTCCTTGTACTCACGATAATGTAAATTATGAAGGTAGAGATTTGCATTGCCCATGTACAGACTATACACTGAAAGATAAGTGCGTTTGTGGCTTATATTTGAAAAATGAAATATTATAATGCAATGGTGGTATTTGAAGAAATACCAGATGAAATCACATTAGCAATTAATATAACTAATTGCCCTTGTAAATGCGAAGGATGTCACTCAAAATTCCTATGGGAAGATGTCGGAACTGAATTAAACGAGAAAGAACTAATTAATCTAATTGAAAAAAATAAAGGGATAACAACCGTATGCTTTATGGGAGGTGATGGCAATGTTGATGAACTTAATCATTTAGCAGAATTTGTATCTACAATAGATAACCATTCTTACAAAGTTGGGTGGTATAGTGGAAGGGATGAATTATCGAAGAATGCTAATTTGATGTTTTTCGATTATGTCAAATTAGGACATTACGATTATAGATTTGGAGGGCTTAATAAAGAAACAACAAATCAAAAATTGTTTAAAGTCAAAGATGGTAAATTATACGAGAACATAACTTATAAATTTTGGAGAAAACATAGTTATCTTTAAAATTACGGACTGACAAAATATTTATCTAAAAAGTCAAAAATGCGGAAAAACATTATATCAAATAAAAAAATCAGTAGAATAGTTGAGAATTGTATAAAAAAGGTGATAACAGAATCTTTAAGTCAATCTGTATACCATTTTACATCCGTTTTTTCACTATTAAAAATACTCAATGAAAATGAAATGTTTTGTCAATCTGCTAAGGTTGGATTTGGTGCTGATGATATGAATAATAAGTACGATTTTTACATTTCATTTACAAGGGCAAAATCTTCACAAGAAGGTTTTGGCCATACATCAACACGTATTGGCTCTATTGCCAGAATAGAATTTGACGGAGATAAATTAAATAAAAACTTCCACGGTAAGCCTGTTAACTACTGGGGTGGTAGCGACAGTTTAAATAATAAATTTTCTTATATGAGGAAAGCACAAAATGATAAACATTTTGAATATAAGGAAATAACAGATAAAAACTTGATAAACCGTGTAGACTTTAAAAAACTACCGCCATTTACTTATTTAAACCTTGCAAGCGAAAATTCACCAGATTACGTTGAAAAAGACGGAAAATATTATGTAAAGGTACAAGGAATAAACCCTGATATACAGCATCACACACAAAATGAAATAGAAGATAGACTATTTACAAATAAGCCTATAATTGAAAATATTAGGAAATACATTAAGCGAGTAGATATTTTTGTAGATGAAAAAATCAAAGACAACCAAGAAAACAGTCAATTAATGGCAGCATTGACTCAAATATCACTGATGTATTCAAATTTTGTGTTCATATACAATAATCTAAAAGATTTCGACAAACAAAGCGATAATACGATAAACAAGTATTATTCAAGTATTGAAATGTTTGGCAAATATGGAAGATTACTGCCAAAAATGTCAAGAGAAAAGAATGTTGACTTTCTAAATGACATTTGTAATTTAATTACTTTTTTTGAGCCGAATGAAACAGCCAATAAGAAAAAAGCATCACTTTTAAGAAAGTATGGTTTAGGTAAATATATAAATCAACTACTCAGCAAAAGAGACGGATATTTCTCGCTTCAAATGTTATTCAATAATATAAGCACGGATTCACAAAATGCATCTAAAGAACCAACAAGAGACGGTCAGATTATGCTTAAAATGATGAATGATTTCTTAAGAAGCAAAGGATATTCATCAATAATGGATGCATATAAAAAGATGAGTGAAGAACTTAATAAAAGAAATGGGTATTCTCGCAATTCCATAGATATTGATACTCCAATTAAAATAAAGTATATTGAATTCAAGGATTATAATCAGAAATATATAATAAACAAGGACGGGGATACTGATTTTTGGTTCGTTTTTAGCATGGAAGATATGCATAGCAGATATAATTTTATAGAAAACCTAATTTATTCTCTTGACCATGGTGATTATGGCGAACATTTTAGAAATGTTATTAGAGGTGGGTTAGAAACATTCACTAAATATTTGCAGAATTTAGCTCATAAAAAAGTCACTATAAATCAAATGTTCACTGTGTTCGATAAAATTGGTTTAAATCCTAACGAGGTAATGAATTACGAAAGAGGCATGTCTTTTGAAATTAAAAGTGCTGATTTAAGTTATTATGATGCATGCAATTATGGCTTATATCCTCCTTTTAAATGCGAATGGGAAGAAAAATATGAATATGTTAAAAATCTCTTCAAAGAAAAACATTAAATGTTGACATAACAGTTGACACGAACATGTCATAGAATGCAGTCAGAAATGACTGCATTTTTCTGTTTTTATTGATATTTATCATTTGAAGTTTTGTGAAAAAAATATATGCTTAAAAATTTTGTTTTAGTTTTTTTTATAGCAATATGTTCTATATTTGCGTGTACTCCAAATGTCATTGTAACTGATTCAAACACGGATAAGGCTGATGTAATGATTCGTACAATGAACGGTCATTATAGCATTGCTCAGTTTGATTCATTATGTCTTGCTGATACTTTACCACCGATAGATAAATGGGAAATGTTAGGAACAAGAGACCATGAGACGAAAAAAGTCATTAAACTTTATTTTTTCATAAAGGAAAATAATAGATATGAAACGGTGTATAAGGTTGAATTCCTTAATGATGATAGCGTTAAAATAATTAAAAGAGAAATAACAGATTTTTAAAAAGAAATGAAGAACAATTTCGGCTTCATTGCGTCCATTATTGATGGAACTGAATATAAGTTTCAAACACGGGAAATGAAACTTCCTGATAAATATTCGTATCTTAAATATTTACCAAATGTACTTAATCAAGGGCAAAGACCAATATGTGTGCCTTGTTCAATTTCAACGTTTTTAAATTGGAATAAAAATCTTAACACAGGTAAAAATCATACTGATATTAAGGTTGATTATGAAGAAATATTTAAAAATCGTACAAACGAAAGTGATGATGGTATGGCATTTAAAGACGCTTTTCATTACTTAAGACATCATGGCGTTAAGACTGATACGGGTGTCGCTAAAATTGACAGATATTTTAAGATAGGCTCAGTTGTGCAGTTGAAACAAGCGTTAATTGTCAATGGCCCATGTGTTGGAGGTTTACCCGTATATGATACCAATAGAGATGATTTTTGGGTTAAATATAAAGGTGACGAATATGTAGGAGGACATGCAATAGCAATTATCGGATATAATGAAAATGGATTTATTATTAGAAATTCATGGGGAGAAAGATACGGCGATAAAGGTTATGCAATATTACCATATGATGATTTTGCAAATTTTAGAGAGATTTGGTCAATTGTCTAAGTTTGAAATATAATAACTAAACTTTAAAAAATAATATATCTATGAAAAGAAGAATTAAACTTACAGAAGGAAGTCTTCACAGAGTTATAAAGGAAAGTATAAAAAAGGTGATTAAGGAAAATGCATATGAAGATACGTGGGAAATATTAGAACGTTTGGAGGAATGCATGGATGATAGGGAAATAATACATAGAATAATTGGACGATTAGGACCTGATGTGTCTAATCGCATGTTAAATGATATTATGTCTGTAGAATGCCCTGACTACGATGATGAAGATTAGTGTACTTAACTATTAATTAATAAATTAAACTTTTTTACACTTTTTTAACAAAATAATAGGTAGCAGTACTACCGAATTTACGCTTGTGGACTATCCAACTGTGGATGACCCAATCAGAAATGATTTGCTAAAAAGCAGTGATAGGTTGAAGCAAGAAGTTAATAAAGAACAAGTTTAGTTTTGTTCAAGTTTTAACATACTGTTAATATGAAAAAATGAGCAACCTACCATAGTTGCTCATTTTTCGTAGTTATTTATGATTAAAGGCAAGAAAACCCATTCATCTTTAGTTGATTGGTAGTTCAGGAACCTCAAAGTCTGGTATAAAATCGCCTTTAAACGTTGAATATTCGTATACTCTAGAGCATGTTACGTAAGGCATAGTTCTACTCCCACTAACTGTAATTGCAGGGCCACCTACAGTTGCTTCATAATAATTTGACGTAGTAACGCCCTGTATTAAATTACCATCACATTGATATATCTCTAATATTACCTTGCATCCATCTGATATTAATCCTTTTATAGCGTTGACAGAGAATGAGTAATCTAATCCATTAGTGCGTGCGGTAACTAAGTTATTACATTCGTATTCAGCTAATATTTCAATACATTCTTCACTACCAGCTCTAACAGCGACATATTTTCCAAGATTATCAGTATACACCTGGGGACAGTCTCTTGATACGCCAAAATCGCAATTTGCTTCTATTGTGTATGTTGTTGAGCCAGAGCACCAATTACTATCTGTATATTGAATTTTATAAGTTTTTCCACACATTGTTGATTCGTTAATATCTACAGAACACGAGTCTTCATTTTCTGTTACTCCACCAATTTCTTGATTAGTAGACGTGTCTATTATAGTCCATTTACCCATGATTTTTTTATTTTTATGAATAGTTTTTTATAAATATCAATAATTATCAATTTTAAATATAATTTTGCAAGAAACTCCATACTTTAGGTGATAGTAGTTCGCAACTTATATTCACAATGAGTTAGAAAAAAATATATTTTAGATAATTATAGTATATTTTATTATAATTTTTAATATGGCAAGACAGCAATTCTTCGGGTTAAAATTCCCATTTCGTCACGATGATTATAATAACTTTTTTGTTGATGCAAATAAGACATTAAAGGATAAAGTAAGGGGCCAAATACAGCATGTAATATTTACCCCAAAGGGTCAACGTTTACGTAATCCAGAATTTGGTACTGATTTAATTAAGTATGTATTTGAACCAAACCACACAGACACCTGGGAGGGTGTTAAGAATGAAATAGTCACTTCTGTTAGTAGGTTTGTGCCTAATGTTTCAATTAATGACATTCGTGTCGTTCAGAGTAACGATGAGCGTAATGCCATATATGTGAGAATAGACTATTCAGTGATAGAAGGAAATAATGAGACTAATGACAGTTTTGTAACAGAGATTTAAAAAAATATGGATAACCGTAAGATAAATTATTTAGCAAGAACATTTAACGATTATAAAAGTGAACTTATTAAGTTTAGTAATAAATATTACCCAGAGTTAGCTGATTCATACAATGATTCAAGTGTAGGTTCATGGTTTATTGACCTTGTTGCTGCTGTTGGCGATAATCTTTCGTTTCATATTGATAGAATGTACAACGAAACGAGCATTGATTCTGCAAAATTAAGAAAAACCATTAGTAATTTTGCGAAGAATAATGGCGTAAAGATACCAGGCCCAAAAGCATCAATGTGTGAAATTCAATTATCTTGCATTTTGCCTGTTAATTCAGACCCTAATAATGGTGGTAGTTTATCTTCGCCATATTGGGGATATGCTCCTGTTATTAAGAAATCTACAATTGTTTCAGCTGGTAATGTTAATTTTCAATTAACTGAAGATGTTGATTTTGGTGAACAATTTAACAGTGAGGGATATTCCAACAGAACATTTGTTCCTGCGAGAGGTAGCAATGGCATTATCACAGGCTATACCGTTACAAAGACAACATTGGCTATAAATGGTTCTACCCGTGTTTATAAAAAATTAATAACTTCTGATGAATTAAAGCCTTTTATGGAGGTTATTTTACCTGAAAGGGATGTAATGAATATTGAAAGTATAATTTTCAAAGAGACATCAAACTTTCAGATTGACCCAGATGTTTCAGAATATTATATTGAATCGGAGAAATATAAAACAAATAGTCAAGCGGCATATACGTATAGATTTTTTGAAGTTGATTCATTGGCTGACCAATATAGGTTTAGTGCTGATGCTAATATCGATTTAGAAACGAAGTTAATTAAAGACCGTTTTATGCCAGAAATGTATGTTGATTATACTGAAACAGAAGGTACTGAAACTGCAAGTGGCTCTTCAAAAACGACAAGATATTATCAAGGTAGTTGGAAGCCTATTACTCAAAAATTCATTACTGAGAAAACAGATAACGGATACACTAAGATTATATTTGGTGCTGGAAATGTATATAAGCAGCAACCTGACAGTACAAGTAACTTTACAAAGAGAAAATTGTCAGAATTAATTAATAATGACATGTTAGGAGTGTTGCCACAAGAGGGATGGTCAATGTTCATTCTATATAGAGTAGGTGGCGGCATATCAAGTAATCTTGGCGTTGGTGCGGTTAATTCAATATCCCTTACAGTGTCTGAATTTAGGCAAAATATATCAGATGACAATAGTGCAGCCATTCGTGGTAAGGTAATCAATTCTCTTAAAGTTACCAATACAACTCCAGCTGTTGCCGGAAAAGATGCCCCATCTAACGATGAGATAAAATATCTTGTTAAATATAATAATTCCGCACAAGAAAGGTGTGTAACGGTTAAAGATTATAAGGCAAGGTTAATGATGATGCCTCCTAAGTTTGGTGCGCCATTTAGGGCTGCTGTAATTGAGGAAAACAATAAAATTGCGATGTCATTACTTGGTCTTGACCTAAATGGTAAGTTAACAAAGGCACTTCCAGAAACTTTGGTTGATAACATTGAGAATTATATGTCCCATTATCGCACAATTGGTGATTATATTGAGATAAAAAGTGGCAAGATATACAATATAGGCTTCATGATTAAATTGTATATAAGGAAAAGTTATGATGCCCCTACTGTTCTAAAAAATGTGATTAATGTTGTTACTGAGTACATGAATGTAAATAACCATGATATTGGCGAAAATATATTTTTAGGCGATTTGCAAAAGGAAATAACATTAACAGACGGTGTTGTTTCAATTATTGACTTTGCAGTATATGCTATATATGATGGCGCATATAGTTCTGATAGATGTCCATTTAAAGAAGCAGGAACTAATTTAAGTTGTGACACATCAGTTGGCTCAGAAACATTTAGCGTAAATAGCGAAGATGGAACGACAGCATTTAAAATTGATTTGGAATCAATTGACAATGTTTTATATTCTGATTATAACGGTATGTTTGAAGTCAAAAGTCCTAATAGTGATATACAACTTAGTTTTAAACAAATTTAACATATGAATTGCAATTGTAAAAATGTTACGAATCAAGACGAATTGAAAGAAGTGATAGATGAAAGGGTAAAAACAGTGAAATTTAGTTTTTTCACAAAATTAAAAATTATACTTGAATTTTTACAACTTCAATTTTATTTGACATCATCATCAGTTATTAATTTTATTAAATATAATGAATTTAGGGCAGAAATCCCATCATCATTAATAAAAAAATATAGTTCACAACAATATGGCTGAAAGAAGTTATAGACTTAAGACTAATATAGGCTCAGACCAAAGTGTCAACGTTAAACTTAGTCAAGACATAGATATATATGAAATTTTATCTTTAAAAATTAGGCAAGAAAATTTATATAAAATTCACTCTGCTAACTACGGTGTTGTAGTTGGTAGAGTTCTTGCTAATGATGCGTTTGGTATTCCAAATGCAAAAGTTTCTATCTTTATACCTCTTTCAGAAACTGATAGTAACAGAAGTCCTATCAAAGACTTATATCCTTATTCTACAGTATCTTCAACCGATTCAAAGCAAATTAGGTATAACTTATTGCCAAATTATGAAAAATTTGAAAATCATAGGGCAGTAGGCACATTTCCAAGTAAGAGACTTGTTTTAGACGATGATTCTGTACTTGAAATGTACGATAAATATTACAAATATACTACTGTTACTAATAAATCCGGTGACTATATGATATATGGTGTACCGGTTGGACAGCAGCAGTTACATATTGACCTTGATTTGTCAGACATTGGCGTTTTATCTCAAAAGCCAAGAGATTTTATCTATAAGGGGTATAGCGCAACAATGTTCGATAGTCCTGTGCGTTTTAAGAAGAGTACAAATATTGACATGTTGCCACAGATACACTCTCAAAACGCATCAATAAACGTATATCCGTTTTGGGGTGATTCGGATAATGGCGAAATCGCCATTACAAGAAAGGATATTAATATACAGTATAAATTCGAAACCACATGTGTCTTTTTAGGTTCAACATTAACTGATAATGATACGAATGCAATTGGGCAATCATGTGTTCCAGACGCCAATGTTGGAGAGGCGAATCAACTTATTACCAATAGAGGAAAAATTGAAATGATTAGGAAAACTCTTGATGGCAGAGTTGAAGAAGTTGTTATTGAAGGTAATGACCTTATAGACGGTGACGGTGTTTTCTGTTATCAGATTCCAATGAATCTTGATTACGTTGGCATGGATGAATATGGTAATATTGTGCCTACAGACAACCCGGCAAGAGGTATTCCTACAAGGGCGAAGGTAAGGTTTAGATTTACTCTTGATGAAGTTTTAAGTGATAATTTTACAAGGCATAAAGCAAGGTATCTTGTACCGAATAATCCACCTTTGAAAGGTGATTCTGTTACACCTTATGTTAATAAAGATGTTTTTGACGAATATTATAAATTTGGTAGTGACACACCAGATGATTGTTTTAGGGATTTGTATTGGGATAAAGTTTATACTGTAAAAAATTACATACCAAGAATACAAACTGATTTATACAGCGAAAATACTGCACAATATTCAGGCATTAAGGGCGTTAATAAAAAAGGGGCAAGGAAAAATACATCCTTTCCGTTCAATAAAATTAATCTTAATTTTAGTGCTCCAGCGTATTTGCAATTACTGAATGTCAATACATATTATAAAAATTTGAGGCATTGGAATAGATGGCTAAGACATAAGTATACATACACCTATTCAATGGATGCTGCTTATGATGAGGTACTTGAAGAAAGTGATGCTGTAAGTCTTGATTTCTATAATGATTGGATTAACGGTTGCTTATATTTCCCTCAATGGTTTTGGTATGTTAGACAAAGGGATTCTTATAAAGCTGGTGAACCTGAATACGAGAGCCAATTCTGTAATTGTGATGCAATAGAATCAGAAAATGGCGGGTTCGAAATGAAATTACTTAACAGTTGTTCTCTTGCATATTCATCAAACTATCTTACGCCAATAAACACGGACCCAGAACTTGACATGTATTCATCATTAACTGAAGGTTCTCCTACTTTCATTGGTGGCATTGTTAAAGAGAAAAAGAATAAAGATAACGCTTTAATTTATTATTATTCATTTGGTAACTATAATAAGAATAATAACACAATAGGCGATTATATTGCATATGTAAGATTGTATGCAACTGATATTGTGTTGCTTGGAAGCCTTAATGAAGATGATTTTCATGCAGTACCTCAAATATCAAAGCATCTTCCAATAACTACTGCCAATATACCATCTGTGGGTTCATTTAAGAATCGTGCTGGTTATTATTATGACGAAAAAACTGGTGAAATGGTTAAACTTGATGAGTCTGAAGATGTAACTGATTATAAATTGCAAGATGAAAACACCATTCTTAATGGTTTTTCAAGTAATAATGGAATGAACTGGGCGGCTACATATGAAGTAACGCAAGAAAAGAAGCCATGGTGGTCAAGTTTTAGTTGGTGGTTTAGAAGAAAAAAGAGATATGTTACAACCATTAAATACACATTTGATAAAGCCACCGGTTTATTCTTTGGCTTAAAGCCACAAGTTCAAGTATATAAGGGAAAATGGAAAGGTACTTTTGCTGTTGTTCCTGCAAGTGATATGAAGACATGCGTTAACATTGAAAGATTATGCGAGCTTGGCGTTACTTTTGATGGTGACATGACTATGCCATATGGCGATGGTAATGGCGTTTTATCAAGAATTAAAGATGGCTTCATTAATAAGGATGAATTAGAAAATGTAGAACTAAGGGCTTTGTTTTCAACGCTTAATAGCGAAAAATTGGAAGCAAAAATGGTGAATGATACGACTGGCTATAGAACATACGGATTCACATTTGAGTATCCTACTAACTTTGATGGTAGACTATCATCGCAAATAGACGCTGCAAGAATAGATAATATCAATATTGGTACTGGCGATTACAGAAACTTAGATTATCTTGACTTCAAATTTGGCTCACGAACAAAAGCCTCTGCATCATATGTTAGACGTAAAAGATTTGGAATATGGTATGTTCCTGGAGGAGCTGATAACAGTATTTCAATTACATATCCAGAAAGAGTAAGGCATTTTTATAGTGCAAGTAATAATCGCTATTCATTTCCAATATACGAAAATTCATTCTATTTCTTTTTTGGCCTAACACCAGGAAGGACAGCAATAGATAAATTTAACGAGAAATATAACTTATTTGGCGATAAATATCATGATGATGATGGGGCTGAATCAGAATCTCCATCAATTGTTGCAACAAATCCAACTTCATGGTGTGACCAAAATGGTAAAATCGTTGTAAAATTACCAGATAATTTCACATTTCCTGCTAAAATTACATATTATGGCACAGATAATACATTATCAGGGACAACAACAACGAACAGCCTATCATATACAATTCCAAACTTACCTTTAGGAACTTACGCTATTACAGTTGAAGACAAAAATAACAAGTCCTATGAAGATAGAAAAACTATTACTCTTGGCACAAGTGTAGTTTATTATACAATAAGTAAGCAAATTACTACTGAGTATGTTTATGGAATGACAAGCAGTGATGTTAGTAGAGATGATTGCGGAATAGTAACATTTACTTCATTTAGCACCATCGATGGAATTGTTCCAATTACTGGAGCAAGTAGCGAAACATCCGGAGGAAAGATTAAATATCGACTGAATAATACATTATATTATTTAGAGATTTCAACCGAGAATAATGGGGATAGTATAGAAAATTATATTCAAAGCAAAAATATCGGTGAAGATGGCATTAAATTATGGTTCTGGAGGCCTGTCAAGATGAGATTTAAACTTACGCAATATTGTTCAGCCACTTCTCCAACTGCAAATGTTCATGAAGGTACTATCATAATAAGCGATTTGAAAAACATAGACATAAGAATTGGTGACATGCCCCTTAGCATGATAATAGGGCGCAATGAAGATAAACAGAATAATTACAACACTAATTTTTATAATCGTAATGCTGAATTAAGTCTTGTTAACGATGTGCCAAATGGGTGGTTTGAATTAAGTAACCCTTCTGTGTATGACAGAGTATTTAATGCATCTATTGGTGATAATAAAGTAAAATCAATATGGGAATATGAAATTGGCGGGACTTTAACACCATATTCTGTAGTTGAAAAAAGGATGAAATACATGTTTAGTTTGGCTGAATATGTGTATGTTACATCAATTAATAAAGATATGGAAATCAATGTTAGAGTCGAGAACGTTGAAAAACCAGTATTGATGCTGTCTAGGCCAAATGTGAATCAATACAATAGGGCTAATATTGATAATACTCAATATTGTGCAGTAAAAGTTGAAAGGAAGATAAGTAATTATTATAATGTACCAGTTATAATTGGCGATAACTATATTAATGAAAGTGGCGATACGCTATCAAACCATCTTAATTTCAATCCAAGATATAATTTATCGGGTACAAAACCTCCTTTGACGTTTATTGCTGGTTTTTCTGATAACGCAGATTCTCAAGAATCTTCAGAATTCAAATACCAAACAATACCAACAGATGTTAAGAACTTAATAGAATCAACTGATATTAGTCTAAATCTGGATAGTTGTACTTCTGCAAATACTACGTATCATGTGAATGGCGGAGGAACATACAAGTCTTATTTTCCAATGCCAACTATTGACATGAGAATGGGATACGATATGTTGATTATATCACCAATATCCGGTGCATCAGAAGATTGGGAGTATGGTAGAATATCAGGAAGCGTAATCAATGGCGTTGAATTTGCGGTAAATGAAGATGATAATAATATCTTAAGAAAAAGTGGTTCTGATGGACATACTGAATATATTTATGATGTCAGCACTGGCGTAATTAGTAAAGATTCAAGTTCTGAGACTAAAAAACATAAAAGATTTAAAGAATTAATATTTAAGTCTGGTGAGGATAATGATTACACATTTAGGCTGGATTTATCTGATAAATACATGTGGAATGGAGGAAGAACCGCTGCATATATTTCAAGCGTTACTGGTGATAAAGGATTCATAGAATCCGGTGATATGGGGAACTCTCATTTTTCAAATGATTTATCAAAGGATTCTTATCCATTAAGGAGAATGATTAACTATAATAGAGTTAAATATTCTAAGACTTTTTCTATGACTGGAACGTCATATGCTTATAAATCATTGTGTGTTACCAAGCCGACTGATTTGAAAGTTAGAGTAATGCCCGGTGATGGTAATCAGTTCGGATTTAATAGGATTCCTGGTGAATTAATATCAATAGTTACAAGTTCAGATATTGATAAGTGCAATTTAACATATAAAATTGTAGGTGATGGCGCAGAAAAGACTTGTGAACTTATGAGCATTAATATTGACTTTAAAAAGGAATATTCATTTTCAGACGAGTTCACAATAAATGACGGAGTATATGATGATGATAAGGTAAAGAGATACGGCGTTGGTGTTCTATTCGATTATTCTGACCATAGAACCATGAGTAATATTAAAAAAGCAACTACACTTTCTGACATTGACAAATATTTTTACGGTAGTGGAAATCAATATAAGCAATTGAACGGTGAAGAATGTAAATTAAATCTTGTTAGGAGCGAAATTATAAATAGTAATTACACGTGTATCTATTTTGTTGCTGATGTACTGTTCACCGAGAATAATAAATACAATATGAACAATAAAGTTAGAGTTGTTAGTATGTCAAAGTATGTTGAATTTGATGATTTTACTATGACACGTGAAATGAATAAAGCATGCGAAGAAGAAGTGGAAGGTTGCAAGCCTACAATTACTGAAATAACTTACACTATCAAGAGTGATTTTATAAGAAAAAATGCAAAATCTGTAATTATTAAGGTTGATGGAGTACAGTATGATTCTGGTAGCGGTAGAATCACATTGGATAAGGGTGAAAAAACGTACATTGTGAAGTTCAAATCAAATGAATTACTTGGCGACAAAATTGAAAGTCAACTGTTTATTACACTTGCAAATGGAATAACAATAGATTGTGGCAAATGGGGATAAAATATAATGGAGCAGACATATAATATACAATTAGAAGAATATAAAACTCTTAAATCATCAAATGTTAATGAGTCGCTAACAATTAATCTGACGGGTAATAATTTGTTATTACCCTCTGATTATGTTGGTGCTACAATTGATTTATATGACGAATATATTAGTGAAAGAAAATCTTCTAACAAATTCAGACTTACTATTAGCATTAGTCCTTATTGCAGTAATGTGTTATTTAATCCATTCACTGAAATAATTAAAAACGAGGGCAGTTCAAATGTAAAATGTCTTAATTTTATAACAGAAAAAAATATTAACGGTGCAATAGGCAAAAAGAAAGATTTTGAGTGGAATGCTTATCAAGCAATTAGGGACACTCAATTATCAAATAATGCTTGTGGCTATGAATATCATTGCGGCTTAGATATTTTTAATAATCATTTATTAAGGAGTAAAACATTTAAAACTGTCACATATAATTCAAAATATGCAAACAGTAGCGCTACATCATATCAAACTTACTATTCATTATTTGGCATAACACATAAATTCAGTGATAGTCCAATTTATAATATTGAAGAAAATAATTTTAACACAATAGATGATAATCTAAGAGATAAAAATGGTATAGTCGTATCGCAAGTTTTTCCATCCATCATGGATAAAAATCTAAACAGTCCAGTTACTTTCTTTGGCACAAGATATTTGTCAAAGGCTTTACATTTGTATCAAAAGCACGATGTTTACACGTTTAAGCAAGCGTATGCCAAACGTCTTATAGACGATAACGGTTGGTATGGATTCAAAAACCGTAGTACAATTCCTGTTATTGGTGATGTAAATAGTGATTCAGCAAATAATACTAACACAGAAGAAATCAATTTTAGTGTATATCCTGATAAAGCCGAGGCATTAAAAAACAAACAAGAAACCTATTCTTCGTCTACTATTACAGCGAAAAAGACTATTATTAAAGATGATACTGCCGATACTAAAACTGAATCAATACTTGAAATAAATAAGGTTATAAATAATAAAGGGTATAATGAATTTATTGATATGTATCCTGGACGAGATTTGTTTGCGTTTACCCCTAAATATAATAATTATAAAAACAGATTAGAATATAATTGGAAAACAATCTTAACATATCCAAGTGAATCGATAAAATATTTAGGGTACAGTGACGGCAAACCAATTAATTTTGCATATTTTTTTGATGTAAACGGCAAAAATAACCTTAGAATATTCATGGTGGACGAAGGGGTTTATGATGATAACGGAAACCCATTGGTGACAATTTACTCAGTTTGTAAGCATGGACTTAGAGAGGGTGATTATATCAATTTATATAAAAAAAATGAACTAATCTACGATTCTGCTGAGGTACTTCATGTCATAGACCCTTATATATTCCAAATATATAAGGAAAGTCGAAATATATCTGATAAATGGGAAGAAATTGAGCCTGGTCAAACAACAAAATTGCCTTATACAGAGGCACTTAGAGTTAACTTAGATGATGATTTCAATAAGTTATCATTTTGCCGTGTGGTGAATGATGTTGAGTGCGAATATTATATCAGAAAATTCTCAAAATTGCCTAATTTTAAATTTGCCGATAGGGAAATTAATGATTATACATTATATGGCGATAATAGCATTTTAAAAAAATATACAGGCGATGTAAATAAAACTGACGATAACAAATATATAGAACACGAAAATCATGTTGGAAAAGCCGGTTTCTCTGAAACCGCCTATGGGGATGATGTTACAAATATAATCTATACTGACGATATAGACATATCATATTTAAGGGATAATTTAGGAAGACCCGTCAGTGAAATTTTCTTAACAATTGTTAAAAATAACAAAGGTTATGAAGAGTGGTATAATAGTTCCAATTGGAAAAGTGGAACAAACAGTAAATCTGAAAATATTGAATTCTCACATTGTTTTGGTAAGGTAAATGGTGCTTTTCTAATGTCTGATTATGTAAATAATTACACTAAGAATACGGCATCAAATGAATTCTTTCGCCGAGAAAAGGATAATGTTGTGGAAGTAAATGAAAAGTATATTAAAGACGCTAGATTTATAACATCAACAGATGAATCATTATATGGGACAGATGGCGATGTTAATGATGCAAAATGGTTTTATGGCGACATATGCTGTTATTCTCCAACAGAATGTTCAGAGCAAGTACTAGAGATTTCAATGCATAGATTTAATACGTATCAGCGTGAAATGGGCAAAATACCATTCACTAACGATAAAGGCTTATATTATGATGAACTTCTATATGATGAGCAAAATGGTAAAGTAATATCAAATAATAATGGAATAACCCGTAGTTATTCAGATAATTCAATACAACGTAGTCAACATTCTGAGTTGCATACTATGGGAAATATGAATAAATTCAGAGAAGGGTATTATCATCAGGCTCATTATAGAATACCATTAAAAACAATTTCTCAAAGCCTTAGTTCTGAAGATGCTATTAAATTCAGTATATACGATATATTTGCTGATAAAGAAGATAACACACCGTTAATTAGTTTTAAGACAGATACTGACAATAATCTATCAGAAGGAGAAAAACTTATTTTTCATAAACGCTCAACCAATGAATATTGGATTGCTAAGATTTATGAAATAGTTGATTATAAATGGTTAAGATGTATAGTTAAAGATTCTAATGACAACATCATTTCAGAAGAAGACGACATTTATAAAATATTTAAGGGAAATGAGTATAGGAAGGAATTAGATGATTATGTATTATTAGCTAAACCAGATGATGTACCATCTTACGGTACATTAATAAAGGATGGGTCATGTAGATTCTACTGGAGAGAAGTTATTTCAAACGGAATCGAAAATGATGATGTGACATATCCATTTACTAATGGTGTGTTCTATGTGAATAGAAATATTAATTTCTATCTAAGAAGACAAGACCCATATAAAACATATCTTGGCATTCCTACAAATATTACAACGGGTGATAAAATAGAATCTCCAATAGATTACACTCCTGATTCTGATTATATCACTGATTATTATGATAATATAGATTCTGACGAATACTATAGCGCTAACGATATTGATTCAACACCATGTTAAGATTTCAAGTTAAGCCATCCACTGAGGCAAAATTAAGTGAGTTTCCTATAAGAGAATTTTATGTTGCACCTGATTTTTCGTATATATCAGGCGTAACAGATTATAATTATGGTATTGTCACCGGTGAAAAGGTGTTGATTAAAAGCCCATATATAATTGGTAACGAAACTAATACTATCACATGTGATACTGTTAGAAGGCAAGGAAAACTGAAAGTATCAATTGAAGTACCAGTTAAAACTATAACAAAGGTACTTAGGTTTGACGCTACCGTACAAACAAGTGATATTGATTATGGCTCTAACACTGATAAGCCTATTTATGTAGTAAATAACCAAGTTGTTGAAGTCGAAAATGCAACCGATTCAACAGTTGAAGTTGTACGAATTGTAACATGTAATTACGTTGAATATAATGGTGATATATCATATTTTTTTAATGACGGTAACAATAGTGGCTATCTTATTAATGGGAAATACTATCATGCAGATGAGTCTGAAACAGTAATTAATGTGGATGAATGGTTATATGTCGAAGATGGTAAAGTAAAAGTAGGAGACTATGAATATGAAATAGACTTTAATAGTTTCTTGCTTCGTAATGAAAGTAAGCCTGAATTAAGATATACTAAATATACTGACCCTTTAAAACCAGGAGATTTTATTGGCTATATAAATGATTCCAAGTGTAGAATATATGGAGAAAAAAATTCTTCTTTACCAATTTATGACTATGATGTTAACAAATGGCATTATATAACTAAATTTAGCATAGGTAAAAAGAATACTCCAAATATTGTAATGGAAGATGTGGCGTATGGTAAGTATAGACATTTCATAACATACAACAATGAAAATTTTTATCTTGGTTTTCACACTTATACAGATGAAAATGGGGAAACTGTGACTATATATGGCGTTGAAATAGACGGTGTACTATATAATAGTAATTTAGACAGTACCTCTCCATTTATTTATGATGAACAAAGCATTGCATATGTCAGTATTAACGATGTTAATTACTCTATTAGGAATAGTCTTTCTACAAGTAATGACATTGGAAGATTTTTAATCATAATGGTTAAGGATGAAACACTTGATTTTGTAATAGGGAACAAAATACAAGCATCATCTTCTTATGGAATTAAATTTACATGCATAGTTGAAGAGGACGATACTGACGAAAATATCACAAGACATTATATCTTACACATGGGTAAAAGATATGAAGTTGAAGATGGAATATGCGATGAAGTAACTATCAATGGAGAAAATTACATATTAAATTATATAAGTGAAGATAGTGCATATGTTATAGTTAATCATGAAGTTTTACAACTTTCCATAGATGGTGATAAGGCAAAACCAAAAAAAGAAGTATATTATAAAACTGAAAACGGCATAAACTATGGCATAAATGAAAATGGATACGAAATAACTAAGGTATCAGGTGTTATTATTGATGGTATCAAATATCCAGTTAGGGAAGAGAAAATATCTAATGGTATTGATGGGGAGGCAATAAGTGCATCATATAGTTCTGTGACATTCTCAAAAATGGTATCTATCGACCTTACTATTTCTAATATTGTTGGGTCTAATATGCTGTTATGCTACCCATCTATAAGTGATGGCGAACTAACAGAAGAAGAAGTGCTTGCAGCGCAACGAGAAATGTGCGCATTAATAATAGAAAATAAAGATTCATTTAATTACTCTTTTAAAAAAGAGACTTTTGGGCGTATTGCATTTACTCCAGATAATATGTTATATAAGGCAACAACCTCATTAGAGCCTTATACAGCATCTAATTCACAAGAGCTTAGAAAAGGTATCACAATACAGAGAATATCGTCTTACATGACATTTCAATTGCCTTTAACAGTATCTCAGGCAAATAATCTTTCAAGAGAAGACCAAATAAAAGGTAATTTTGTTAACTACTATGTCCAGAATGCCAAAAATGATATTGTTGACATGGAAAAGGATGTATATTGTCCGGTTGCATGTATAGAAAGTGCCAATCAGAGTAATTTTATACCTATAAATGAAATAAGGTTTAATTTACATTTTAGAACAAGAGATTTAACTAATTGGAAAGTATATGAAGATGACCGTGATTTCTCTACTCAAGAAACTGAAAGTAGTAAAAGATGTAATTGGTTCATAACTGATTATAAATATTATAAAAATGTTTCCAATAATGCAAATAATGTAAAAAATAGAATTCATAATTCGTCTGATTTGCTTGGGCTATTGGGATTTACTGAATCTGAAATTAAAAACCGTGCGAAAAAATTAGGAAAATCATTTTTAAGGCTTTCATTCTATAGTACAGATGACCCTAAGACACAAGTTCTATTAGGCACATCAACGGTTTTCTTCAATGAACAACTTGCTTTCAAGAAATACATGGACTTACACAAGCATGATTCATTAAAATACGTTAACGTAGTTGAATATGAAAGTGCTACGACAACGAGTAATATTGCAAATAACTTGTTAACGTCTTCAAGCGAATTAAGCAATAATAACCTTTTTGATGATGATACAAGATTAAGTAGTCAATTTAGAATTTTCTCTCCAAATATAAGTAATGATTCTTCAGAAGGATATTACCTTTACATGTTTAAAAATTATTCAACTAACAAAATACCGCAACGAATATATATGAGAGTTGAATTTAATCATGCAGGAATCGGTAAAACCATCCCTATGATGCTACCAAGGGATGAAAATGGAAAAATATTACTTCTTGGGACTAAAGGCGATTATGAAAAATTTAAAGACGGGTATAGTTTAACAGATATTTATAAACAAGTTCATATTCCTCTTGGGTTGAAATTTGATGAAAATACAAATAAATATGTATATTATCTGTGTCAAACATCAAATAATGCGTTAAGCGTTAATAATAACGTAATGCTATTCAACCTGTTTGAAGTTAAATTTAAAAACGAAGCAATGCTTACATTATGAGGGTAATTCATAAAAAAATATCTTATAACGATTTCATTTCAAGAGTGCCAGGGGTAATTCCAAGTATTAAAGATTCTTGGAATATCCCTGATTTATATGTATGCAATAATAACGTTGGTGGCGAAAAATATTATGACTACGAAAAAGCGGTAGATAGAGCACGTGAATTTAATTTAAATTCTTCAAACGTAGAATATTCTGCTGAATTTGTCGATTTTACAAAAGATAATATAAAAAATATCCCAAATGGTAATTATGGATTAATTCCAAGCGATATTATTATTCCGGATGAAATAGCAAGCAAAATTACCGATTACACTGATATATACGTAAATTTTTTAGATGAAAACGGCAATATAATCGACCTTAATAGAAAAACATATACTGATTATTCAGTTGGTATACACGTACCAACATACAGTAAAGATATTACGGGCCCTCATTATAAAGGAAGAAAAATTTTCAGTTCTAAGGATAAAAAAGAAATAAAAGTTATAACATATTATACACTTAACAAGTGGTATAATTTTTTTAAAGATTACCATAAAACTAAGGGTACGTATAAGACAGCATTGGAATACTATTACAATGAAGTCGATTCAAAATCTGATGATATTGAATATATGTATTCAAATTTAGATGAAGTGTATGAATCACGTGGTGGTGATGATATGTTTTCGTTCATAAGAAGCCAATGCATTATTGAATATCCTATTCCTTCAACAGTAGCGAATGAATGGGGTAGAGATTCTATGTATTATCCAGAGGCTAATAAATGGGTAGATTGGTTTGCTGAAAGATATAAACTATACAATGAGATTACATCAATAGACGAGGCTAAAGATAAAGGTTTGAATTGTTGTGATTATAAGGAATACATAAGACTTGGAGGAAATGATTTATATCTTGATTTGCAAAAATGGATAGACAAAATTTACTCCGTTTTAGAAGATAAAGACCGAAAAAAATATTTCACTCAAACTGCATCTTTGGTTATAACTGTTAATTTACAAACTTCCATTGATGATTTAGGGCAATTTAGTATTCTTTCTAATGAGTGGAAACCTGGTGAAGATTATACCCCTAAGATAATGTTTAAAGATACTGATTGGGGTGAATATGATAAAATTGTACCATTTGGAACTGTAGTCGATAACCCATTAATGGCAATATCAGCAGGTAATTATGATTCATGCTCCAGTTGTGAACAAGAGAAAATACTTGAAAGGGTGTTGTCACGGGATACATACCTTATAAATGCCGGATATGACGGAAATGATTATGATGAGACTTTTTCCGAGTTTACTCTTAGTGCTGAAACTTATACAAAGGTAAGTGAAAAAACAGACTATACATCTGTAAGATATTTGGATTATTATAAAGATAATAATGCTAATGAGTTTGACATTGTGGCAACCACCCAAAAATATAAAGAAAGTGAGGATGCTGATGGTAATACCGCAGAAGAAGTTACATCATATACATACTCTCCCGTAACAAACGAAATAATATATAACCCAAAGGAAATAACAGTTCCATTAGAATACAATAGAACAAAATGCGTTTGCATTAATGGTATTATATATGAAGTAATTGAAAATGGTGAATATGTTGAATTATCATATAAAAAAAACGGCATAGCCAATGTTTATTTCACAAGTGGTATGAAAATACCTGTAACAAACGAGGGCTATAATTTAAGATTTGTTGAATTAAACGATAGGAGGTATTTTGTCATTGATGAGGATGATGTAAGTAAAATCTATTTTTTAAAGTCAGAAGTAAATTGTTATGACCCTGGCTTAATAGTCAAGAAAGGTACATATGTTATTTATAATAGTGTTATACATTTAGTTGAGAATGGCTTTGTGACAATTTCGGATGAATCTGCTGAAAATGCCGTTAATAAATATGAAGTCATGGATGGCTATTTCACATATAATGGCAAGATATTTTTTATAAAAAATAATGAGGTAGGGGTTATAAACGGTGTAAACTATAAAGAAACGCAAAACGAAAAAATTTCAACATATAATTTCAATAAGTTAACAAACGAACAGTTAGAAATACTTGGATTTAAAAATATTTCAGTTTCCAATGATAATGTAGTACCGAGTTATAATTTTGAAATTCATAATATACCAATAATATCTGGTTATTCTGATTCTAAATTAGAATTAATTAGAAGGAAGAAGGTAAATGTTGATGATATGGGTAACGAATTACCGGGTTATTTTGATATTTCTGATAAGGTAACATCAGGTACATCATATTATTATAATAATCCATATGATGGATGTGAATTAGATATATTGTATAGGGTATATGATACAAGTGATTTATCATTTAATTCTGTTGGGGAAAATGGAAATAGTACTATAACATATTATGATGGCAATATTATAAGCGCAATACAAATATATGTTGAAGGGCATGAAGATGAAACAACAACGGATTATTGTATCAACCTTGATAGAACAAGTGATGCAAGGGAAATAATTAATAGTTTAATTGAAAAATTCCCAAATGATTCAATATATTGCAAAATAACATATCACATAGGGGCAGTCGTTAATTTTGATTCTGTCAATAAGCATTACATTTTATCAAATGGCAAACATAAAGGTGTAACATATATAGATAGGGCAAGAATCACTAAGAAAACAGGTAAATATTACATGTCTAATGGGTCATTTTTCTTGTTTAAATATTTTGAGCTATCACCAGGCACTAAAACAATAGAAAATAGCGACTTTAATGGCTATAAGGAAGATGTTATTAATTCATATTTCGAAATGAAGACAATGATATTGAACATTGGGCATGAAAATGATGAGTTTTCTGAATTTGAAAAAGATAATGGCCTTACAATAACTCCGATATTCAAACAAGAATTTGATATTGGAACATCATTCCCTCAAAATGTTGAAGGGGATATTTATATAGATAGAGGATATAGTTCTTCAATTGAAAAGCACATGAGGCTTCTTGAAGCCAAAACAATGCAAAGCCTTACTGATATTGGTAACGGTTATTTTAAAATAGAGTCGCAATAAGCCTCCTTCCTTTAGGTAGGAAATGAATTGTAAAATGATTGATTATAAATTATTTTTATTGTTTTTGGCTAATATATAATACGGTAGGAACTACCGGAATTAACACTTGTGGAGAAACGTCCTCTACATTAATGGAAACCTTAATGTAAGTTGTTTCTATGAAGCAAGAAACTCTCGCCTTTAAGTGGGAGTAGTTAACTATAAACGAATCTTAATAAATTGTTAAATTATGAATAATGTTTACGGTACAAATATACCTTCACGTGTAACTGCTGATGATGTTGATATATTCTATGCTTATCATGAATCAAGGAACAGTGATAGTGTTGAGAAATCAGCATATAGTCAACTCCCATCTTCAATTTTAAGCAGTGTTATATGTGAAAATGAAAGCGGCTTTACTGATAATACAATTGAAGGATTATACAATATTAAATTGCCGTTGCAATACTTTAATAGAAAAGGCTATTACACTGTATATATAAAGCCAAAAGAATATCAATGTGTTATCGCTGATGTTAGTTCATTAACGAATTTCCCTAATGTTAGAGGAATTGTGTTAGATAGTACAGCAGTTGATAATGACGTAATAAAGAACAAAATTCGCACGAATAATGCTCTTGTAGGATATAGGGTAATATATGTATCAGATGCTGGTAAAAGAATGGATGAATATAGACTTGTAACGTCTAATAACAGATGCGAACCTACAATTCAAGCATCTGATTCAAATATGGATAAGACATATACTTATAGGTATAATGAAACAAGTACATTGTCTTTCTTAACATTAACTCCATCGTCTGCTCCTACATTCAAATCAAACGCTGCACCTTATATAGGAAAGCCTACTCAAAGAGTTATACTTGTAAATACATTATTTGAACCAGTGATGTTAGATATTGAAATGACTGATAAAGATATTGAATCATTATCATATATGTTAGAAGGTTCTCAATTGAGAGACCTTGATAACGGTTTAATTACAACATATGATAATAATAACCAAATTTATCATCAATCAGAACATTACACAATAAAAGATGTTGCTACGGGTAAACCTGTTTACGAGATTAAGAAAAACAAGCAATCAAACATAGATTTTAGTCAAGATATTACCGATAAACTATAAAGATGGCAAAATACGTTAAATCATATAGTAACTACGTTTTAAAAACAAAGCATCAAACAGTAAATGATGGTACTGTTTATGAAAGGGATTTTACAACCATTGGTGGACGTGATAGTTTTACCAAGGGTCAAATTCCTATTTTCCGGAGCGGAAATTTCTTATTGACAACAGGAAGAATCAATAATGAATACAAGAAAGTTTCTAATGGCAGTTATGCAAACAATTCTGAAGGAAGCGTTTGGACTGGAGACATCTTAGAAGAGTTTAATACAGATGTTAAGACCTCAAATGATAAGAAAATTGAAATAAAAAGTGATATACACAATTTACGTGATTTCGCTTATTATGGCTCTTGTTCTGAACTTATTAGAGGAACTATTAATTCATTATTACAAAACTTTCCTGGCGAATTATATGTACCTGAAGAAGGCGTGATAATGAAATATCCGTCATATGAAATTCTTCCTGGGGAAGAAGATGACCCTGAAATGGCTGATTATATTCGTGCCTTAAAAGAAGATAATGCGCCAATTTATAGGGAATATACAAAGGATGGAAAGCCTTTAATATTGGTTGACAATCCATTTGATATTGATATGCATTCAAGAAAATTACCTTTAGATGGTAATTATAACCCATATAGGTATTTTGCTGAAGGCGGAGTTAATAACTTCTATGCTTATAGAGAAGATGACACGAAATTTGAAAATCCATATGAGATTGTCATAAATGCGGTTACATATGATTTCTTTAATGAGACAACCACAGAAACAAAAACCACTAACTTTTCAGTAGATTTCGAATCTACCCCACCTTGTTTTAACGGTGGAACATTTAAATTGGGTACTGTTAATGATGCCAATATAGTAACAGAATATAATACAACAATAGATGGTTATGACCCTAATGTTTGTCTTAAACCAGGTGATTTACTTGCTACCATATCGTTTTATTTTGTGCAAGCAACTGACACTTATGTGTTTAATGTTGACCCTACTGAAATAGAAATACCTCAAAGTGGCGGTAAAAAAATAATCCATGTAGATAGCAGTAGTAGGAAGGAAGTTGCTAATGATGGCACTCCTTATATAGTATATGCGTATGTAGGAGAAAATAATAAAATATTATATTTTGTTGAAGATGAAGTAGGTTCGACTGAAGAATATAGAAAACATAAATTCTTTAGATTTAGGCCAAAACCTGAAATAATTGACAATTTCTTCAACAATCTTGACCAATTTGAGAAAGTTTTATTAAATCGGAATACAAGCCCTAAATACACTGCTGCATTTGATGTAATTAAAGAAGATGACTATGGGTATTATTCTTCAACAGAATTTTTCTCTTTTCCTACAACATATGGTGGCTATAATATAGGTTCTAACGAAACTGTGTTCAACGATTATGTTGATAGACTTGTTGAAATCGGTGAATTCTATGACGAAAGATTCAGTGATAATTTATGGAGGTCAATGACCCATGAGGCAATAAAGAATTTCGATTGGTCTTTTTCAAGGGAATATTCAACTGGTGATGAAGAACCTTATGTTGATGGCGGAAGTAGAATACAGAAAATAATTAGATTATACGCAAGGGAATTTGATGAAATCAAATTGTTTATTGATGCTGTAAGAAATACAAGCATCATTTCTTATAATAACATTAATAATTTACCAGATTATTTCTTTTCAGATAAACTTGAAGAAAATGGATGGGAAGCAATTAATGTTATACCATTAACAATGTCAGAGTTTTTTGTAGGAACTGAAGATACATCTGTGACTTTTCCATTAATTGAAGAAATGTTCTATGGGGAAGGAGATAACAAGGATAAAAGAGTATCATCTGTGTCAAGTAATACTATCACTACATATGTTTACAATTCAGCCGAAAATAAATATGTTGTTGATAATGTAATGCCACTGCATCGTTCTTTCACCACATCATACAGCGGAACTAAAGTTTCTCCATATGACTTAACCGAAAATGATAAAACAGTGCAAGGTGCTTGCCCAACCTTTGTAAGTAAAATATATTCTACTAATGTGGAATATTCTCCAAACGATGTTAATACCGAGTTCCTTAAGAGGCTTATATTAAACACAAATAGTATTTTTAAGCATAAAGGTACTATTGATGGCATTGAAATGATACTCGGAATGTTTGGCATGAAAAGTAATCGCTTCGATTCGAAAAACTATGATTATTCTATAAAAGAATATACAATGTTTACACGTCCATTGAAAGATGAATATGTTGAAAGTAAGAAAATGTTTAAATATGATTGGGTTAATTCTACCAAACTAATCACTTATAATACTGAATCTTACAAAAAGGGCATATACGAATCGTACCAAGGATTACCAGTAGCATATAGGGATGACGGTAATAATAGGTATTTATATCCAAATTTTCAATCTGGAGTTGAATACGATGGTCATCCATATTATCAAATGAATGGAGGATGGCTAAGGAAATTCCCATTCTCGTTTGACAATAATGAAAATGTCATAATGGCTAAGGATGCTGTTATAAACAAAGTTAGTCAAGATAGCGAAACGTATATTGTTACAAATGAGCCTGTAAGAACTGATGCTGAAGGAAATGTTGATTACATCGATAATAATTTATTTACTGAAACTGTAACAAATATTAAAACAGTTCAGACGTTAAGTGAATTATTTTCATCATCAATAGCCGACCATGACGGTGATATATGTCGTGTAATTGATTTATCTGGAAGATATGCAATTATAGACGGTCACTTATATCCTTTATATGAAGACAGCGAATATTTTGATGCAGAGAACGGAAGTGGATATTCATATTTTTATGCCACAGTAGAAAATAATTCACTGTCTGTTGGTAACTCAGTCTTCGTAGATAGTGTTACAGTCATGAATCCAAATGGCTATTCAAATGGAAACTATTTGATTCAAAATATTGATTTATCTGATGGGTATTATAATGACCGTGATATAAAAATATATGTTCTTAAAGATAAAAATGGAGTCTATTCAACATTTATCAAATCAAGCGATATGACAGTTGGTACATTTACCGTTTTTGAAGATGGTAAATACATGGAAGGTGATAATTATACCAATTATTTCAAACTTAACAACTTAAGTTATTACAATGAATTAAGTGTACTTGGATGGCAACAATTATCTAATACTGATTACGAATACTATAAATTGAATTCATTACGTGACGAAAATAATGGTAATAACCCACATTACGGTCATATGCAATATGATAATGGTCATGAATATTTAACTTACTTTAATAGACTGTTTAAATATGCATCTGATAATGATTTATTCGATTCACGTCAGTATATTAACGACTCTGATGTTGAAATGATGCACGAAGCAAGTAATATTGGCTTTTCTGACTTAATTAATTCTGACACATGCGTTAAATATTACGATGATAAGTTGGTAGAAGACACTAAAGTTCATTTCTTTGGAGATTTGATTAGGGAAAAGGATAAATCTGACTGTAGCAAAATTACAAAATATACTTTAGGTGTTAAATCCGGACAAAATGCGTATGAGTGGAATCTTAGAGAAATACATCCAAATTGGTATGATTCCAATACATTTTATGGAAGTATTATTTCCGGAAATGACAAATTCGATACAAGTAAATATGGGGAAATAGATGGCGTTACAAACCAAATTATTAATACTAAAAGAGTTAAAATAGAGTTTAAAATAAGAAGTGACCTATTTTCTAAAGACTATCTTGAAGAAGTCAAGTATATAGACTCTATAGTCATGCCATATCTTACCACTGTTTTACCATCAAATATAATTTGTGATATAATTTTTAAAGAGCACTAAAAATGTCAAAGAAAACTAAATGGTTTGCATACGTTGTTGAGAAACCAGATGAAAATAGCAGTTCGCACCATGGACATATTAAATTCGTGAAAGAGTATGATGATAAATATGTATTTAATGGTGAGATACAAGAATCCGGACTTTATTGTTTCACCACTACCAAGAAGCCGTCAGACTTTGCGGTTGTAAGCGTTTCGTCAACAGATAGTATAGACGATAAACTTAAAGAAATCGGTAGACTTAGATTCATTCAATATGCATCTGATAGTTTATCCAATAATAAAGAAGCAACCGTAATTGTTAAACAAAAAGGTGATAGTTCTGTAGAACACAGAACCATTGTTAGTAACGATGGCAATCTTCTGTGGTCTGAATCAATTAGTACCTCAAAAATAAATGAATTGATAACTCAGAATATAGGCGATGTTGATGCTTGTTCTACATGGAGTGGAAACTCTGCGTCTGTTGATAGACTTTATAGTGCCATTGAAACCTATATTAAAGACGTTTGCAAGCCTAAATATGTAATTCTAAAACAACAGAGACACACTTCAAATAACGAAGATTGGAAGACTGTTGAAACTATAGACTTAACATTAAATAATGGCTGCTTATCATTAAATATTGCCCCGTCATCAAGTGTATTTGCTAACGCACTTTCAGATGAACAGAGGGAAAATACTGATAATATAGTTATAACCATTTCTATCAATTATGATAAAAATAACTGTGGATATGAAGTAGCAAAACAGTTTACTTTTAATGGCTATACTATGGATTACACATTCTATTATGATAGAAGGTCTTCGGGTAGTACTGGATATGTAAGAACAGAGATTACTTTCACAAATACCAATGTTGTAAGTGGTTTATCTAATTATGGCTATCAAACAATTCAGGAAAAGCAAGAAGGAGATTGTCCTACAATTGAACTTACTAATGACGGAGATGGTAGTTATAGTGGTGGTTTGATAACATTTACAGCGGTATACAAAGACCAAGGAACTGATGCATTACCTAAAATTGAATGTGTATCTTCTATGACATTCACGTTGAATACAAGTGATGTACATTGTGATGTTAAAAGGGTAATTACATCAAAAACATGTGGAGAAACAAATATCGAGACTAAATATGAAACAGTACCAAATCCAGATATTAGAAAGGAATTAACACTAAATCCTTCTAAATACATTAACGGTAACATAACATATAATAATGATAATATTATTGCTAATTTATCTTCACCAAGCGAAGAACAAGGATTTCCTAATAATGGTTTGTCTTGGGTACTGAAATACAAATATAAAACATCAGAAAAAGAGGAAACGTTTGAAGATATACAGACTTGGACTGGTATTATAAGCAGACCTCAAAACGTTATAACGCCATGATTAAAGCAGAATATTCTATAGGTTCTAATGAAATTAAAATCATCACAAATGACATTGATAAAGAAACTAAATGGTCATGTAAGGTTGATGGGAATTTTACATTGGATAAATACAGTGGAATTGGCAATTCATTAATTAGAATTGACACATCAAATATACATTTTGATGCGTTACAAGGTACAGTATTTTTCGCATATGGCGATAATAGATGTAAGGCAGAAGAAATACAAGTCCAAATAAATAATCCTTGTTTCATTAAAACAATTCCATCTTATATTGAATGCCAAGATGAATTTGACAAATCTGTTTCTAACAAAATTATATATTTCTATTATACCGATGATAAGGAAGTTTTTTATGTCAAATATACATTAGGTATAAACAGTAGTATAAAAATAGATGGCGATGAATCACATTATATTAGTCTCAAAGATAAAATAATGTTCATTTCATCAGATGATGATACTATGTTTACAATAAATATAGTACCGTATCATTATGACGGTGATATAAAAATAGATGATACGCAATGTGACAATAAAATATATGTAATAATGAAGAAAAAGGTAGGTTGATTAACCTACCTTTAAAAATTTCTTAAAATTTCTTTATTATCATCTATGTCGTTTGGGTTTTTGATTTCAAAATCATACAGTCCATAATCAGTTGATAAATCAACAAATTTATATGTTTTGTCTTCTATATTCCACACAGCAAAGCCATGCTGAGTAATGGTTTCTCCAAATGTTTGTTGAATTAAAGACCCAGGGTAAACAATTTCGACATCACCACGTTTTATTACTTGACGTTTATGAATATCTCCGGCCATTACCATATCGCAACCACTAAAAATATCGCCATCAATTCCATTATCCATCACATTGCCATTATTAAGTGTTGCTCCAATAACAGTACCATGATATAGCCCAACAATGGTATTGTTTGGATAATTAGCCCTTGCAGACTCAATATCAGGCCTTCTATAATCGTTAAAAATTGAATATAATGCCCAAGTTATATTGTCATCAGCAATTGCTCCGCTATCATATCCAAAATAACTGTCTAAATGAATTGCATTGTTAAATGCTGCTGTTGTAAATATTGCAGTCAATGTGTCAATACGGCTACTATTTCCTTGTATTAAGTCATGATTGCCACTAATAACAATGACTCTTCCAAATTGTTCAAGTTGCCTTATCCATGTGGCAACAAATGCAATCAATTCATTACTAATATTATTTTTACTATGAACAATATCACCGGATATTACAATTCTTATTTCATCTTTTTCAAATCCTTCTATTTCTTTTGATATTTTTTCATTCAAATCATTAAATTGTGCAGTATATTCTTCTAATCTAACAAAATTATGGATATGTACATCCGCTATATGTATAACACGTTTTATCATTATTATATAATTTTAAGCAAATATACAAAAAAATAATTAAGAAACAAAAAATTAAGTAATATTTATTTATAATTAATGCTTTAAAGAAAAAATAATAATGTCCAAGGTAGTAGAACAGAACTTAGATTGGCAAATAGTAAGTTATCCAAAATGGGTTGAAATTATATACCCACAAAGCTTAGCAGGAAACGGAACTGTTGTCATAAAGTTTAAAATTATAGCGCCTAGGAATGACGAAACGGACACAGAACGCACTGGCGATATTGTCATATATTGCAAAGATTGCGGAGAAAATAACAACTATAGAAAAATACAAGTATCAAGAAAAGCTTCTCAAGGATGTATATATAAACTTGATAGTAATGGGGAAGAAATTGAAAATATAGTTTACAACCCTAATTCTGATGGTCAACCAGGTGCAAGAATTGAAAGAACAGTATCGGAATGTAAATCTGGCATAAGATTAGATATACCATATATCATAACTAAAATGAGAAAATGTCCTAATGAGTTGGGCGATATGCCAAATGATTGGGAAAAGGAAATAATCGAACAAGGTATTTCAGCAGTTACTAAATCATTTGGTATAAACAAAACAAACGTTGAAAGAATAGTGATGAATAATGCGGCTGCTCAAGTAAAGCAAAGCGCAGGACCTTGTGATAATAATGTCTGTGATTGTATATCATCAGCATATTTCAATTCAAATATACCGTTGGATAATTCTTTCGACCAAAATGGTAGTAAAAAAGATGTTGTTATTGATGTTTATGCCGGAACTTGTATTAAGTGGGATTATACCTTAAATGGTGACACTAACTATTGTCAGTTAACATCAGCTCAAAATAATGATGAAATATCATATATTATAAGGGCATTACCAAACGACACTGACACTGAGAAAAAATTCAGTATAACCTTATATGCGTCAATAATAGACGAAAATGGAAACTATAGTAGGTGTGCAGAATCTGATACTACTAAGACGTTCACATTTAAAATAGAGGCTAAGAAAGAAGAGCCACCAGAACCGGGCATAGAATCTTGTGATAAAATTTTCATTGAGGGTAATACTACAGTTACAGGTAAACCCGGAGATACTATTAGCGTTACCATTAGAAAAAATCCAGAATTGAGAGAAGATGAAACAGTATCTGTTACTATTAAAGCAGTTGGAGATTATTTTGATGTAATAGATACTGACCCATTTGATGATAATACTATTAAAATAAAAATTAAAGACACAATAGGTGGTGAGTCATGCCAAAATAAATCTGACGGATATATTGATATATCTGTTGATGATATTGATTGTGGCGAAAAATTAAGAATTTATGTAGAAGCTAAAAATAAATGTTATACCATTAGAACTAGCGATGGAAGTACTGAAATGGATTATTCTGGCGGATTGGTAACATTTATAGCAGAAGAAGTTGATTGCTAACTATGAGTACAGAGTTTTTAACATGGAGAGCAACATCAAGTGCTGATTGGTGTAGAATAACTCCTACAACAGGCGATGGGTATGGAACTCCACAGGATTTATTAATTGAAATAACTCCTGCTACCGGATATACCGTTAACGATGAAGATTTGACAGCAACTATTACTATATCAGTAGTAGACCACGATGAGATAAAGCCATTTGTTAAAACAATAAAACGATGTAAAAGTACTGATTGTGGACGGCCACAATATACTGAATGGGAAAAGGTTAATAATTCTGATGAAATTCATTGGTTTAGGGGTAATAACGACATAGGTAATGATAATCAGTTATCATATACCATCGATTCGTGTGATACAAATATATATTATGTGAAAGGACGATATAAGATAAGGCGTACACCATATTATACTAATCCAGATTGTCAGAAAGAGTTTGGAGGTAATTTAAAACCGGAAGAAAAATTTACTAATTGGGAACAAATTTCTAATTTATCGTTTAATTCAGTTAATTGTGATAGTTCACAAAAAAGTACAACGTCTAACGGTTATACATTAGTACAAGAGGCAGGCCCATGTGAATCATGCGCAAAAACTTGTGATTGCATTGATTCGGTTACTTATTCAAATACAAGTAGCGAAATAGTATTCAATAGTAATGGTGGTAAATCTAAAATCACAGTTACTGTTAATGGAAATTGTGATAATGCATATTATGTAGAACATTCGCTAACTCAATCTGACAATTATTATTCCGTTACAAAAAATGGCAATGAGTTTGAGGTTACTTCAATTAATAATGATAGTGAAACAACTGAATTAAGTGGAACATTACAATTCTCAGTATATGTTAATGGCGTAAAATGTACTGATGGAGGATATGATAAAACTTATAATTTGAAAACATTAAAATCAGAACATACAAACAAATGTACAGATTTTGCTATCAGTGCGAATACTGAAGATTTAGAATTAAGTTATGAAATAGGCTCTACTGCTGAAAGAGATATTATCCTTAGTCCAAATTATGAGAATACTAACAGTTTACAAGTATCATCAAGCACAGAAGCATTTAGTGTTAAACTTGAAAATAACAAGATTAAAGTAACTGCTAACACATGTACTTCTGCTGTAGGAACAATAACATTGTATGATACAAATCTTAATTGTACTGTTCTCGATACTCATAAAGTTAAAGTTAAAAAACCTAAGACTTCATACACTATCATACATAATGGAGATAATAAATGCTTAACAGGCGTAATAACATTCAATGTAATCCCTAAAAATGGAGGATACGAATAAAAAATAATTTTTTAAAAAATAGATTATTATGGTAATTTTAATAGATAACGGTCACGGTAGCGATACTGAATCAAAAGGCAAATTTTCACCTATTCTCGATGAATCAATTAGTATCGATAAAATGTTTGTTAACGGTAATAGATTTAGAGAATGGAAATATAATAGAATAATTGCAAAAGATGTCGTAGAGGTTTTGAAATCAATGGGATATGATGCAAGACTTCTTGTTCCAGAAGAAACTGATATTTCTTTAAAAGAAAGGGTTAAAAGGATTAATTCAGTCTGTGATAAAGTAGGAGCTTCTAATGTATTGATGATTTCTGTTCATTCAAATGCAGCTGGTAATGGTTCTACTTGGGCAAAGGCTTTTGGATGGAGTTGCTATACAACTGTTGGTACTACAATATCTGATACCCTAGCTGAATTCCTTTATAAAAGGGCTGAAGAAAATTTTAAAGGAAGAAAAATAAGAAAAGACATTTCTGACGGCGATAGTGACATTGAATCTAATTTCTATATAATTAAGGGTGCTAAATGCGCTGCTGTATTAACTGAAAATTTCTTTTATGATTGTAAAGATGACCTTAAATATCTTACGTCAGATGAAGGGGTACATGCGGTTACAAAAACCCATGTTGAAGGAATAATTGATTTTATTAATTCACGCAAAAAATAGAAAATATGCTTAAACTTGTTTCAGAAAACGGCAGATGGGCGACAAAAGACAATGATATGATTTTTGGCAATGTTGTTTGGCTTATGGATGAAAATGATGCTAAAAACTACCATCTGATTGATGAACATCGCAATAACATTAAAATAGATGCTAAAAATTGCTTAATAAATGATTGACGAATTAGACCTTTTTCACGGCAGTGATGATGATTTCTCTGAATTTGACGCTGCATATATAAAAACTTCAATTTATGGTTGTGGATTTAATTTCACAACCGATATTGAATTGGCATCTGATTATGGTAATAAGATATATACAATTGAAATTCCAGATAGTTCAAAACTATTTCCAATGGATTACCCATCAGATGAAGAAAAAAACATGCTATTTGATAAATTTGTAGAAACAATTAATTCTGAAGATATTGATATTACGGAAGAACTTGATTTCAAAATCAATAAACTACATGAAAAACTTTCATCAGAACCAAAATTCTATACAGTATTTTGGGAAATGTCGACACTATTATCTTCCGTTCTTAATACTGATGGTAATAGAATTATGAGCGATATTTTAGCAAAAATGGGATATATTGGCACTAAGAAAGATATTGAAGATAATAATCTTATTGTAGTTCTATTTGATAGAAATAGTTTTAAAGTTAAAAAGATAGAAAAAATATCTGAAAGTTTAAGACTAATTGATTCTTTTAACAGAGTCATGAGAGAAAACAATGAACATCACCCAAATCGATGAATATATATGTGAACAAGTGAGAGAAAAAGTGAATTAACTCTAACTTGTTCACATTTTTTATTATAAATAAATTTCATCTATTTTAGTGGCACTTCTTAGAAATTGTATAATTCCATTTTTGCCATATAGTTCATATATTTTAGATGGGTCTAAATCTTTATCATTTACGGGGATATATCTAATTCTGTTATATAAATCCCCATGATTTAATTGTTTATATATTTTCCTAACAGATTCAGTGGCATCGCCATCGAGAAAAATGTTAATTTTGCCTTTTGCATTTTTCAATATTTCCCAAAATAATCTGAAATCAGTGTCTATTACCTTTCCCAATAGAGGAATTGAATTAGGTACTACAATATGGTCAAATGGTCCTTCAACAAGTGTTATATCGGCATCCCACTGAACTTTTTCCTCATTAAAAATTATTGTTTTTCTTTCTGCTTTTGGATTGTAATATTTAACAACATTTTTTCTATTTAAAAAATCACGTCCAGTCCAATAATTCAAATCACCGTATTTATCATGAGAAGGTATATATACTCTATTAGAAGCCATATAATCGCTACTATTATATCCAACATACCCAAGGGAATATTCGTCTATTATATCCCATCCAATCCCACGGGAATTTAAATATTTAAGTAATTTTGGAGGGCAATATCTATCTTCTCTAATAAGAGAAAAGCCTTTTGGTAGTCTTAAATCATCAATTTCAATAGATTTCGTATCAATATTAAAATCATCGTCAGAGAAATTCATTTTATATAATTTACTTTCTCTTAAAGACCTAACGGCTTCCTTATAATCTTTTAATAATTCTTCATTTCCATATAACTTAATGAGTTTAAGTATTGACCCTTGCATTGTATCTCCATCATCACAGCATGACCAGCACTTAAATACTTGTTTTTGAAAGTTAACTTCTAAATTTGCTTTACGTATTTCCTTTTCACCCTTATTTTCAACACATCTAGGGCATGGGAATTGATATTGAAAACATTTAGAATCAAACCCCTTTTTAGATTCTCCTAAAAAAGATGCTAATATATTGTATATTTTTTCAAATTCTTCCATTTATAAAACTTTTTTCAGTGATTATATTTGGTTATGCGCAAACATACTAAAAATTTTTGTAAAATAAAAATATTTATTAGTATATAATAAAAAAAAATGAGAAAAACTATTAAAGATAGCGATTTATTAAGCGGAATGCTTATGATGGTTGACTATGAGCCGGTTGTTTATGGATTTGATGGTAGTTACTATCTAAGAACATCATATCTTATTGATGGTGAAGATGTTTCTGAATCTGAAAAAGCAAGCGATATATGGAAAAATAATTCTATTGATGAGAACTTAGAAGATAAAAATAAAGAGTATATCAAAAATGCTCTTTGGCTTTATTATTAATAATATTTTTTTTAGTAATGGACAAGAAATTAATTAGACTAACCGAATCTGATTTTCAAAGATTAATTGAAGAATCTGTTAAAACAATTTTGAATGAGATACATATTCCTTATAATAAGGACTTTTTAAATGGTCTTGACAGTATTGATAACAGAAGCATTAATGCTTTCATACAAAGCATGATTCCAAGTGGAAATAGGGTGTCCAAAAATAGCCCATATAAGGGAATTAGACAACTTGTTTTATATTTTTCTCCAGAGGGTGCTGTGAAGCATGGCGGCGTTGTAACAAAGGATATTGTGAATTTTATCATGAAAGACGATAAAATTAGAAAAATTGTTTATGCTATATCACAAGAAGATAAAAAGATTATCGACCTTATATATGGCGCAAATAAAACTAGTGGTAGAGATTTAATGCAACAGATTATATGGCATCTTGACGGAATAACAGACCAATTAATGGAATTAAATGGCCTTATGAATAGTGCTAACTTTAAAAACTATTTTAGTGGAACTGATGCCATGGATGGTTCTAATGATGGTAAAAGAGTAGGTCTAAGCAATATTCTATTCAAAGCATATACAGGCGCTGACGAAATCAAGAGGCAAATTAAGAAAATGCAAGAAATCCTTGATAAACCAAAAGACGCATTTTCATACAGAATCAGATAAAATAAATAAAAAAAGATAATAAGAAAGCGAGGTTCAATTAAGAATCTCGCTTTTTTTCTTTATTTAGCCAATAAATGTTGTTCTATGTTCAATTCTGTCCCAATATCTCACATCATATTCAATTTTAGATGGGAAAGATTTACTTTTGGCATTATCTTTATCTTTTATACAATTTGGAGATACGTTTTCTTGTAACGTATTTGAGGCAACTATATTTTCAGTTTTAAACTCAAGTTCCCCGTATCTTTTTTTATTGATTAGGGCTAAGCCAGCAATATAAGCGTCAGTTGAATCGAAGTTTTCCTTTTTAAGTTCTCCTTTTTTATCATATTTCCATTCGATATATGGAAACAATTCTGCTATTTTACCTTGTATTACGGTTTTTTTATCAACTTCCCAGCTATATGACCCGAATAGAACAAATTTTGAATTTATAATCTCATCCATTATTTTTTGATATGGGTATTCTTTACTGTCCTTTCCATATTTTCTTACAGCCATTAGTTCTGGAAAACAGTATTTTCTTGCATCATAACTTGAAATATACACAGGAACAATCCCTAATTCATTATATACACAATCAGAAATAATACCATTAAATCTTAAAAGAGTTGATGCTGTGTTAAGATTATTGCTTCTAAGTAAAGGCTCTTCAATCACAACTGATTTTATGTTATATTTCTTATATTTTTGAATAAATTCTTCAAAAATACGTTTTTTTAAAAATAGTTGCTCAATACCTTTTATCTTCTTAGGTACAGATGGACTGATATGAGTTAATTCTATTATTTTTCCGTATCTTGACTTATCATCCAAAATTAAAGCAACCCCGATTGTTGTGGTTGAAACATCAAATGCTAAGACCAATTCATCTTTTTCTTCGATATTTTCCATGTTATATTTAAATAAATTATTATAATTCTAGAATAATATTAATATTATATATAATAATAAAAATAAATTAATATTAAATATTATTAACAAAAATTTTTAATTATTAATAATTTTTTGTATATTTGTAAAAATAAAATACTATGGAAATTAAGTTACCAAGACCGTTAGAAGATGATATAATGAATTTCTGTTATATGAATAACATCAAAGGTAAGGACATTAACACCATGTTTGTAAATTTTATCAAGGACGGTTTTACAGTTTTAAAATATGGGAATTCTCCAATTGACAATTTTAATAGCGAAAATAAACCCGTTAAAATAGATAATAATGAAGTAGCAGAAAAAGATAATAATTTATCTTTAGACGACAATAAAAATATAATAAAGCCAAAGAAAACAATTAAGATAATCAAAAAATAATTAATTTTTATGCTGAATATTTCAAAAAACTCAAAAATAACATTTCATTGGAAGGTATCTCCATATGATTATTCAAAAGATGCATTAAATAGTATAATTTCAAAAGCATCAAAAAAATATGGAATATCAAAAGATAAAATTAGAGTTATACCAGATTTTATTACAATTGATGACAAAGGTGATGAAATATCAATAAATAAAGATATTGTTCAAAATATTCAAGACCCTAATTTTCAATTAAAATTGTTTGATGATTATCTTAAGGTCAATAATATTACGGGTTACGATTTCGATTTAATAAAAAAAATAGATTCTGAATTAAATGAAAAAATTGATTATCAAGTTTACGATAAATACCGTAGATATTTCATCAAATGGGTACGATGGGATAATTTTCTGTCTTACGGAACCGATAACTATTTCGATTTTACAACTCTTGACGGACTTGTGTTATTGACAGGAACTGACGGTGGAAAAAATCAATGTGGTAAAACTACATTTGGAGTAGACTTATTACATTTTCTTCTATTTGGCAAAACAGATAAGGCTGATGTTCAAAGTAAAATATTCAACAAACATAAAAAAGATGCAACAAATGTTGTTGTTGAGGGCTGTTTAAATATTGATGGCGATGATTATATCATTAAACGCACGTTATCAAGACCATCATTGGATAAAAGAACTGAAAAAAGTAAAGTTACTCAAAAAGTTGAATACTATCGCATTGTTGGAAGTGATAAAGAGGAATTGGAAGAATATATCGATGACCAACAAGAAGAAAATAGTGTACAAACTAATAAGGTTATTAAAGAGGCCATAGGACGTGAAAGCGATTTTGACCTTGTAATGTCAATAACCGAGGCTAATTTGGATGCTTTAATTGAGAAAAAAGAAACAGAGAGGGGTAGGCTATTATCAAGATGGATAGGTCTTCTTCCCATTGAAGAAAAAGACGTTCTTGCAAGAGAAAAATTCAATACTGAAATTAAGCCGTATTTATTATCCAACAAATACAACAGTGAGACTTTAAAACAAGAAATAATAGCATTTGAGACTCATATAAAGGCAAAAGAAACACAAAATAATGATTTTGTAAAAACAAATAAAATTCTCGATAAGGAAATTTCAGAACTTGAAAGGACGAAAAATGTACTTTTATCATCAAAAGAAAAAATTGATTCGAATGTTTTAAAATTAGATATTACAACGCTATCTGCCACAATAGAAAGGCAAAAAAACGAGGGAATCAAGAAAAAGATGCAAGTTGAAGAAATTGACAAAACGCTTAAAAAAATAGGAGAAATTGATTTTTCAGTTGAAGAATACGATAGAATTAGTGAAAATATTTCTTCTTTAAAAGAAGAAAGAGCTGGTTTGCTATCTCAGCATAAATTAATCTCAAATAATATTGAGCATCTTAAATCAAGTGAGTTTTGTCCGGTTTGTAAAAGAAAACTCGATAATGTTGATAATACAAAACAGATTAAAGAGCAAGAAAAAGAACTGAATAAAATTTTAGAAAAAGGTAAAGTAGTCAGTGCTAAAATTGCAGAATTAGAACAGAAACTTTTATCTTTAAAAGAAAAACGTGAGTTATATAACGAGAAAAATCGCATAACCATGTCAAAATCAGCATTTGAGGCTTCTATGGCTAATTTAAGAAGTGAACTTATAAGTAATATGTCACTTTTAAAGGAATATAATAAGAATAGTGAAGCCATTGATAAAAATAATAAACTTGATATTGAAGTTAGAAATAACGATATAAAACTAACTGAAAAAAGAAAGCAGAAAGAAGCCAATATAAGAGAGATAACCAATAACGAAAATATTATAGAAAACCATAAAATAGATATTAATGATAGAAAAGAGATAATTGCTAAAATCTCTGAGGAAGAAACATTAATTAAGAATTGGAAAATTTATTTGGAGATGGTTGGCAAAAATGGTATCTCAAAAATGGTATTTAGAAAAACGCTTCCAATTATTAATGCGAAACTTGCGCACTTGCTAAGTGATGTCTGTGATTTTGATGTCGAAGTTGGTATTAATATTAAAAATGATGTGATGTTTTATATCATCAAAGATGGAGTGAAGTCGGATTTATCATCTGGTAGTGGTTTTGAGAAGACTGCCGCATCATTAGCATTAAGGACAGTATTATCTGAATTATCGACAGTACCAAGAAACGGTTTTGTTTTATTAGATGAAGTTACTGCTCGTGTTTCTGATGAAAATCTTGATAATATCTATAAATTATTTAAGAAAATGGTTAATGGATATGAATTTATATTCTTAATCACTCATAATCAAATGTTGCAAAACTATTGCAATCACACTGTTATTGTTGAAAAGTCTGATAATATAAGCAAAATCAGACTGAAAAACTAATTTATTATGAAATGTTTAATTGAAAATGGCTAATGCGTATGCTAACGATTTTACAACAACTGTAAAAACATACTATAATGATTTAAAAAAATGTAAGCCAATATCAAGGCAAAGAGAGTCTGAATTGATACTAAGGGCTAAAAACGGTGATTTAAAAGCGCAAAACACAATATTAGAGGCAAATTTAAGGTTTGTCTTCAATGTGGCAGCAAAATATAAAGGTAACGGAGTACCACTTTCAGATATTATTTCTGAGGGTAATTTAGGACTTATTAAGGCAATAGAAAAATTCGACCCAAGTAAAAATGTTAAATTCATATCATATGCAATATGGTGGGTTAAGAATGGCATTCAAGAGTTTATTAAAAAAAGACAAATTATAATAAACATTGAGCGTGAGGAAGAAACCTTAAACGGAGATATTAGTACAAGTTATATTTCAGATGATGAAGATGAATCAGTAGCAAGAAAAGATACAATGTTTTCAAACGATTTTGATAGCGATAGCCAAGAAATTTCAAAGAATCAGAAAAAAGTTGTATCTGAATTATTAAAAAACCTATCAGAGAGAGAGCGATATATTATCGAATGCTATTATGGTATTGGAGATAAAAGAGAAATGAATCTTGAAGAAATTGGGAAAAAATTAAATTTAACTAAAGAGAGAGTTAGACAAATAAAAGCGACATCATTATCAAAACTAAGGTCTGATATTTTATTACTTGATGTGGCTGATTTAATTTTCAGTTAAACAAATATTTATTAAATAAATCGTAACAAAAATGGCAGAAAATAAAAAGAAATCAACAGCGAAAAAGGTTAACGAAGCGAAAAAACCACTTGATAAAAAAATAGAAGATACAGTAATTGAAGCAGTAACTGTAGATGTACAAACTGATAAAGTTGAAGAAGTAAAGGCTATTGAACCATCTGATGAAGAAATAGAAAAAGTATTAGAATCAACTGATGATGTTGTAATAGTCGATAAAAAAGAAGAGCCTAAAGAGGAAAAACATAAAGATGAAGATGCAAAACCTACATCTTTCAAGCATAAATTACAAGGATACTTCGGTTATCTTTGGAACGGTCAAGTAATGGATTGAATATGTCAGATTTAACTAGAAAAATGCTCCACAGAATCAGAGAAGGAGTTGAAAAAACAAAGGTAAATAAAGTAAAACCTCTTATCATTAATGAAGAATATGTTGAAAAAGATAATTTTTTGACACGTTCTAAAATTCTCATGGAAGAGGCTGAAGGAATTCAGCAAAAAAAAAATTTAAATGAAGAAGCGTCTTTTAACGACAATAATCATAATAAATCTTTTCCAATAACTAAGAAAACTCCACAATTCGGTGATGTTAGAACTTCGCAAGAAGAATCTCTCATTAAGACAATTGGAGAACAAGTAAAATTTACTGAAGATTCATTGCTTTATTATCCAGACGCAGATGATTTAATTCTTAATGCTGAAATTCCAAATATGAATGCAGCAATCCAATTTAGATATAATGACCCATCATCAGAGGGATGTTATATATGGGCAAATGGCTTACAAATGACTGATGCAAATAGTAGGACGTTGGGTAAAATTCATGATGCCTATCTTAATTGGAAACAAAGCCTTATCCAAGATGCTGATTTAATGGATAAACTGAAAAAAGTGGTAGAGAAAAATCAGAGTTGAAAATTATAGAAAAACGAGTGAGTTATAAGAAATTCACTCGTTTTTTTATGCTTTGTGTAATATTTATATGAAAGTATATTTTAGAATGACAGTAAACGAAAATAGATTATACAGTATTATTAATGAGGAACTTTCAAAAGCTGATGTAAGTTCTATTATAAATCAGAAAATAAGCTCCGAATTATCATCTTCTGATTTTAAAAGAAAAATCAGAGAGATAAGTGCTGATGTTGTGAGTGAACTGTTTAAGATATTGTGGCAACGTAATAATACATGGAAGTCAGCAGTATCGAGACCATGATTAATTTATAATGTTGTAAAAAGATGGTTATTATCATAAACGAGGACAAATTATGCCTTCTTAAAGAGAGCTCAGAAGAAGTTACTTTTTATAAATTTTTCACTGAGGTTAAAAATTTTATAAAAGATTTATTGGATAATCCAATAGATGCAAAACCAAGTGGCTTTTTTAAAACACATGGGATTAGCAGAAGCGTTCTCTTAAATAAGATGCTAGATAGAGATATAGTTTCTAAAAAAGAAACCATTGATGAACCAAATGATGCAGATGGCAATTTGAAATCAATGCATTACATTCAATATAAAGTGCCAAAGAAAAATTTTGAACAGAAAATACATAGGCTATATAGTTATTTTTTTGAAAAATGAGAACTAAAAAAATTAGATTAACTCAAGAGCAATTTGAGCAATTAATTGAAGCGTCAACAAAAATTATTGTTGAAGAATTAAGCAGACAAATAACTGAAGATGGAATTGGCGGAGGTGGTGCTACTAATTCAGCTGGTGTGATGCAAGGCGGAGGTACTAATCCTGAAAGTGGCCAATATACAGTTCCTGCATTTGGCGGTAATATGCAAAGACGTAAAATATATTCACCAAAGAAAAACCATAAAGGACAAGTAAATAATGTTGATATGGGTCCTGCGTTAGATAGAAGTGGCGGAAAAAATAAATCCATATCGGTTAATCGTGATAAATAATGATAGATTATTATGATGAACACGGTATAATTGACGAAAAAAAAGTCATTAAAGCCGTTAAAGAAATAGATGACAAAATAAAAACTGAAACCAATGGCGAAAAGAGAGTCAAATTAATGATGGAACAATTATTAAGAGGACTATATCTAAATCAAAACATAGCAACTTATTAAAAAATCAAATATTTTTATTAAATGAAAAGAGAATACACTATAAGCGAAATGAAAAGTCTTATCCAAGAAAAGGTGGAATCCAAAAACGAATTTAAACCAGTTTTTGGCAAACATGTACCGGAAGACAATAAAGAAATTAACGGAAAGGCTTATAAAGATATTGCAAAGGAAACAGAAGCTTACGATGGCGGCTTGGTAGCGGACAAAAAAAATAAAAAGTCTGAATCGATTATGTCAAGCAGCAATTATGGTATGAGTGACCTTCGGTATGATTCAATTTCAAAGCCTTTTAAAGACAGAACTAAAGCACAGATAAAAGGATATGTTTCTGCTGATGCTGAGAAGCAGCATAAAAATGAAAAATTAGGAAATGCGTTTTATTCATCTGACTCAATGATTAAAGATATTGAGAGCCGTGCGAAAGATTTAAAAAGCAAAAAAGACAGTGGTAAAACTGATGGTCTTACGAGTAAGGAACATAAAGATGAAATTGAAAAAAATAGCGAAACTATGTTTGAAAACAGAAAAATTAATAGAATAGCTTTTAAACATACGCAGTTCTTATCTGAAGGACATATGCTTTCTAAAGTACCAGATGAGTTTAAAGTAGAAGGTAAGACTTTTATTATGAAAGACAGTTCAAATAATGAATATCTCGTAGAATGGACTGCTGATAAACCAAACGTTACTAAGAGACTGAATAAGACAGTTGTAAATGAAGAAATGAACCGTATTAAGGCTCTTTATAATTATAAGAGCAAGGATTATTTCAATAACACTACTCCGAAATCGAGAGTAAATGAAAATAAGGAGTTCTCAGATGTTTTGGGTAGGGCAAGACAATTGATGAAATAACTCTAAATAGGCTTAAATTATTATTGTTACAAATGTCTAATAACATTGATGAAGTAGTAAGCGGAGGAAAGATAAAATCATTCGCTGGCGCACTTGAGTTTGCATTTAAAAAAATAGCATCTTTAGATTTTTTAATCATTTTTAGGGTTACTGTATTGTTAATGATTATTGTTTTGGTAGTGTTCTCATGGAACGTTGCATCAAGCCAAACTGCGGTTGAAAAAATTGTTGAACATATGGTTACAGAGAGCGATGAAGAAAAAGACGATATGGATATAAGAGATAGAGTATCACCTAAAATACAGAAAAAATTAAGTAGCATGGTTTATAAACTAAATTGTGACCGTGCGTTTGTAATAGAACTGCATAATGGTAAAAAAAGTGCTACTAATTTACCGTTTAAATACTGGGATATGACATATGAGGAAGTTAATGATGATAAAAGGACATCGAATATATCGCAATATTTTTCAAATATCTTGATTACTCATTATAAATTACCTTATTATCTTGTTGATAAAACCTATTTCATAGGTACTATTGAGGAGTTAGAAAAAATCGATAGAAGATATGCTTCCAATTTTGAGGAATACGGTGGAAAATATATTGCAATTACAATACTTAGAAGTGGCGGAGAAGAAATAGGCTTTCTGGGTATCGCATATAATAACTTAGAAGATGTAGAAACCAAGGAAAAAATCTTGAATGAAATCGATAATAATGCATTAAAAATTAGAGATTTACTCGATTTGGAAGCTCAAAAGTCAATAGATAGGAAAAAAAGCAAGCATGAATGATGAATAAGATTGAGATATTTAATTTTATTAAAAAAAATTGGTATTTCTTAATTACTATAATATTAATGGGCGCAATTATTGCGCTCATTTTATTTGACCGTATGTGTGAAAATGATACTAAACGCAAAATAGATGAAATAGAGTATATCGATAGTATTAAGACATATCATAAGCTTTTTTATGAAAAAAAATTCAGTGATTTAAAAAAGGAAAATAAATCTTTATATGATTCGTTAAAAAAAGATAAAGATAGAATTACATATTTGCTACAGTTTACCTCCAAAAAAGAATATAATACAGGTAAAGTGACAACTAATAAGGTAATAAATACTAATACTGCATTCAAAAAGGATAGCGTATATACATACACGTCAGAACCAAATGATACAATGTGGTATAAATTGCAAATTTCTTCTATTGAAGAACCATCATGGTATTCTCTTAACTTTAAGACGACAAATAAATTTACAATCGTTAATAAAGATAATGGCGATGGGTTAAACCATATAACAATAAGCGATAGTAATAAAAGCGATATTAATGATGTGACTGTTTTTAAGAAAAAAGAGAAAACCAAATTAGTGGATAGATTTGCTATAGGTCCTTCTATAGGAATAGGCTACGACCCGGTTCGAAAACAAATATCTCCAATTATAGGAATTAGTGTTACAATTGACTTGAAGAAAAGAAAATGATATTTTGAAAAAATATAACCTCGGAATTATTGAAATTCTGAGGTTTTTTTCTATCTTTTAAACGATTAAATACATACATGTAATGTTACAAGATGAAATTATTAAATTAGGCGAATATTTTAGAGGAATTGAATACTATAATGATGCCATTATAGTAAAAGTAACTTTTCCAATAAGATGGCAAGTATATCCATCAGCAAATGGCTTTATTAAACCTGCTAAAACAGATAATCAAGGCGAATATTATTATTACGGTGATATGAGCAAAGTCACACTTGATGATATATTCAGTGTAATTGAAGAAACTATTAGTGCAAATAAAGACGCAGAATTGAAAATACAACTCCTAAGCGATAAAATAAACGAGATTAAAGAGCTGTTCAAGATAACACCATATGAGAAATTATTAGGGCTTAAATTTGCCTTTGAAGAAGCAAAAAAAGAGAAGCCTAAGAGAAAGTACACAAGAAAGAAAAAAACGCAACCGGAGGCTTCTAATGAAGCGACAGAAGAAGATAATACTACTACATCGTTAGAAGAAACTAACACAACTGAAAACGAAGTAAAGGAAGAAAATAATAAAGAAGAGTGAACATGGCAATTACAACATTAATAATATATCTGATAGTAGCATACGGAATATGCAATATTATAATATTCGCAAATGGACCATTTCATGTCTTTATTAAGATGCATAAATGGTTAAAACCAAGGCATCCAATGATTGAGGAAATGCTTTCATGCTTCATATGTCTTCCAACATGGGTTGGCTTTGGATTAAGTGCTTTGAATATACTGTTTTTTCCATTTTCGCCATTCAGTCCAATGAATATTATATTAGCAGATAAAGCATTGTGGCCAATTATTATATTCTTGGATGGCATGATTACATCAGGTGGGTGTTGGCTTATCCATACAACACAAGAAGCAATAGAAAGAAGCAATGATAGCCATGAGTGAAATTAATATAATTAACATTGATGATGAATATATTGGTGAAATAAACCGTATTTTTGCATTAAACGAAAATCGGGGAGTTGTAACAAATTATTTTGATTATGCTTGGGAAATATGTGAGGCATTATCTAAATCTAAGCCAATTATGATAGATTCTGATATTTTAAAATATGAAATAGAAAATTATAAAATACAACGTGAAGATTGTTTTTTTATTAACGCTAATATTAGAGTTTTTATTTCAAATAATAAATCATATCAGGAAGAAAAAAGTGAAGAATTCAATAGCCATAATAATGTTTTAGATTTAAATGGTCAATTAAAATTAAATTCATTTGATGCAGTTATAAGAATTTATGATAGCGAACTAAGTTTTGATAGAAATAAGATTTTAATTGCATTAACGCATGAAATGCAGCATGCCTATAGATATTTGTCGATTCTAAGGCAAAATAATGGAACACTACCACAGGAAATATTAAATAAAAGCGATAGGTATCAAAGAAACAAACTTTCTATGGCAGATTTCGATAAAAGTAAAGAAAGCTCTGTTTTTTTGCAAGATATTTCAATCGCCATTTATTCATCAGAAGAGACGGAAATAAGTGCATATTGTGCTGAAGCGAGGGAGTTCATAAGGCAAAACAAGTCTATAACATCCAAAAATTATACGAACTATCTTATGGAATTCGAAATGTACAAAAGAATAATTGATATTAAATATGCCATTGCTGAAATTGATAAAAAAGTTTCCGGTGAATCTAAAGATTTTTATAAATCATTGCTGAAGATAAAATATGATAACTATTTTGCCAATGGAGATTATTCCGAAGAAAAATGTACAATGTTGCTTAGGCAATTCTTAATAAAACGTTTAGTTAGAGCAGAAGAACAATTTTATAAAACGATAAAAAGGTCTTTTGAAGATTACGGCAGAGTAGTAAAAGAAAATATATACCCATACGGAGATTGTTCTACCATTAAATTAAACGAAAATTTTAGGAGAAATGAATTATGAGTGAAATTTCATTATTTCAAATTAATAGAGAACTACGTGGTTTAAATAATGATAAAAAAATCACAGAGTTGGCTGTTAAATCACAACAAATTAAATGGGCAGAGCTACTTAAAGGCAATGTTGGAAAAGATATTAACGATGTTCTTAGTGGTAAAGTAAAAGTCAAATTAACTTTCGGAGAAATTATTTCACAAAAATTAAGAAATTATAAAAAGAAAATTTTCGGTAAATGACCATAACTAAAGTAGATTATGATTTAATACATCAGTGATTAATCGTTTTCTGTATTTGCATACAAAAATTAAGTGGCATTTCAAATAATATTTGCGTTTTTTTTTAGAAAAATAACCCATATATCAAACTTTTTACAAAATTACTAATTTTTTTGTAAAATTGATGATATATATTATATAGAAACTTGATTAATTAACTATATTTTAACAAATGAAAGTGATTTTAAAAACATATAAGTATAGACTTTTGCCAAATAAGGAGCAAGAAGAAATTCTTACAAGATATTTTGGTACTGTTCGTTTTGTATATAATCACTTTCTTGCTGAAAGAAAAAACCAATATGATAAGACTGGTAAAAGTGATAATTACTATGCTCAAGCAAAAACACTGACTAATCTTAAAAAACAAGAAGAATATTCTTGGATTAAGGAAGTAAATTCTCAAACATTACAGCAATCTTTAAGGCATCTTGAAACTGCATATACTAATTTTTTTAGAGGAAATGCAAGATTTCCAAGATTTAAAGCAAAGAAAAATGGCGGCAGTTTTAACATTCCTCAATTTTGCTCAGTTGCTGATGGTAGAATTTTCATCCCAAAATTCAAAAATGGTATTAAAATTGTAGAGCATAGACCATTCACAGGTAAAGTAAAAAATATGACAATATCAATCACGCCAAGCGGAAAATATTTTGTTTCCGTTCTTTCAGAGGTTGAATATGAACCATTGCAGAAAACCAATGCAAAGGTTGGCATTGACCTTGGAATAAAAGACTTGGTTATCACAAGTGATGGTGTTAAATATTCAAGCAATAAGTTCATAAAGCATTATTCAAAGGAACTTGCAACAATGCAAAAACACCTTTCAAGAAAAAAGAAAGGTAGTAATTCTTGGAATAAACAAAGAATAAAGGTTGCAAGAATCCAAGAAAGAATCCACAACTGTCGTATGGATAAATTACACAAAGTCAGTACTGACTTAATAAGAAAGTATGATGTAATTTGTTGTGAAGACCTTAATGTTAAAGGAATGCAGAAAAATCATTATCTTGCACAAAGCATTGCAGATGCAAGTTGGGGAACATTCCTTAAAATACTTAATTACAAGGCAGTTATGAATGATAAACAAGTAGTGAAAATAGGTAGATACTACCCATCTTCAAAAACTTGTCATCATTGCGGATATGTTAAGGAAGATTTGACTCTTAAAGATAGAGAATGGATTTGCCCTAAATGTGGTAATGTGATTGATAGGGACTTAAATGCTGCAATCAACATCCTTAATGAAGGGTTAAAAAATATATCGGCAGGAACTGTCGATTACACTGATGGAGCAGATGTAATTCCTAATATTAGGTTATCAGCAATGAAATCAGAAGCCCACAAATCTTTAGTTTGTGGGTAGTTCACGCTGTTGAAAATAAAAACGGTGAATTGCAATATTTCATGAAGATTAATCAAGGAAAGAACGGTAATGGCGACTTTGTTAATGATGATATGAAAAGTGTCATTAGAATTCTTGATGCTCTTGAAGAAAAAGGCGCAACTTGGAGAAATGTAACTGATTTGAAAAATGATATTGTTGACGATTTGTCAAACTGGGTTATAACATTTATGGTGTGATGGATTTAAAATTAAACACGATGAAAATACATGAACTTGGAGAGCATATCTCCAAGTTTCTTGACGAGAACGGCTTATCTAAAGAAAACAGTCTTGTAATTTCTGTTAGCAAAAATGAACTTAGGAAAATAGATGAAGATTTATATTATAGAAATAAGCCGGATGGAAAAGATTTTACCCCATCTGATGAAGATGTGATTGTAAAATTTAAGAATTTGAATATTATATTTGCAGTTGAAAATAGCCATGACGAGAAATAACGTCATGGCTATTTTTATGGACGTAATGAGTTCCTATTTAGTTTGCGTTTTGGAAATCCTGTTAAATCCATCATCTTTTTATACCAAGTTTTCCTTAATGTGCTATGATAAGCATCACCGGAGAAAATTATAAATTTAATTTTATTTGTTTTGCATTCTCTTTCTAAATCATTATATAATCTAATACAGTCAGATACGTTTTTACAAAAAACAATATTGAGGCCAAATGTGGTTGATACTAATAGTTTGTTTTGGAACACGAACACTTGCTTAATATTATATTTGTCGTTTTTACCATTATTGATAAGGTTATCCATAATCCAAACAAAATCTTTCCTTTGATGTATTGGATGAAAGCCGTAGACCCAAAATGTTTCTTCTTTTTCGTAGTTTTCTCTATCATAAATGACCCAATTTTCATCATCAGTTGAAAAATCAATGTTTTTCCCGTTTTCATTTCTTAATTTTGTGAATTTTGGGTCGTCATCGTTTCTTTTTATTATATATAATTCATAATGAGCCTCAATCAATTTACCAATATTAACATATCTTATTGGGAATTTAACATTATTCGCTTCTTTTATATATTGCTTGAATTTCTCATTTACAAGTCGCTCAGATTGAACTGAATACAATGTCTTAATTCTTTTTCCATTATTGCATAATATAATTTGGTATATATTCTTTTTTGGTCTTTTACTCATTTCCTTAAATAAAAATTTCTCTTTTTAATATTTTTCATGTATATTTGTGTAAAAATAATAGTAATTTTAATTTTAAAGTAAATATGGCTAAACTGTTTGAAACATCTGAGGATATTGTGGAATTAGCAGAAAGTAAGTTCGAAGAAACAGGACTTGCACAAATTGGAATTAATTTGAGAATCATGTCAGTTCCAAAGGCTAAAGATATATTGAAAATATCAAGGGCTAATGCTACAACTGAATATCTTACTAATAGTGATGACCTAATTACATTATTTGTGTTCGAACAAGCATTCGATAGGCTTTCTGATGAACAGAAAAATCTTCTCATGGAGGGAGTATTCAGTAATGTTGCTTATGATACTGAAAAGGACAAACTTATTGTCGACAATTCTCGTTATGGAGAATTTATAAGAATGCGAAGAAAATATGAGAATTATGGCAATGTAATTGAAGTATCTACTATGGTAATTGAAGAAATAGCAGAGGAAGAAAAAAGGCGTAAGGAAGAAGAAAAACTTGCCAAAAAGGAACTCAAAAACAAATAAATAACGAAATGGAAGGCTGATATAGCCTTCCGAATTTTATATTATTATAATGGCTGAAAAAATAGAATCGTCATACGATAATAAGTGTACATTAATATTAGGCGATTGCGTCAATGAAATGCAAGAACTTATAAATAAAGGCTATAGAGTAGACCTTACGATTACGTCACCGCCATATGATGAAATATATAGTTACGGACATACGCTTGTGTGGTCATTTGACATATTCAAGGAAATAGCAAGACTATTATATGAAATCACTAACGACGGTGGCGTTGTAGTGTGGGTTGTGAATGACCAAATGGTTAAAGGTTCTGAAACGGGAACTTCATTTAAGCAAGCATTATATTTCATGGAGGTTGGATTTAAATTGCATGATACTATGATTTATGCAAAAAACAATCCAGTACCAAACGCAAAAACGAGATACCAACAGTCCTTTGAATATATGTTTGTTTTTTCTAAAGGTAAGCCAAAAACCACTAATATATTAACAGAGCCGAGAAGTAATAAATGGAATGATAAAAGATGCTTCAGAAAAGAAAAAAGGTTTAACCGTGATAAAACAGGTGATTTTACCGTTAAAAAGGACTTTCATTTTGATATAAATGAAGAAGTGCCAAGAAGAAACATATGGTATTATTCAGTAGGACTTAATGGCTCTACTAAAGACAGAGAAGCATTTAAGCATCCTGCAATATTTCCTGAAAAACTCGTTCAAGACCATATATTAAGTTGGTCTAATGAAAATGATGTTGTTTTCGACCCATTTACAGGCAGTGGAACAACAGGTAAAATGGCAATGCTTAACAATAGAAAGTTTATAGGCATAGAAAAGGTGGAAAAATATTTTGACATTGCTAATAAACGTATCTCTGAGGCAATTGAAAATAATGAGTGGAAAGATGCTCCACTCATCAAAGAAAAATAGGCTATGTTAGATTTAAATAAAGTATATTGTGGGGATTCAGAACAAGTCTTGAAAGAAATCGATGATGAAACTATTGACCTTGTTGTCACATCACCACCTTATTCAAACTTAAGACACTATAACAACTCATTAACCGAATGGAATAATGAGAAATTCTGTAACATTGCAATACAATTATATAGAGTTATAAAACCCGGTGGTGTGGTTGTGTGGGTTGTTGGAGATAAAACAGAAAAAGGTTCTGAAACAGGAACGCCTTTTAGGCAAGCATTATGGTTTATGACCAATGGTTTCAATCTTAACGATACTATGATATGGGAAAAAACAAATCCAATGCCACAATGTAAGCAACCAAGATATGCCGATAAATTTGAATATATGTTTGTCTTTTCTAAAGGTAAGCCAAAAACATTCAACCCCATTATGAGACAAACAAAGGAAGGAGGAAAACACTATAAATCAACAGTGAGAGTTATTAATACTGATAATGATAGAAAGGATATTGATTATTTTGTCAATAACGAAACTGTTGAATATAACTTATGGCCAATCGGAGTCGCACAAAATAAGACACTATATAATGTTAATGGCGTTAATATAAAACATCCGGCAGTTTTCCCTTATGAAATACCTTTTAGACATATTAAGTCATGGACGAATGAGGGAGATATTGTTTTAGACCCATTTGCAGGAAGTGGTACAACTTTAGTGGCTGCAAAAAATTTAAATAGGCAGTTTATCGGTATTGAATATAATGCTGAATATTGCGAAATAGCAAAAATTAAATTAAATGGATAAAATAGGAACATTCGAAGATTTTAAGCATTTTGCAAAAGCAAATGTTGGGGTTAATGAAGAAAAAATTAAGAATTTTGCATACCCTACTATTGTTGAAGAAAGAACAGCAGCTATGAGAGCTGTTGAAATGAATGTCTTTTCAAGACTTATACAAGATAGAATTATTTTTCTAAGTGGAGAGGTGAATGCAGATTCAATGGACACTATAGTTGCACAATTGCTTTATCTTGACTCAATCGATGGCAGAGATATTAATTTGTATATTAATTCTCCTGGTGGAAGTTGCTATAGTGGCTTAGAGCTTATCTCAGTTATGGATTTTGTAAAAAGTGATATTTCAACAACTGTTTTAGGCATGGCAGCATCAATGGCAGCAGTAATTGCATCTAACGGTGTGAAGGGAAAAAGATATATGCTACCATATTCACGATTTATGATTCACCAACCGTCAAGCTATGAGGGGCAACAGAAATTTACTGATTCAAAGATTGCATTGAAAGAAATGGAATCAGTGAGAAATGATTTATATGAGATACTTTCAAGAAATAGCAATATCCCATTTGATAAAATCGTACAAATGTGCGAAAATGGAGATTATTTCATGAAATCAGATGAGGCAATCGCACATGGATTTATTGATAATGTAATTGGTAAAAAATCATAAACTGCGGCAAAAATATAGCTGTTGATACAAATGATTTATAAAATGCAGTCAGAAATGGCTGCATTTTTGCATGTGTTGATATTTTTTTCCAAATAATGCTATATTTATAGCACGAAAATATACATTTTTATGAAAAAAATTAGGTTAACTGAATCAGATTTGCATAATATTATAGAATCTGCTGTGAGATTTATTATACAAGAAAAGAAAGATAATGCAGCCATCATTAAATGGATTGCTGAAAATTTGAAAAAAATGGAGGTTAATGCTGAAGATGGCGAAAATACAGTGGAAGTTCAATTATCTGATAATGATGAATATCTTGCATTTATAGAATTTGATGTTGTTGATAACAGATATTTGATTCCTGGAGAAATGTCGCATGATTATGATGTTCCGGATGACCCTGACGATGTTGGTGGTGATTTCGAAGTTATCATTAATAGCATAAAAGTTTATGACAATGAAGACAATGAAACTTCTGTAGAAGATGACGGTACAATTGCAAAAATATTAAAAAATGTCATAGTAATGGATGAAAGCAACCTTAAAACCTATGAGGAAATATATGGTAATCCATTTGATGATATGTAATAGTGTGAAAATAATAACGTTATTAAAAATATAAATAAAATTATGGCTTGTGGATGTAAAAACAAACAGAATGCAGCACCTGTAAATAATGTGGTTAAGAGTTCAGCACCAAAGACTACTGTAACTCCACAGAAAAGCACAACAAATAGAATTATTAAAAGAGAAATTAGGTAAATTTTTTTTTTAGACTAAAATCTCGCTTTTTAGAATTGAAGAAATTATGATGGACGAACTAAAAGTTATATTATTGAATAATGTAGATAATCTCGACCTTGATTTTTTTGAGGGTGAGAATACATGGGAATTCGATATTGATGACTACTCTTTTACAGTAGTGTACTCGTTTGATGAAAGTACTTACTACGATGCTGATAATGATGATGATATTGATACAGGCTCAAAATTAACATTATTATCCATAATCGCCTATAATAACCTTAATGATGAGGAAATAAATGTAGAAATTGATGATGATATTAGAAAATTATTCAATGACTATTACCAAAGCAGATTGGACGATTATGATGGCATGAATGGCGATTATGATGATTTCTAAGTAAATTTTGTGAGATTTTAACTATTAAATTTTCTTTTTTAATTTATTTTTTGTATATTTGTAGTGAAATTAAAAGATAACCCAATTTTATTTCAAAGGTTGGGTTTGTCATTTGCGGTTATGGGGGAATGGTAGACCCGACTGACTTAAAATCAGTTGACCCGAAGGGGTCGTCCGAGTTCGACTCTCGGTAGCCGTACTTTAGATTATTTGAATAATATTTATGTCAAAGTGGCTTTTAAAAGATACTGATGGAACTGTTGTTGCATCAGCAGAAACGCAATCATTCACCTATGATTTTACGCAAAGTCATGGTGGATATGTGATTGAATACGAAGATGAAAATGGTTGTGCAGCAACACCATTAACCGTAGGAACTGAATGCTTGGAATATACTTGCGAAACAATGATTAGCGACTATAGCATAGATACAGTTTATGTGAAAAGCCTACACATTTATGCCGCAATGGTAGCAATGCAAGGAGATACCAAAATATATGATAATTCTTTTATCCCTAATAGTTCTTTAATAAGCGGAATTGATATTTCCGCAAATTATATTACTGACAAAATTGTGGATAAATTGGCTTATGATACTGAAAATCACTATTTTTATCTAACAGAACCTGTTGAACACGGAATAACATTTTATGATGGGCAAGAAGCCGAAATAAACGTTGAATTTGAAATGTCACATAATAATTGGACGTTTGATTATAGTAACGATTTCGAATGCGGCTCTGATAGCGCATCTTTAACAATAACAAAGCATATTTATCCGTATAGACTTATATTTAGATTGGATTTTGGACTTTCTAAGGAAATAAGTGGAGAGTTTTCTACTGAGACTGAAAATAGGATGTATATAGGAGTAGATAGAGAGCAATTAACTCATGAATATTCATTACTTGCACATGAAGATGAACAAACGATTATTTTGCATGACTTTAAAGCAGATAGCTTAGATGCATTTAATGATATGATTTCAAGACAATTTAGAGGCTTTAGTATACCAAATGAAGAAACTTGGAAAAATGGATTCACTTTGGATATATACGCTAAATCTAAAGGAGTAAGTTGGTCAAATAAAGACTATCAAGCATCATGCGTTTCTGATGGCTTTATATCTAGTGATAGAGTAACAATATCCTCAAATAATGAAACATGTAGTGTTATAAATATTAAACTTATCTCATGCCAAACTAACAATAATTTTGTTAGCATAGAGGCATATCCAGTTAGAAACGAATAATATATTTAGGCAATTATGGGGAAAATTACGATAGTTAATATATCTCAATCCGATATTGATTATTCACAAGAACCAGGTTTTTTTTATGTTGGACGCAGTAAGGGAAGTAAATCACCATTAGGTAATCCATATACATATAATGGTAAAAGAACCAATATTGCCAAATTAACAGTCCCAACAGCACAAATGGCAATTGAAATGTATGAGAAATATTTTGATGCAATGTACGGAAATGATGAAACATTTACCAAAGCATTCGACAAAATCTATGAAGCTTATAAATCAGGAATTGATATATATCTTGGGTGTTGGTGCTATCCAAAACCATGTCATGCGTCAATAATTGCTAAAAAATTACAAAGGAAACTTATAAAAGAAAAAATGAAAACACGTTAATATATAGTGCCATATATTTATAAAAAATCCCGTTGAGAAAATGAAAATAATCTCAGCGGGATTTATTAGTTTTTTAAAAAAAAGGATTATCCCTTAAAGAATCAATTATATGCTGCAATTTATCGCATGTTTCGTGGAAATTAGTTACAGAGTCCTCATTTAATTCAAACCACTCACCATTTACGTTACATGACTTGAAACGATTATGCAACATTTTTTCAAGTTTAAAAGGATAATCAGTATGGTAGTAAGATTTAATGAATAATTTTTCGGAATTTCCAGTTTGTAATTGCTTAAGCCTATCCTCTATTTTAGGCTTTCTCGTAGAGCCTATTTTATATCTGCCGTTGTTATTTTCTTCCCCAATTAAATATACAAAACCTTCCATGAATTAACTATTTTTAGCAAATAAAATATATACCTTACAATTTTATTGTAAAGAGTTTATTTTTATCTTGATATTTGATAAGTGAATTAATATTTATTTTTATAAAAAATAATTAAATTAAGGCAAATCTTTATTTACCTTTTTTATTAAAATAAAAGTATATACTTAATTAATTTTCAAAAATGGCTAAGGATAGAAGAAAGCTAATTCACATTCACAGCAGCTTACCCGATAAGCAGCCGACACCAAACACACTTGAACCTGGTGAACTTGCAGTAAATAATGCAGCAGGCGAAGAGTTTATCTCATTGAAAAATAGCGACAATAAAGTTGTGCGTATCTCCACCGATAAAACTATGATTGATTGGATGGAGAAAAAAACCCCTATTATTTATAGAGGAGAAGTAACCAATGTAGACCTTACTAATAATAAGTCTGATATTGTACTGAAATATAACCAAGTCGTAGCAGGAAATACTGCTAAACATGATTCAGTCAATGGAGCAAAGGACGAAAACGGTAACTTTATTAACCCAAGTGAAGACGGTGGAGTTACAGACGGAGCTGGCGTATTAATTAATATGAGCAGATATGCCATGATGGGCGGTAATTCTGTTTTTAATTCAATAACTGCAACTAAAGGAGCAAATTATTTAAAAGGAAGTACTTTTTTAGTTTATGATGACAATAATAAAGGAGGGGTTACTATTTCCGTACCGGAAGTTATAATTAATACCAGAGATGATAATGGAAGTTTTAAAGGCGAATTAACTATTAATGCCAAAAATGCTGGAATACATTATATCTCCTCCTTAACAACAGCTAATTCTGCCACTACTATAATAGGAGATATGGCAGAAACACATGTTGGTCGTGCTATTACGACAATTGGTTCTGCCAATACTATAATTAGTTCAGGAGAATACAATTTACAAAGTAATCGTGTTAATATCGGAAGTACTACTGGATTTGTCCAAATGCTTACAATTACCGGTAATGTATGGACGCTAAAGCCATCAGTACTTGATTTAGAAGCATCGGGTAAAATTACGTTGAAATCAGATTATAACGACATTAATATTACTTCACCATATAAAACTAATATTACTTCAAGTGGTAATACTACGTTAAGTGGTGGCACAAATGTTAACATAAAGTCTCCTAACACCACCATTAGTGGTACTAATTTTACTGTAGATGGAACTAACACGGATATATCTTCTTGTGGTAGGATTAGTGCTTCTACTGATAATTTAACTATTGAGCAGTGTACTACTAGTGGCTCTGCGACTGTTAAAAGTAATGATATTACATTAAGTGGTAGTAATATTAACGCAAGCGCAACTACGAAAGTAGATATTAATTCTCCTTATGTTGACATTTCGGGTACTACTACTGATATATCCGGTACTACAGGTCGTATGAGATTTGGTACTTTCAGTGTAAGTGGTGATAATATTAGTGCAAGCGGTAAAACAAAAGCAAGTATTAAAGCGCCAACTATTGAAATAAGTGGTACTAATTTAAATCTTAGTGGAAATAGCATCAGTGTTAACGGAGGAGAAAACGGTACAGCAACTGTTAATGTTCCTAATCTGTCATGCATAACAAAAAATGATATTTACTATTCAGGAAATACTAAACATGAATTTTATGATACCATTTCAGCAAAAACTATTAGTGATTATAGTCATGAAGGCGAAAGCTTTACTTTCCTTCCAAGTATTGACTTTAATGTATATGCTGATGCTGAAATCGAGTTGTCCTCTAGAGATACTATGAATCTTCATGGAGATAAAGAAATAAATCTTTATGCTAGTGACGGTGAAATATATGCACAATCTGTAGACTATAGTGCTTGGGCTGACAATGAAGTTAGTATGAGTGGTCAAACTTTTAATGTTTCTGCTGGTACTAATTTAAATACAGTGTCTCCTGCTACTACTGTAAGTGGTAAAACTCTTGAAGTTACAGAAGATGTTAGTGTTTTAACTAAATCACCTGATACTACTATTAGTGGTACAAACCTCACGATTGATGAGAGTGCTGTTAATATAACAGGTGATACTACCATTAGTGGTACTAATTTTACTGTAGATGAAACTAACACGGATATATCTTCTTGTGGTAGGATTAGTGCTTCTACTGATAATTTAACTGTTGAGCAGTGTACTAGTGGTGGTTCTGCAACTGTTAAAAGTGATAATATTACATTAAGCGGTAAAACTATTAATATAGACGTTAGTAATAGATTTAGCAATGGTTCGAGAGGTTCTTATTCTCTTTTAACTAACGATTATACATCAAGCGCCGGTACATCTAATATAAAGTCAGAGTATTTTAATTTATCTGGTATTACTGGTACTGTTGAAGTTGCAGGCACTCTTAGTGGAAGTGTAGACTTGGCATACATCAATGGCATGACATGGTATCTTAGACCATATAATATAAACCTGAGTGGTACTAGCGTTCAATTTTATCAAACGACAGGAAACGAATATATAGGAATTAATACTGGAGATTTTTGGCTTTATTCACCAAAAATTCGTCTTCATTCTTATCATCAAAACATTATAGAAGGGCCTTTAACAGAAATACGTGGTACTAACCTTAATATTACTGAGTCTGCATCTACAATTAATAGTACTGATACTACTATTACCGGTACAAACCTCACGATTAAAGAGAGTGATGTTAAAATATCAGGTAATACAAGTATAAGTGGTGATAACTTAAATGCTTCAGCTACTACTGTAACGTTAACTGCTCCTACTGAAGAAGGCGTTATTACTGTTAGTAGTGGTAAAGACTATAGGCTTCATACTGATAGTGATATTTGTGAAGAAGCTGGTAATGATGCTAAATATTATGGCGAAAATAGTACAACATTTGGTGTAAGTTGTAACGGTGAAAACATAACAAATAATGCCATTATTAAGGGAAGCAATGTTGAAATTTCGGGTGATAATGTAAGTGTTACTGCTAATGGTAAACTTACATATGTATCAGACAGTGTATGTTTCGAATCTAAAGATAATGCTACTGTATATGGCGTAAGCGCAACAACTGTTGGTGTATCATGTGATGGTAATACCAACACTAAGAGTGTGACGATTAAGGGTGATGCTATTAGCGTTAGCGGTGATACTACCAATATAGATGGCAATACAAAGGTAACTGTAAGTGGTTCAACAACTGAAATTAAGGCTGACAATGTTAATATTGACGCAGTTGCTTCAACAACTATTGCAAGTCCAACTACTATCATTAACGGTACAGACCTTAATATCACTGAGGCCACATCTACAATTAACAGTACTGATACTACTATTAATGGTACTAACCTTACGATTAATGAGAGTGCTGTTAATATAACAGGTAATACAAGTATAAGTGGTACAGTTAATGTTTCAGGTGAAGCCACACTTGATAGTGATTTAAATGTTAGTGGTTCAACATTTATTAAGAATAATCTTGATGTAACCGGAAATGCCAATGCTACCGGAAATGTTACAGTTGGAGGTACTGCGGTTATTGAAGGTAAAACTATAATTAATGACGTTCTTAATGTAACTGGTGCGGCTAACATTAGTGGTAAGACTACTATTGATAATGGTCTTGATGTAACTGGCAGTGCCAATATTTCAGGAACTGCAACTATTAATGGCAAGGCTACTGTTAATAATGCTATTGATGTGAGTGGTGCGGCTAATATTAAAGGTGAAACAGTTCTTGGCAGTAACCTTACTGTAAATGGTAATACAAGTGTTGGCGGTAATACAACTCTTGGTAATGATGTAACTGCTGATACTACTACGCTTAACAGTAAACTCGTTGCTAATGGAACTGCTACAATTGCCGGTGAGGCTACTATTAATAATAACCTTACTGTAACTGGTAGCAGTAGTGTTGGTAAAGAACTTAGTGTTGGTGGGGCAGCAACTCTTGGCAGTACTCTTAATGTTACAGATGCAGCAACATTAAATAGTTCACTTACAGTCGGAGGTAGTGCAACGCTTAACAGCACTTTATCTGTGGCAAATAACACTAATATCGGTAATAATCTTGGAGTTAGTGGTACAAGCACATTAAACGGTTTAACCACATTAAATAGTGGTACTGCTGCTCATGTTAAGTTTACACACGGACAATTTGATGCTGATAAAGAATGGAATGCATCAGGTTCAAGTGTATATACTGTTAACATTCCAAGTAATTCTGATGAAATTAAGCGAACTGCAACAAGTGGTAATAAGTCAGTTGCTGCTCCATCTGCTGGATACGATGCACAGACTGCTTCAACAGCACTTACATCTACAACAATTGAGAATGCAATTAGGGAAACTAGAGATAAGAGCGTTATTACTGTGCATGCAAGTAGTACTCCTGATAATGACGGTATATTGAAGAGTTATAAGATTGTACAAGACGGGGTAGTACGTGGTATAATTGATATTCCACAAGACTTCTTGGTTAAGAGTGGAAGTGTAATTGTTAAAGACAATAGAAAATATATCGACCTTGTTCTTAATACCAAGAATACCGCTGGAGGAAAAGAGCAAGATAGCCATATTTATATTGACGTTGCTGACCTTGTAACAGACACAACTTATAGTTCATCAAATGCAACTGTATCTGCTACTCTTAGTGCTGATAATACCACAGGACTTAACAAACTTGACCTTAAAGTTTTGAAAACTCCTGGTACATTAACAGTAAGCACAGGTACTCCTGAAACATCTAAGACATTTGATGGTTCAAGTAATACAAGTGTAACTGTTGCTTCTGATGTTAGTCATCTTAACAGAAACCAATTATACGTAAGTTATGCATCAGTAACAGGCCAAACAAGTGGTGTTAAATTTGACCCAGGTGCAGGAACAGTAAATACTACTTCAACAGAAAGGACTTCAACAATTACAGTGCCAAACGAAATAGGCCATTTGAAGAATGTTAGGACTTTAACAATATCGCAAGAAGGAACTGAACGTGGCACTTACAACCCTGCCGGAAGTGCTAATAGCTCAATTTCAATTACATCAAGTACATTGTCAAGCAGCTCTGCAAGTAATGGTGGAGGTAATATAGGTATCAGTGGTAGCTGGAATCCATTATCAAGTGCTAATTCAACTATTTACATACCTACTAACGTCAAACAGATGACTAACTATATAGATGATGATGAGTTGCCATATTATGATTTTGATGCAGAAGTTAGGGCAAGTAGCTTTAATGGAGATACTGTTATAGCTTCAAAAGTTATTAACGTAGGATACACAACTTTAATTAGACAAAAATCAATATCGACTTATGAAATAACAGCATCTACAGGTCTTCATGGCAAAAAGGTATATGCGGATAATATCACAACATATACATCAGATGCTGCTAGCGTGGCAATTGATAAAAACTTGTCAGTTTCAGGAACAGTAAATGCCACATCATTTGTATATTCTTCTGATATTCGATTAAAGAGGGATATTGATGTAATCAGTGATATTGCCCTCGATGAAGTTGAAAAGGTTAAATTTAAACAATTCGGCTTTAAGTCTGACGAAACAAATCGAATTACTTATGGTGTCATTGCTCAAGAAGTTGAGGAAGCTGGACTTGACCAACTTGTTCATTATAACGAAGATGGATATAGAGCAGTTGATTACACATCATTGCTTATCCTTAAAAACCAATTGCTTGAAAACAAAATTAATGCGTTGACTGACCAAATAAACACATTAATGAATAAAGTGGAAGAGTTGGAAATGAAGACTAATGAATTGGTCAAATAACTTAAATAACCGGATGGGAATTAAATCCCATCCGGATTTATAAATTAAAAGGAATATAAAAATGGCTCAAGTAAATGGAGACATACTTGTTACTCTTGGCTACCTTAAGACATTTATAGATGGTGAGTTATATAATTCCGATGGTACTAAACTATCTGTTAATGCCAACGGTAAGAGCGATTCATATTGTCTTACGATTAGTGACATTACGGGTGGAAGTTATGTTCAAACAGCAGTAACAGACACAGGCTCTCCTACAACATTACGTGATGGAGTTGTGTTTTCTGGACAAGAAGACGATAACAACAAAACAGATAATTCTAATAATCGAAATGTAAGAAGGAAAGAATTAAGCCTTAGACACTATTGGATAAGTAATCTAACAGCGTCTGCTAATGTGACTAATATATCTGAATGCGGAGGAAATAGTACAATATCAAGTAGGCTAACCATTAGTCAGAAACATAAAAATTTCGATAATAGTAGTGGTACAACATCATATGCATATGATAACAACGGTAATGTAAACTGTACATCCAATAGCAGTGCGTTTGTAACAGGAGGAACTAATGGTAGAACAATTACAGTTGCAAAGAATGGAACTGTAAGTTCTACTACAAGAAGCGCTACCATAACTGTTACAGCAAGCGGATTTGGTATTAGTGGTAACGGAAAATCAGCTACAGTTACGATTAGTCAAAGTGCATTAACTGGAGATTATAGTGCAGATAACGTTATTTCAAGTTGGACAAAAACTACCGGTGTAAAAGCACATCGTTCAAGTTATACAGATGGAACTATTGCATCATGTAATGCAGTAACTTGTTACGGGTATTTAACTCGTAATTATGAAAATTGGGAAAGAAGAGGATGGAAAGATTCATGTGGTACTAAATATACTAATGTATATAATGATTATAAAATTAGTACTGGCACTACTGCATCAGCAAAAACCGGTAGTGTCTCATTTGCTGTTACATCATGTACGCCTTGCTGTCCTACCACCACTTGTTCTACATCTGATAGACAAATATTAACCATGGAACTTGGCGGATTTTCAGATAGTGTAGATTGGACTAGAACATGTACAGGACAGAAAACATGTACATGTAATGAAGACCCAAGGGACACATGGAGTGATTCAGCAGTTCAAAAAGTTTCAGTTGCTGCATGCGATGCATCATATACATTTAGCAATATCCCAATAAATGGAACACATTATTGGCATACGTGGAGCGATTGTAACTGTACAGAAAAAAGCACTTCAACATCTACTACTGTATCCACAACAGTAACTTTTGGAAAAAACATAAGTACAACGCCTAAAGTTCATAAAGGTACTCAAAATCACATTAGTTATGAAATAACGCAAGCAGCAGGCGAAATTTCTTATGGTGATTTGGTTCATGACGGTACTACTCAAAACATAGGCGCATGTGATACATCAGCGACAATTGGTACTAAGAGGTCGAGAACAATTTGTGGCGAAAGTATAGCAGACCAAACAGGTTCAACTACTGTTAGTGGTTTTGGCCCTAATGTTTCATTAAGCCCTCGTGATGTTGGTTCGGGTATTACACAAGCAGCAGGAACAATAGTCAAGGGTAAATGGGAAGTTTATGAATCTGCCACAGCAGAAGCGAGTGATACATCAATAACATTGAAAATTAGAAGAAGTCAGACGATATGTAGCAATAATGATTATGGATGGGAGGAAACCACTTCTTCATATACATTCTCAAAAAACTGTACAACATCACAAGTAAATCTTGTGCCTGGTGTTATCAAATCTGGCGACGTTGGGGTAGATACCACAAAATATACCATTGTTCAAAAAGCAGCCGGAGTAAATTATGGCGAATGGGAAGCATATGACCCGCCTACTATGACTGTAGATGCTTGTACTACAACAGTATCAAATAGAAAAATAAGAAGAACCCAAACTGCTGATTCAGGGGGATGTGCTCCTAACAATCTAGGGTATCAAACAAGTTCTGTTACTATGTCATTCTCAGCAAACTGTACAACATCACCAGTGAATCTTGGATATGGCGTTACACAGTCAGCAGGACCATGTTGTAGTGGCGCAAATAAATGTCCAAGTGGATGTGAATGCAAATGTTCAGATATAACTGTTTCCACGGAAACTCTATTAGTTGGCGCTTGGGTAGGTTCAGCCGTTTCACGTAGAATAAGTTGTTCAAGTGGTAGTTTGCCAGCAATTACAGTTAGTAGTGATACGACAGGAGTTACTGTATCGTATAATAGCGGTAATGGTGACATTACATGCACTAAAGCAACTTGCAGTGCTGTATCGGCGACAATTAGTATTAATGTAGATGGGGTATTTTGTAAGTCTTTTAAATGCGTAGGCGATGCGAAAACGTATACAATTACTCACAATGGAAATGGTGCTTGCTTAGGTGGTACTGTTACTTTCACTGCTTCATAAAATTGCAGATGATACAAATATGTTATATAAAATGCAGTCAGAAGTGGCTGCATTTTTTGTTGTTATTGATATTTATATAGAAAAATGCAAGTAAATATATGAAAAAGAAAGTTATAAGATTAACAGAAGGTGATTTACATAGAATTATTAAGAAATCCGTAAAAAAGGCGTTAAAAGAAGACTTAGAATATGATGATAATGGCTATCCGTCAAATTTGCCAAGTGATGTGGAAGATTGGGCTAAAGATTTGCAAAATATGTGCGCAACGTTATATCAATTAAAAGGCAAATATAGAATGAGTGGAGAGTGGAATGAACTTGTTGACAATCTTGATTCAATATATCAAACGTTAGATGGCTTATGCGCAGATTTAAATAGCTATGGTATGTCAAGCCATTGGTCATTATAGAAAGAAAATATATAGACAAAATATAAAACCTTATGTGGATTATTTCCATATGAGGTTTTTTTTATGTTTTTAAGACATTTAACTTTTGTTTTTAATTTATTTTTTGTATGTTTGCGTTAAAATATGAAATATATAAGATGGAACTTAAAGAAAATTATCAATTATTTCTTAAAAAATTAAATCAATTAGGCATTAACACTACCATTCTTGATGAGAAGTATGGAGAATTGCTTACAAATGCGCCGTTTTCAACTAATCAAGACAGTGGTTTAGCATTTCAAGGTGCGCTTATATATACATTATTATATAAGTTAACTCCTTATGCAGTTAAACTTAATGAGTCGTTTCCAAGCGAACTTAGAGTTGACAAAGCAACTCTTGTTAAGGTATGCCTTTTGCATCAAATTGCAAAGTCTGTTCGTTTAGTTCCTAATGATAATGAATGGGAGGTTAATAAACGAGGAATGCTTTACGTGTATGCAAAAGATAATCCATCAATTAGAAACGGCTTGCATTCTCTTGTGATTGCTCAAAATTGTGGTATAACATTTACTGAGGAAGAGGCAGAGGCTATGACAATAAATGACCGTGATTTGTCCGAGACACAAGCTAGATTCCATGCAAGTGTACTTGCTTCTATTGTGAGAATGGCAAATGAAATGACTTATCTTGAAATGATAAATATTACTAAAGAAAAAAAATAAAATGAAAGTAAGAAAAGTTAAGAAACGCATGCACATGTGCAATAAAAGTGACATGTTATCAGTGAAATTTAAAAAACTTGATGATAATGCAATTATTCCGTCATTTGCCCATGATGGCGATATAGGAATGGATTTAACTGCTACGTCAGTTGAGTATGATAAGGATAGAGATATGTATGTTTATCATACTGGACTTGCGTGTGAAACTCCAATTGGGTCGGGAATGTTTCTGATGGTAAGGTCATCAAATCGAAATACTGAAGCATATCTTTGCAATCACGTTGGTCTTGTAGATACTGCAACGTATAGAGGTGAAATAATTCTTTGCTTCAAAAACCGCACATCACTTAGGCAGATGGCGCTAGAGTCTCGATATATGGCATTTGAGGAAACGTTTTCTGCTTGTGGTAACATAGAAACAGCTACAATTGCGGCTAAGGAAGCGTATGATAAATCACTTACAGATGAAATGGCAATGTCTGTTGCGCCATATAAAGTTGGGGATAGAATAGGACAGGCTGTGTTTATTAAATTTCCGAGGGTAAGCACATCAATTGTTGACGAACTTAGTGATACTGAAAGAGGAAAAGGTGGTTTTGGTTCAAGCGGCAAATAATAAAAAAATAGGATGACAATACAACAGATATTCAAAAGATTTACTAAAGAATGCGATGATGGCGCATTATACGCTGACGCAATAGATAAATATCTTAATCGTAATGTCGGCAGGTCATCGCTCCGTGGATATAATATGTGGAACGATACTTACTATGGCTTTATCGGCTTATTTAAAAAAGCATCTTGGGGTACTTATGGCAAGGCTTCAGAGTTTCTTAATAATTTCTTAATGATGTCAGGAATACCGAAAAGATTTAAAGAAGACCAACGTAAACTTGCATCAATAAGAAGAAAATGGCGTAGTTTAGTAAAGCATCTTCATTTACAGTACAATTTTAAGGAAGGCGATGTCTTGTATAGGGTAGATGGTGCAATACTTGGACGTGTAAATAAAATTAATGACATTGGGGTCATTACTTACACAATTAATTTTTACGGCGTTGAACGAACATATACTAAATGGGTTTTTGAACTTATTGGTGAGCTTAGATATTATGACGAAGGTAAACTAAACATCTATTATAAATACAGAAATAAAGACTATGGGAAACTTGAAGGAGACTACAAAGAAATACAGTTATAATGATGTTGCGATTCAGCCGGCTATAATATCGGAAATTGAGCATCGTATGGAATGTAATCCTTTTGATGAAAATGGTAAATTGCCTTTGTTTACTGCGCCAATGGATACCGTAGTAAATAAGAATAATTTCGCATTATTTGAAAAAGAGGGGATAAATCCAATTTTGCCAAGGACAGAAACGATTCACGACAGACTTTTCTATGCTTGTAACAGTAAATGGGCTGCGTTTTCTCTTCAAGAATTTGAGCAATATTTCATAGACGGGAACATAGATGAATATTATCACGAAGATAAGAAGAAGAAAGTCCTTATTGATATTGCTAATGGTCATGTAGCCATATTATACACACTTGTTAAAAAAGCAAAAAGAAAATATGGTAGCAATATAGACATAATGGTTGGTAATATTGCCAATCCGGAGACTTATAGAATGTGTGTTGCTGCCAAATGTTACGGAGTTCGTGTCGGAATAGGCGGAGGATGCGGATGCTTAAGTTCGTCAAATCTTGGGGTACATTATCCAATAGCATCACTTATTTCAGAAATAAATGAAATAAAGAAAGAATTCATATCGCAGGGTGCTGATGCTAATGATTTGCCAAAGATTATTGCTGATGGGGGCGTTAGAAATTATTCAGACATTATCAAAGCAATTGCATTAGGTGCTGATTATGTGATGTGCGGAAGTATATTTGCTAAAATGTTAGAATCAGCAGCGAAGAAAAGCCATCAACTTGATTGCTATGAAAAAATATATAAATTAGACGATGGTTGGTATGGTGATTACACTGACAATTTTTTTGAAGAATTGAAGTCGAATTGTACTGAAAAATGCACCAAAAATAAGCATTTTATAGGAGAGATTAACGCTGAATTTTATGGAATGGCATCACGACAAGGACAAATCGCAATGAAGGGAAAAAAAACACACACAAGCGAGGGTGTGCTAAAAATTCTACCAGTGGAGTATACAATGTCAACTTGGGTTGAGAATTTTATTGACTATATAAGGTCAGCAATGTCCTACACAAATGCGAGGGAACTGAGTTCCTTGAAAAATGCCAATGTTGTTATTATATCTGATAACACATATAATTCAATTAACAAGTGAAAATAGTATGGTGATAGAATGCAGTCAGAAATGGCTGCATTTTTTTTTGTTTTCAATTGATTTTTTTTAGAAAATCTTTATATTTTTTAAAAATAAATTTTATAATTTTCTTATATTTGTGGAAGATTCTATTGCAATAGTTATTTGCTCACGTGATAATGGTGAAGCAAAAGAAAAATTAATTAATCATATTAAAAAAACAAGTGAATGTAATACTCATACATTTTTTATGTATAATCCGGATGGCGTTGGGCTTTCTGAAGTATATAATAAGATGCTTTTAGAAGAAAATTGTGACCATGATATTATAGTTTTCATGCACGATGATATTGAATTTCTTCGTAAAGGTTGGGGTAGGGAAATCATCAGATTATTTAATGAGCATGAAGATTATGGTATAATTGGCGTTGCCGGTTCGGCTCAATTTGATAATAATGGCGCATGGTGGCAATGTGAAAAGAGATATGGACAAGTATTACACAGACACGAAGGTAAATCTTGGTTAACAGCATTTTCCCCATTACTTGAAAATGATTTGCAAGAAGTGTGTGTGGTAGACGGGCTATTCATGGCAGTGCATAGAAAGAGAATTACCAAACAATTTAACGAAGCGTATAAATTTGATTATTATGATATTTGTTTTTGCCTTGACAATTATATTGATAATAAAACAAAAATTGGTGTTACAACTAATATACGCATTGCGCACAATTCGATTGGCGAAATGAGAGAATCATGGTATATTAATAGAGAAAAGGTAATTGAAAGTTATAAAAACTTATTGCCTATTGATATTGATGCCAAACATAAAAATAATGAGAAAAATAAAGGATGACTAAATTATGGATGAAAAGTTACTGAAATATCTTCAAAATAAGAAATTAGAAGACCTTGCATCATTAAGAGCCTTGATAAAATCTATTGTATTGGATTATGATAATAGTCTTACAATTTATGCAACACTTAATGATGATAAATTATTTAGCAAAATGGATGATAATACCCGTTCAATGTATGAGAGAAGGGGCAAATTAAATAATCTGCTCATGGCAGTGAATAACATTATAGAAGAAAAACTGTTCAAACTTTATGCTTGATTGGGTTGAGAGAATAAAAAACTTTATATATTTAATACCATTTGGTCTTAAAGCTGCTGATAAAGAAATCATGGGTTCCGGAGAGAATGACGGCAATTCAATAAACATTGCTCAGCAAGTAAACGACCATAGAGTATCTAAACATCTATTAAAAGGTGAAGTAACACAAGATGTTGAAGAATTACGCTATCGCACATATAGAGCTGAAAGGGAATCTTACAATTATAAATATGTGGGCAATGGTTTGGCAGTGAAAAAAGACGTTAAGAAAGAAGATTTGAAGAAAAGAAATAAAATTAAATTTTCGCAGCCAAATGAATTAATATGTTCTGATATATTAACAGAATTAAATAGAATAGGTGGATATGGAACTGAATCGTATCGAATAAACATCGGCTATAATGGTGTCGTAAGATTTAAATTTGAGCAATTTTTAACGCTTCTGGACGTTTTAATTGATAAGGATGGGGAAATACTAACCACAATGCATTTCAATGAACTGACGGACTTCTATAACACCAAATCAAAGCCATTTGTTAACAGTCTTGAGCAGCTATATCAATTATTTGTTAATGATGACAAATATAAGTTATCGTTAAACGACTTTAACATATCAATGCTATGTTTAGATTTTGTAACCGTAAAGGCAACGAATAATGAACCGGATGGCATAAGTTATTCATTTATATCGCCAAAACTTGTCAATGTAGAGCATAAGAATGGCGAATATCTTATAACGTATAAGTGGGACGAATATAAGATGGAGGATTTAACTGATAAGTTTTATTCAAAGTCATTGGATGAAAAATATCAGAAACGGGTCGCTAAAAAAATTTCACAGGATTTCGAAAGTCTTGTTGGCAATGACAATGAGATTGTGAATAGGTATAATCAAAAAATGAAATGTTCTGTATGTGGCAGACATATTGCGATATATGACGAAGGCTTTTATGTTGATAAAAAAAATGGTGATATAATTTGTAAAGAATGTTACGAAAAAGGTTTACAAGATGAGAATGAATAATATACTTTAAATGTTATGATTAGAATAGGAATTGAATTAAATGGTGTTATAAGAAACATCAATAAGCAGATATTGAAATATTATCAAAAAGACATTGATAATACGTTAGACCTTGATTTGGTTGATGAAAAAGATGACCCATTTAAATGGGCGAAATTCGACAGTAATAAGGATAAAAATGAATTCATTTATATAGATTATCCGTATGAAATTTTTGGATGCGCTAAAACTATGGATAAAGAATTAGCACCGTGGATTACTAAATATCTTGTTGACCTTTCAAATTATGAAGAAGACGATGTAGAATTGTTCTTTTTTTCCATGAATGAAGAATCGCTTACTATTCAGTCAAGTTTTTTCTTTTTATCAAAGATTGGAACAAGGGTTAGGAAAATAGTTTTTCCAAGAAAATATGATGAAATCAAATCACAATGTGATGTTGTGATTACCGCAAGTGCTGCTACAATAAATGCATTTGAAGATAAAGAAACCATCTATAAGGTGTTAATTGACAACCCATTAGTTACAGATATTAAGGATAAAGCCAATAAGGTTTATAATTCTCTTATCGATTTTTTCAAAGATGAAGGAATTCTTCATGAATTGCATGAATTTGTAAACTTAAAAGAAGATAAAAAATAAAAATATATGTTAATTGATTCAAACTATATCTATGACTTGGACGCTATTAAAGAATTCATTTTTGATGATGAAAACGATAGAAATAGCGATGTAGAGATTACTGAAACACAAGTTAAGAATGAAAAGGGAAAACTTGAAACTGAGTCGAAGATTATTAGGGAAATTAAGTCAAGCGATAAAGATAAGTGGACGTTAAAGTATGACATTCTTAAAACGTTTATGGATTCGCTTGATAACATTGAAATCGACCAAAGTATTACACCTCTATCATTAGGTCAGAAAATGACCCTTAATACATTGGGAAATTATGGTTTAATAAAAAATATTGACAGAGAATAAATATGGATAATAAAAAAATAAAGGCTCTTGAAAAAGTAAGGGCAGAAATTGAGAAAATTGATAAGAAGGAAAATAACGTTTATTTCTTTGTTCTTGATACCAAAGGCATTGCTTCTGGTTCATTGGAATACATTTATAAACTTGCTATGATTGCAAAGAATGACGGTTATAATGTTTCTATGCTCTATCAAATAGAAAAAGGTGATGAGTTTGTTGGTGTTAAGGATTGGCTTGGAGAAGAATATGCAAATCTCCCTCACCATAATGTTGCTTCTGATGAAATTGAAATTACGCCATCAGATATTATATTTATTCCGGAGATTTTTGCAAATGTCATGAATCAAACAAAGAAACTTCCTTGCAAAAGAGTCGCTATTTTACAGAATTATGATTATTTGCTTGAACAAATGCCATTTGCCGCACAGTGGGGTGATTTCGGTATTCTTGATTGCGTATGCAACACGGAATATAATTCAGAACTTATCAAAGATATTTTCCCATATGTAAGAACAACAGTAGTTGAACCTTATATTGACAAAGTATTTGGTCAGACAATCGAGCCTAAAAAATTAATTGTAAATATTGTAGCAAGAGACCAATCGGATATTAACCGTGTAATCAAACCTTTCTACTGGAAATATCCAACATTTAAATGGGTGTCTTTCCGTGACCTAAGAGGTTTCTCAAAGGAGGGATTTGCAAAGGCACTTAGAGAAGCAGCAATTACAATTTGGGTTGATACTGACACAAGTTTCGGATATAGCGCAATTGAGGCGATGAAAAGTGGTTCTATTGTGATTGCAAAAGTTCCTGAAAAGCCCCTTAAATGGATGGACCCGGATGATGAACAATCTCTTTCACTTAGAAACTGCTGCATATGGTTTGATGATTTCAATTCAGTTCAGCGACAAATTGCAACAGTTGTGCGTTCATGGATTACTGATAATGTACCATCCGAAGTCGAAGAAGAGGCTAAGAAAGTAACAGATATGTTCTCTGAGAAGAAAACAACAGATGCTTTTAATGATTATCTTGATAAAATCATAAAAACAAGAAGAATCGAACTTGAAGCCTTAATCAGTAAAACTGAAAAAGAGGAAAATAATGTTAGCGAAAAAGAAGACTAAATATGGAGTGTAGAAATGAAGATTTGTTGTCAGGCTCTGATAACGTTGAAATATATGACTATAACGAGATTAAAGATTTGGCATGCTGTCAAGCAGTAATCGATGAAGCAGTTAAAAAATGGGATAAGTTATGTCTTCTGGATGCTATCGATGACAATGAGAAAAAAAGAGAAGTTGCCATGGCATTTAATAATTTGCAAAAGACTCTAACAGATTATGCTGATACTGACCCTATCATTTTCAGGTTAAGTGAAATATTCAATGATTTTGGCTATGAATATGATACCGATGGTTTGATTTACATATTCGTTATTCTTGCAAAAGTCTGCGTAAACGTTGATAATTTCGATTTTGTCGAATTCTTAGAAAAACTTAATAAATTTTCTTGTTTAACTTTAATTGAGGATAATGTTGATTATGATAGTTATCCTAAATTTGATGCAGAGGCAGAATATGTTACGGCTTTATCAACACTAATAATTAACAGTTTTAAAAATGACAAAGAATAAGCAATGAAGGATATTAATTTGAAGGTAATTGTTCCATTACATGAGTATAATAAAGATATAAGCAAACTTCTTTCAGAAGCAGTTGCATCGGTACCGGAAAACATTTCTGTTGTTGTTTCATGTAAAAACGGAATTGGAGATAAAGTGAATAAACTATTTACTGATAAAAAGAATGTTGTGGTTGACGAGGCTGATAAGGGTGCTAAAACTGATTTCTGTAGTCTTGTTAATAGAGCAGTTGGTGGAACTGAATGGTTCAGCATTCTTGAATATGATGATACATATACTAAGATTTGGTTTGATAATTTTGCTAAATATAAGGAGTTTAATTCTGATGTGAGCGTATTTGTACCACTTGAAGACTTATACAAGGCAGAAACAAAAGAATTCATCGGTTTTGGCAATGAGGCAACCCTTGCATCAAGTTTCTCAAATGAACTCGGTTTTATCGACCATGATTGTTTGCAGAATTTCTTTGATTTTTATCTTACCGGTAGTATTTTTAATACTGATGATTGGAATGAAATTGGAGGGCTAAAGCCATCAATCAAACTATCATTTTGGTACGAGTGGCTTCTTAGAGCAACTTATAAGGGAAAGAAAATCTATACAATTCCAAAAGTAGGTTATAATCATACACTCGGTAGAAAAGGTTCGCTCCTTGAACAGTATAAGGAATCAGTATCTGATGATGAGGCAAAATGGCTAATCAATCTCGCTAAAAAAGAGTTTTACTTCAAGGATGAAAGAGATGCAACGAAGTATATATACGATGCCAATAAAACATCTGATGATGAAGAATAAAAAAAGATAATTTTAGAATGGCATTAATTCAATTAGTGCCATTTATTTTTTTTTTTTATATATCAAAAAAACATATTTTCTCGTAGCCTTATGAAAAATTTTTAGGCGAGAAATTAATAAAAAAAATAATACAATTTTGCTAAAAGAAATTATTCATTATGGCGAAAAGGGGAAGGAAACCCGGTAGAGCAAGAACAGGGTATTGGTATGAGGAACAAGATGCTGCCTTTCGTGAGTTTTTAACTACAGACGATATAAATCGTAAAGAGGAATTGTACAATACAATACTAAAGCCTGCATTTACTAAATTAGTAGAATCAATTATAAGAAGGTATAATTTATATGTACCAAACGAGCCTTTTGAAGACACATTTAACGACACATTATCATTTATAATGTCTAAAATAGAACATTTTAATCCTAATAGTGGGTTTAAAAGTTTTTCATATGTTGGAACAATTTGTAAAAATTATCTAATATACAAAATCAATACTGCTGATAAGTTGAAAAAACGAAACACATCATATGATGGCTTTAATAATGAAGAAATGTCTGGTATTTCAGATGCATTAAGATACTCATATGATGATACAACCTCAAGCATACCATTTCTTACTGAGTTACTAAAGCAAACAGCAAAAAAAGTTAAAGATATATTAGATAAGCCAATAGAAAACAAATTGACTGAAGGACAGATTAGAGTTGGTAATGCATTGTATTCTTTGTTAACAAATTGGGAAAATTTATTTGCAAGAATGGGTAGTGATAAGTTCAATAAAAGTTCTATATTGCTATATTTAAAAGAAACTACTTTTTTAACAACAAAGGAGATAAGAGATAATTTGAAAATTTTTAAATTATCATATTATGATTTGAAAAAGGATTTACTTGAAGATGGAGTTGAAAATTAGATAATAAATATTTATTGTTTAGTGAAAAATACTTAATATCTACCATGGCAAAATTTAAAATTGAATTAAATGATGCAGGAAATATCCGTGATATACTGCAAAGAGCATATGATTTGTCAGATATGCAAATTGTACAATCTCAGAATGAAATAAATAAACTTGCAAGTGCAACTAGACTTCAAGATGAAGCTATGGATTCAAAGGGTAAGTACAGTAAAGCCATTAATGACTATCTTAGTATTATTGATAAGTCAATATCAAAAAAGATGGAGATTGCAAAATTAATGACAGAAATTCTTCAGCACGGTGGAAATACAAACATTGACGGTAGTGAAAACACAGGTGCTAAAACATTCGACCTTACCAAAATTAAGGAAATTGTAAAGAATATGCATCAAAATAATACCGAAGAGACAAAAACAATAGAGTTAAACAAAAAATAAAAACGAATAAGGCATGGCTAAATTAATTGAAAAAGGAGAAGATGGTAAGAAAAGGCTAAATACTGAAGAATATAATAAAAAAGTAAATAATCAGAAAGAAACCTTTGCCAAAATTGATTCCGTAATGACAGTTCTTGAACAACTGCCAGCTTTTCTTGATACAACTTCAGTAACATATTCAATAAGTCCATTTGCCTTTTTGTTTAATATTTTAAGGACGTTAGGAGTTGATGAAGCAACACTAAAACGATGGATTATCGAGATTCTTATGGAGGTTCTACCAACAGTAGAAATCGGTCTTAAAGCATCGTTACTTATAAACCTTAAAAAACTCGTATCATGTAATAGCGACCCAAGAATACCTAATAAATATAGAAAATTCATTGGTGGCGAAATATATACCAATATTTTTGGGGATAATGAAGAATCAAAGAGAGGCTTTGATATTAATGTAGCAGCAATCGACCCAAATGGTATGCTTGATATGTCTCCGTTTACAAAGCCAGGTATGCTAATGTATTTTGGCTGTGTGGCTGAGTCAATGTATAATCAGGCATTATTTCCTCCTAATGAGAACAAAATAGCCACAAATGAAGGCGCTGTTGTTACGGGTACAAACCTTGCAATTGGTAAACTTGTTAGGGCTGATGATTTCAATGCATTCCTTTGGTATGCAATGCATAAGGGATTAAGACAGAATCCAATTCCTGCTCGTTTTACAGCAACTGACACTGGTTTTAAAGGAATTATTTTAAACGGAAAGACATATTTAGTAACTAAAGGGTCTGCCAATCTACTTGAGCCTTTTGAAATATCCGCAATAAATAGCGATGGCGTAATTGATGGAAAAGAAACAATAACAATTCCAGCTGGAACAACATTATATGACCCCGATAACCCTAGAAATCTTGCGATGTATATGAAGGGTATTAAATATAATGATGATGGAGATTTTTATACCGGACAAATAGTTCCTGTTTCATCTGATTGGTATAGTTGTAATTGGTATGTTGATAAGAGTAATTATTATGGCGCAAATCTTAGTGCTAAGAAAAAAGCAAATAGAAACTATAGTAATGAAAAAGCGATATGCAACATAAGATATTACGAAGCAACTGATTGGTCTGGAAGGCATGTTACAGGGCCATCAATGTTTAATTTCACAATATTACCGAAACCATGCATTTTGTTACCAAGTGTTACGACTACTACATTTGAATATGATGTTTTCAATGGTCAGGAATATGAAAAGAAGAAAAAGAAAATTGAAACCTTACAGAAAAGAATAATTAGACTGCTTTTTGATGCTGATGGAAATCCGACATCAAGTGGAAAATATACACTACCAATTGAAAGAACACCTGAAAATAATAGTGGTACCGGACTAATTAGTGCAATACCTCAGAATCCGTTAGGAAAAGGAACGGTTAATTTTGAGAAGAACACGTTAGAATATAACGTGCTTGCTGAAGATGGAGGAACAGTAACAAAGTTAGTGGTTGACCTTGACACCGGATATTACAAATTTGAAAATCCGGCAGCAGGCAAAACAAGACTTGTTGAATGCTATCCTGGATTAACGGTATATGAATTCAATTATGACTATGTAATGGGTATGCGGTTATTCGACCCAAAGGTTATATGTCAAAGGGTTTTTGATAACGCTACTAATCCAAAGTATGATGCAAGTTTTACATTGACTTTAAATAAGACTAAGAATAAATCTAATTATACGCAATTCGATGGAAACGACGGAAGTCGTGTATTAGAAATTGTAAGGGAAATAATAGCATCAGATGATGAAGAAATAAATGATTGTTTCTTTAATTTCAGTAATGAGCAAATAAATGATATGCTTCATGAAACAGAGCAAATAAAATATCATCAAATGCCATTTAATGAAGGCTATTCAGTTGATTTTAGTGAAGTTACTAATATTTTATCAGAATATCCGGAAAATGGAACTCTTGAAGAGCAAAAAGATGTTATAAGCCGTGCTTTGGATGTGGCAACTGCTACTGTGAGCGGAGATAGAAACATAGATAAAATAGCAACATCAAATTATTCATCATCTTCAAGTTCAAGTTCAAGCGCATCAATAGACTTTCTAACTAATATCTTAGAACAATTAGTAATGTCATTAACTGATGCCATCCTAAGTCCTAAAGTATTAATGCTATTATACATTAATAATGAATTACTTGGAGGTAATGGCGAAGCATTGAAACCAAGTGACTTAATGAAACTTATGAAAGGCGTTATTAAATCTATGATTAGTGAAATCAAGGATATGATAATGCAAAAAATAATGGACTATATCCTTGAACAATTAACGCCACTTGCATTGAAGTTACAAGCAGCCATCTTAAGTGAACAGACAGCAGCATATCTCGCTGTTCTTAGATTATATCTATCTTGGTTTAATAAAGGCGTATCAACTGCTAATAGGTTATCAGCAGTTCTATCAGCATTGTTTAGTAAATTTAAACGTGGAGGATATAATATTGACGGAATCACTAATGCGGATGGTAGTCTTAACATTGACTTACCTACTGTGCTTGATGATGTTAACTATGCTGATATATATACTACTGAATTAAGTGAAATGACACCAATAATAAAAGATTGTTAAAATAGAACCTAATATGACTATTGCGGATATTGCTAATTCAATTAAAAATTTATTTGATATTTCAAGACCTCCGGCTCCAACTATACCACCAATGCTTATGGCAATAGGTAGTTTACAGAAGCCGGGAATGTCTGCCAAATTATCGGTTGGTAACATAACCAAAGAATTGGCTAAACATGGAATACCTACATCGCCAGCAGAAGACGGTACTGAAAATATGGTAGTGCGTTTAGTTGTATCAATTGTAACGGAGATATATAGAGCAATTAGAGAAGATGCAAATATTCAAGTTGCGCATATGCCAGGAGCAATACAGATATTAACCGCAGGAGCAAATGCAGGAGGACCTATGATTTCACAAGGTTTTAATATTAATTTTAGTCAAGGACAAGCAACAATACAATGAAGAAAAAAGAATATGGCAATATGTCAAATAATGAGATAAAATTGGAAATGCGTAATCTTGAGAATTCATATGAAGCGTTAAAAATAAAGGCCTTAAAGATTATCAATGAAATGCATGATTTAGATTCTGAATATATTGCCGCAAAAAATGAATTAATTAATAGAAGTAAAGGAATTTTATGGCAGAAGGTGATGTAATAGTACAGATGGGACATGTTGTTTCTGTATACGATGATGCTGATGGTTTAAGAATTAAAGTTAAACTAAAACTTGATTCTTCAACACCGGATTCTGATTTACCATATTGTTTTCCATTACTACCTAAAGCATTCCAATCTGTACCTAAAGTAGGAGAGGGAGCATTTGTGCTTTTATCTAAATCGGGTAATAAGGAAAGTCAAAGATATTATCTTGGTCCAATTATTTCACAACCGCAATTTAATAATAAATGTAATTACCAACACGGAAGAGGAAATGCTACCACATTGCTTAATGGAGGAACTATAAGCCCTCTTGAAAGAATATCTAATTATAAAGAAACATTTGGAGCATTTCCGGAAGTAAATGATGTGGCTGTTGTAGGTAGAGGCGGACAAGATATTATACTTAAGCAAAACGAAGAAAATGGAGGAGAAGAGATTGACTTAAGGTGCGGTATAAGGAGTGATAGTGTTAATGGGGATAAACGTGATGGTACTGCTATTGTTGGTAATGTTGTGTTTAATAGTGTAGACCCGGCTTATGTTCAGCTAAAATATAAGAAAGGCATAAGTACTGGAGACAAAATTGATGCTAATAGCCTTGTTAATGTTGTTGCTGATAAAATAAATATAATAAGCAATCAAGATGCCAACGGATTAAAACTTACAGATACAAAAACATTAATTCCAGAGGATAAAATGAGCGATATAATGAATAAATTGCATCAATTGCCTCATGGAGATACATTAGTTGAATGCTTAACCTTGATTATTAATGCAATTGTTACACATGTTCATCATTTTGACCAAACCACACCGGTTCAAGCAAATTATGTTCAAGAACTTGCAAATTATGACCCTCAAAAAATCTTATCAGAACATGTAAGAATTTCGTGAAATATTTATATAAAAAAGAAACTTTTCGAAAAGCATGGTACATTTTACATACATAAAAAAATTTAATACAATTATTAAGGATAGCAATCTTAATACAGGTATTAATCCTATTAGCGAAATAATATATGGAAAGAACCTAACAAGAACGTTATTATACTTCGACCATAATGAAATTAAACGTCTTATTGACGAAGGTAAAATGCCGGATTCAAGTAAGATGACTCATAGGTTGAAGATTAAAAATGCAGGGTCTATTGATTTTTCTGAATTACATAGTTGCTATACAAGTTCAATAGATGATATACCTAAAAAACGTGCTTCATCATTTTCTCTTATATTCTTCTTGATTCCAAAGTCATGGGATGCAGGAAAGGGATTTGATTATTCACGTAATTTCTTTAATGAAGATTTTTATGATTCTGCGCATAAAGATAAAAGCAGATTTCTATCTACAGATGGATGTAATTGGTATCAAGCAAGAAATGATGAAAAATGGGATGAAGATGGAGTCTATTCATATAACACATTAAAAGATGAATATGATAAGTTTAAAATCGATGGGCATAGCGATATAATTTTTGCCGAACAAAGATTTGATGTTGGTGCAGAAGATATAGATATTGATATTACTGAAATAGTTAATAAATTCGTCTCTGGCGAGTTAGAAAATAATGGCATTGGTATTTGCTTCATTCCGTTCTTTGAACGCATCAGCGAGGCTAAAAATAGCGATTCTGCGAAGATTGAGAACTATGTTGGGTTACTCACAAATAAAACAAATACATTTTACGAACCTTATGTTGAAACAACATATTGTGATTATATAAGTGATGACCGTGCAAATTTTATATTAAATAAAAAGAATAGAATTTATCTATATAGCAATATAGGTGGTAAACCTACAGACCTTGACGAATTACCAATTTGTGTTGTTAAAAATGATTATGATGAAATAGTATTTGATAATCTTGAAGTTAAAAGACAATTTAAGGGCGTATATTATGTAGAATTATCATTGAGTAGCAAAGATACTGAGGTTGAAAGAATGTATTATGATACATGGTCTAATATCAAATATGATGGGGAAGAATTGGATGATGTTGAATTAGATTTCACAACTAAATCTGCGCATAATTGGTTTAATATTGATAATACTATTCATGATGAGCCGGACTATACTCCAATGGTGTCGGGAATTAATGACAATGAAAGTATATATAGGAACGGTGAAGTAAGAAAAATTAAGGTAATGGCAAAACCAAATTTCACGCAAAACGTTGTTGCATTGGTAGATGAAATGTATTATAGAATATATGTGCACGATGGAGAAAGAGAAGTAACTGTTATACCTTTTGAAAAAGTACATCAATCATTTAATGAAAACTTTTTTTATCTAAATTGTGACATGCTGATACCGCAAAGATATTTTATCGATATAAGATTTAAATATAACGGAGAAGTTAAAACATTTAAGGATGTAACACATTTCACAATCATCAGTTCTTTAGACAACAAATATTTGTGAACTACTCCCACCTAAAGGAAGGGGATTTCTTGCAAAAAAAAAGTTAAAAAATCTTTCTCAAAAACAGAATCATTATCTTTTTAAAAATATTTATATGTGTATGAGATATAGAAAATGCGCATTTAAAATTAAAAATATTATTATAGGCGAAACTTCCACGAGTTACGGTGGATAGTCTCGCCTTTTTATTTAATCTATTTTTATGGCTAAAAAAAAGAATCTTAAAGGTTTGGAAGAGTACGAGATTGCTCTAATTGAGGAAAAAATGAAAGATAAAGTATCTAACTATTATGACTCTGAGGGTCCTGTTAGCGCTACTTTACTAAAATCTTTAACATTTAAATTGAATATTAAATGTAAAACTGAGGCACAAAAAAATTTCCTCAATAATTTAAAAGATTTAAAATTAAAATTAAATGTATGTGATGCTCCTGCCGGTGTTGGAAAATCATTATTAGCACTAACAGCAGGATTATATCATCTGAAACAAGGTAATGTTAGTAAAATAATAGTTATAGTTCCAACTGTTGAAGCATCTGAGGCAACAAAAATAGGGTTATTACCTGGTACAATAGAAGAAAAAACATATCCATATCAGATGGCAACAAGGTCAACCATTGAAAAAATATTAAAACTTAGCGGAAATATCTCTTATAAAGAACAGACAAATATGTTGATTAATAGCAAATTAATTGAATTCGAACTGTTAAGTTATGCAAGAGGTAGAACTTTTGATGACGCTTTTATTATAATAGATGAGGCAGAAAATCTGTCAAATAGAGAAGCATTATTGCTAATCGGTAGAATGGGCGATGGAAATACTAAGATAGCAATGATGGGAGATAGAGAACAGTGCGACCGTAAAGACCTAAAATCTCTCAGCAATTGCGGACTTATTCATGCAAAAGAAGCATTAAAAGATATTGATGAGGTTTCAGTTGATGAATTTTCAATTAATGATATTGTTAGAAATAGCTTTATAACAAAAGTTTTTGAAAAATGGTAAAATAATATATATAAAATAATATTAATATTATTATATAATAATATATATATAATAGATATAACTATTATTATAATATATAATAAAGGCGAAAGGCAGCAATTTTGCTGCCTTTTTCTTTTTTTTGTAAAAATTTCTTTTTTTTAATTATTTTTTGTATATTTGTGCTAAACTTGAATTAATAATGTTAAACGAGCATGAAAAAATAATAGTACCCAATGAACCAAAAGAGGTTACGGAAATAAGAAATAAGATAATTGATTCATTTAAGGATTTGGAGTTTGTTGAAAAATCTCATCAATATTTTATAGGAAAAACAGAATTACCAAGTGTATCTCATGTAACGCATCAGTTTGTAGTACCATTTGACAGTGATACAGTTGCTGAAAGATATGCCATTAAAAATGGAAAGACAAAAGAATATTGGTTAGACCAATGGAAATTTAATAATCTTAAAGCAACAACTTCAGGTACTCTCGTACATTCATACGGTGAATCGTTAGGATGGTTAAGAAATGGACATCCAGAGTTAATAACGCCGGAAAATAAGTGTAAATACATAGAAGATAAAAATTGGTTAATACCGACAAGAAAAAAAGAAGAAGCAATATTGAAATTCTATGATGAATTAAATGAAAATTTACATTTTGTTTTGGCCGAAACTAAAGTTTATACGGGTAAAAACAAAGAATTAACCAACCTTAAACAGGATTACGCAGGGACATTCGATTTACTTTTTTATTATAAGGATAAAAATAACGAAGAAAAAAATGGTCTTTGCATCTTTGACTTCAAAACAAACAGCGATTTATATAATAGCTTTAATAGAAGTAAAGGAATAACAATGTATGCTCCATTTACTGACATGATTTCTGAATCTTTCTCATCTTATACGTTACAATTATCAGCATATCAATTACCGTTAGAAGATATTGGGCTAAAAGTAATAGCAAGAAGGATTATATGGCTTAAAGATGATGGAACATATGAATTATTACCTGTGAAAGATGTAACTAAGCAATTAAGAGAAGTATTATGATAAATAAAATTAAAGGAATAATTAGAGCGTTATCATTTAACGTTGATAAACTTGCAGAGGAAATTATATGGTACGGCGAAAAGAAAAATGGAAAATATATTATTCCAATCGTAATTGATTTTGATTTCTGCTTAACATGTAGGTCATCTTGGATTAAAGGTACATTTATTGAAAATCCGCATGCGTTTGATACTTTGAAAAAATGGAATGAAAAATATAATTGTGGCTTTATTTTAGAAACAATGAGAGGTGAGAAAAAAATAACACCAGCACTTGACTTTATAAAGAAAAAAGGCATTAATTTATATGGCATAGGACGAAATCCAACTCAAGGTTCAGATGAAGATTTATCGTGCAAAGCGTGGGGAATATTTAATATTGATGACCGTGATATGAATATACCTCTTGTTTACCCAAAAAATAACAGGCCATATGTTGATTGGAAAGCTTTAGATGATTTGATGTCATTGACAATTAAAAAACTACATAATAGGATTATTGAAGTTGAAGATAGAGTACTAAAGGCTAAAAAAATCGCAGAAGAAACACATAAGGCAGTGAAGATAGATTATTCTTATTAATATGACAATAGATAATAAAACGATTTATAGGTTTAAAAAACCCTATACAAGTGGATGGGGCGTAATACCCGAAGGAAGGGAAATAACTTTTCTTAATAATGGTATGTATATCGATGGTATAATAATTCCAGAACCATATCTTTCTGAAATGAAAAATCTTTTCAGTAATGATGAATTTAGGAGAAATTATATCACTGAAGTCAAATTTAAAAATAGTAAATGGTCAACATAATGAAACAGTTTAAAAATGATACCATTATCACAGGAGGAACAAATAATTGTGATGACTTTATAATTCAAGCACATGAGGCATATGAGAACTCTAAAAAAATTGCAGATGCAGTCACAAGCTATGAATTGAAGCCAATCTTCGATGCAATTAGAAAGGCATGCGAACATGGAGATTTCTCAATTTTATACAAAAAAGACTTATCGGAATATTCTGTACATAGACTTAGACATTTTGGCTATTCTGTCGATATAGAATATGATGGATATTATATATCTTGGGGAGAAGTTGAGGATTCTAAAATAAAAAAATAAATATAAAAAAAAAATGAAAACAAAGTTTACATCCTTTTATGCAGTAGCAGTAGATAAGGAAGGCGGTCGCCATTATGTAACAGTAGTTGGAAAACTAACACAAGGATATTTTCCAAAGAAATTTGAGCAAGATGTCCCTGTCGAGGTTAAGCCAGGAGTAACTGTTAAAGGTAAATTAACATTCACCAAACGCACACTTCATCGTAAATTGACAGTAGGCGTATCAATATGTCACCCAACAGATAAATTTGATGAAGCATTTGGTATTGAACTTGCAAAGGCTCGTATTGAAAAGGGTCGTGATGCAGGAAGCGTAGAAACCAATAGTGTGACAATGTTAACGGAAGACCTTGTTGAAGCTGAATTGCTTGGCAAACTTTCTTATATTTGTGCAAATATTGACTCTTATTTGCATAAAATTTAATGAAATGATATATACTGCCAATACTAAAAACATTGGCTTAGTCATGTTTTAACATATTTTAACGTGGAATATTGGTATGTTCCACGTTTTTTATGTACCTTTGCCACAAAAATAATTTATTATGGCAAATAAAGTAGAGAATTTTTTAAGCGAAATTAAATCTTTCCAAACGGAAATTAGAGAATCAGAACAATATTCTAATTTCAAGGATGTTGCTAAAGAACTGCAACATAATTTAAAGAAAATAGCTCAATTATTGTCAGTTAGCCAAATTCCATCAAGTGACATTATACATTGGCATCTGTATAGAATTGAGGTTCTTGTCGAAGATATGACAGAAACGTCATACTCTAAAAAAGATTACTTCAAAAAAGATTTTAGACAAATTGCAAAACATTGCTACTTTATTGTTAAAACACTGACAAATAGCCAATGTCAAGTGACAAAATAAAAATAGTTGTGACAAATTGGCAGTTTTAGTAAATTGGCATGACTATTGCAATTTATATGGAAAGAAAATAAATTGTTATAAACATTAAATAATTGTAAAATGAGTAAAATTGTAGGCCTAGACTTAGGAACAGGTAATTCTTGTATCGCAGTATTTGAGGGTGGAAGCCCTACTGTTATTGTTAATTCAGAGGGTAAACGTACAACTCCTTCTGTAATTGGATTCACCAATGATGATAAAATTAAAGTTGGCGATAGCGCTAAACGTCAGGCTGTAACCAACCCAAAAAACACGGTATTGTCTATTAAACGATTCATGGGTAACACATATAAAGAATGTGAAGATGAGGCAACACGTGTGCAGTATGACGTTGTTGATGAGGGCGGTTATCCTCGTGTAGACATTAAAGGTAAAAAGTACACTCCACAAGAATTGTCAGCAATGATAATTCAGAAGATGAAAAAATCTGCTGAAGATTATCTTGGAGAACCAGTTAAAGACATTGTAATTACGGTTCCTGCCTATTTTGGCGATGCACAACGTCAGGCAACCAAAGAAGCAGGAGAAATTGCAGGACTTAATGTTAGACGTATTATTAATGAACCTACTGCTGCTGCTCTTGCATACGGACTTGACAAATCTGATAAAGACCGTCTTGTAGCTGTGATAGACGATGGCTGTGGTACATACGATGTGTCTATACTTTCATTTGGTGGTGGCGTATTTGAGGTATTGAGTACCGCTGGTAACACTCATCTTGGAGGTGATGATTTCGACCAAGTAATTATTGATTGGCTTGTTGACGAGTTCATGGAAGATGAAAATTTTGACCTTTCTAAGGACCCGATGGCAATGCAGCGTTTGAAGGAGGCTGCTGAAAAGGCAAAAATTGAACTTTCAAATACTACAAGTACTGAGTTGAATTTGCCATATATCACGTCAATTGATGGCACTCCAAAGCATTTGATTAAGACTTTAACACGTGCTAAATTTGAGCAGTTATCTTCTGACCTTATTAAACAGCATATCGAGCCAATTAAAAATGCGCTTAAATCAGCAAAAATCGAGGCTAAAGATGTAGATGAGGCAATCCTTGTTGGAGGTACTACACGTATTCCAGCCATTCAAAATCTTGTTAAGGAGATTTTTGGTAAAGAGCCATCAAAGGGTGTAAATCCTGATGAGGCAGTTGCTCTTGGAGCAGCAATACAAGGTGCTATCCTTAATAAGGATGCTGGAGTTGGCGATATTGTGCTTCTTGACGTAACACCACTTAATCTCGGTATTGAAACAATGGGCGGCGTTATGACTACATTAATACCAGCAAATACTACTATTCCTTGTGATAAGGAAGAAACATTTAGCACAGCGGCAGATAATCAGACTGTTGTAACTATTAAAGTTTGCCAAGGAAATCGTTCAATGGCTAATGATAATAAGCAGATTGGATTATTCAATCTTGAGGGTATTCTTCCTGCCATGCGTGGTGTTCCTCAAATTGGAGTTAAGTTTAGCATTGATTCTAATGGTATTCTAACTGTAACCGCTAAAGATAAAGGTACTGGTAAAGAACAAAAGATTCGCATAGAGTCTAAATCAAGCCTTTCGAAGGAAGAAATTGAAAGGATGAAGTCAGAAGCTGAGGCTAATGCTGATGCAGATAAAAAGGCTAAAGAAGAGGCTGACACTATCAATAAGGGTGATTCCATTGTTTTTGGGCAGAAAAAAATGCTCAATGAACAAAAGGACAATATCAACGCTGATGAAAAGACAAAACTTGAGAGCTTAGTTTCTGAAATGGAAACTGCGGTTAAAGAGCGTAATGTTGAACGAATTAATTCAATTGAAACTGAAATTAATTCTGTATGGCAGGGAATTTCGCAACGCATTTATGCAAAAAATGAGCAGTCAAGCAATTCTGAAAGTCAGTCGAAGACTAATGATACTGTCGAAGATGCTAATTTCGAAGAAGTGAAATGATGTTCTTTATGGCCAATTAGCGTAAGATTAAGGATGGCGGTAGAAATATTGCCATCCTTTAGTCATTTAATTTTTTAAAAAATTTTATGAAAAAAGACTATTATAAAATTTTAGGCATAACTGAGGATGAAAGAAAACTTAAAGATGAAGATTTCATAAAAGTTGCTAAGAAAAAATATAGGCAGATTGCCATTAAAAATCATCCGGATAAAAATCCTGGTAATAAAGAAGCAGAAACTTTATTTAAAGATGCGGCTGAGGCTTATTCAGTTTTATCTGACAAGAAAAAACGTACTGAATACGACAATCCATCTTTAAATGGTTCTTTTAATTCTAATTTTAACTTCAATGATTTTAATTTTGATGATATATTAAATGGATTTGGGTTTGGTAGTGATTTTTTGAATCCGTTTGGTCATGGCCATAAAGCCAATGTAATACAAAAAGGTACAAACATACGTGTTCGAATGAGCCTCACATTGAAAGAAATGTTTGATGGCGTATCAAAGAAAATTAAGTATAAACGTTTGAATAAATGCGAGTCTTGTGACGGAAAAGGAACAACCACTGAAAGCAAAATGGAACGTTGTACTCATTGTGGCGGTACCGGTAGAATAATGCAACAGAATGGATTCATGCAGATAATGCAGACCTGTCCTCATTGTAATGGTAATGGAAAAATTCTCAAAAATCCGTGTCCTAAATGTAATGGAATGGGAATACATTCATCTGAGCAAGAGATTGATGTTAATATACCAAAGGGAGCATTTGAGGGAATGTGTCTAACTGCTAAAGGATATGGTAATGCACCTAATAACATGAATGGCATCTTTGGAGATTTAATGGTTGAAATAAGTGAGAAAGATGACGATGTTTTTGTTCGTGACGGAAATGACCTTAAGATGGACGTTTCAATTCCTGTTATTGATGCTATTATAGGATGTGAAATAGTGGTTGAAACTATTGATGGGAAAAAATTAAAAACAAAAATCCCTTCATGTTCAGAAGATGGATATACAATTAAATTTAAGGGATATGGTATGACAATATATGGCAACAATTCAAGAGGTGATTTGTATTGTACTGTCAAGCTAGAAATGCCAAAAACTTTAAGTAATGATGAAAAGAAATTACTTATAGATTTGAAGTCAATGCCTAATTTTAAATAATTTTTTCAAAAACTGTGATTAATATTATAAACGATGATTTGTATCATCATATAAATGAATATGATTTAATACTTGTTGGTACTGGAATTCATTGTACTATGGCTAATGGCTTTCAAAGAAAAGTAATGCTAAATTATCCATATGTTCAAGAAATGAACATGAAAACAAAATATGCCGATAAAAATAAATTAGGCACAATTTTGGAGTGTAAAGATGCAAATCAGCCTACTTTTATTCTTCTTTTTATAAATGAGGGTAATTTCAGACCCGATTTGAAAAAAGAATCATTATCGTATGATTCGCTTGAAAAATGCATTAAAATCATTAATATTTTATATAAAGGAAAAAATATAGCATCTACAATACTTGGTTTAAGTCGATTCGAAGGTAATGGTGATAGGGATAAGATAATGAAGATTTTATCTGAAAATTGCGATAATATAAATTTATCATTGTTTGATTATAAGCAATTAAGCAGAAGTGAAGAATTAAAGAATATAAGGGATGCTGAGTTGGATTTGAAGAAAAGAGACATTAACGCTTACTATAAGGCTGTTAAGCAGCGAAAAGAAGAAGCTGATAAAAGATTTAAAAATAATGGTCACGCAAGATATTAATAAAGACAATGATTAAAAGATTAAAAATAACAGAAGATATTTTAAAAGTAATACCAATATTATTGATTGAGCCAAAGGGCGATGATGAATTGGTAATTAATCGTAAACACTTATATAATGTTGGATTTAGTGCAATGGAAGACATTGCAATGGCAATAGGAATATACGATAGACGAATAAAGGGGACAGAAGAAGATTCAGATGGGGCGGCTTTTAGTGACGAAGATACAGAAAGAATTTTAAGTATTCATAATTTCATTAAGGAAAACTTGTTCTATCTTGAAAGCCTTATACACCAATATATAATAAAAGGAGGTATTAAAGTTGGCACATATAAATGTAAGGACAATGAATTGATTTGGCAATATGAGGAAGGTTAACATCTTTTAACTAAATAATATTGTGTATGCTAAATAAAAGTATTACCTTTGCACAGAATTCAGAAAACAAGTTAAAATAGTACTTAATGGCTAAAAAGAAAAATGTTTCAAACATGCCTAAGTTTCGTATTAATGACGAACTACATGGCACTTATGATGTTCGCATAGTAGGCGAAGACATTGAGAGTAAAATTATATCTCTATCTGAGGCTAAGAAGATTGCCAATGACATGGAAATGGATTTAATTGAAATTAACTCTAATGTTAATCCTCCAATCATGAAGATAGCATCTTATGAGAAAATGCTATATGAGATGAAAAAGGCGATGAAAAAGAACAAACAAAATGTTAAGCCAATGAAAGAAATTCAGCTTTCTGTTAACATTTCAGAGCATGATTTGCAGACTAAAGTTAATAACGCACGTAAATTCATTGAGGGAGGTAGCAAAGTTAAAGTAGTACTTTCAATGCGTGGAAGAGAATTGGTTAGACGTGAGGAAAATAAACGTTCTATATTAGAGTTTATAGTAGCACTTGAAAATGTAGCCATACCAGAGGCTCAACCACGTGATGAGGGAAATAGAACTGTAGTTATACTTAAAAAGAAAGCACATAAATAATGGCAGGATTTAAAAATCGTATCAACGTTAAAACAACTAATAATTACTTTGAGCGTACCGAATTACTTGAACAATATTACAAAGATGTAAGGGCGTATGATGTTTTTACGGCAAAAGAAGAAAAAGAGATTTTCACTAAACTTGCGTCACTAAAAAAACGTGTTGAAATCCTTGAAAATGAGGGAAAACGTATCGAAGCCCTTAAAGTAAAAAAAGAGGCAGATAAAGTAAAGGATGATATTATTAAAGCTAATCTTAGACTTGTTATTTCTATTGCTCGTATATATGCATCTAATTATAACCTTCTTGATTTAATCAATGAGGGTAATATAGGTCTTATGAAGGCTGTAGATACTTTCGATGTAACGCTTGGTAATAGATTTCAAACCCATGCCATTCAGCCTATTCGGCAGGCAATTAATCTGTATAGACAGAATGATGACCTCACCATTCGCAAGAATAATGAAAGCAAAACATTTCATATTATTGCCAACATGACGAATAAATTCATACAGGAATTTAATCGTGAGCCAAATACAGATGAATTAAAGGATTATATCAATCAAAAATACCCTAAAATTAAAATTAAAGATTCAGCAGACCTTCTGAACATTAAAATTACTTCAATCGATACAGCAACAGATGACGATGAATCTGATGCAAATATAGGGAATATACAGTTATATAATTCATATAGCGCATCAAATAATAGTTATGAGAAGATTTCTGAGGCGGAGCATCTATCAGCATTTGTCAACTCACTTATGAGAAATCTATCTGAGCGTGACCGTACAATTATTAAGATGCATTTCGGCATAGAACAATTTCAAAATGCATCATGTCCTGTATCTGAAATCTCAGAAAAGGTTGGACTTACACCAGAAAGAGTTAGACAACTTATTACTTCAATAAAAGAAAAACTGAAAGAAGAATACGCTAAAGTAATTTATCAAGAGTATTAAGGCTAATAAAAAATTCCACTAACAATAAAACGTTAGTGGAATTTTTGTTATTTGAGTTCTTTGTCGATTATTCTCCGAATCTTAAATGCTTCTTTTTTCTTAATTTTATATTTAGAGCCATTATCATTTTTCAAACCTTTAACCTTTTTCCTTAATTGAGACTGTGCTCCTTCAGGCGTATGGTCAGGATATACTTTCTTGGCAACAGCTGCTAAATCCACAAATGGAGAGTCAAGTATGTCTGCCAAGTCTTCATTGTCCTGCTTATTAAGGTTTGGGTTTGTTTCACGTTCTTTTTCAGCATCAAAATCAGTTCTTTTTCCGTTGGATAGTTTTTTTCCTTTTTTAACTACCTTACGGCGACCCTTCTTCTTATTTTTCTTTTTTTTCTTCTTTGAAGATTCCATAAATACTTCTTCTTCAAGGAATTTATTTATTTCTTCACTGATAATATTTTTATAATCTATCATAACCAAAGCCCAATAAAATAAATTATTTATTCTACAATAAATAGTAGATAATTAACAAAAAATAACAAGTTTATTTTTTTATTATCGTATTTTTTTTGTATCTTTGCAGAACAATAAAGTATTTTGTAAAATGGATAAATATAATTTTGATTTTAATGAAGTTGGTGTAACAACAGAAAATGGCGCTAAAAGTTATAGCACTACGGGTTCAGTCATTGTTGACCAATTTGGTAAAGCAGGAAATTATCGTAATCGTGAATTGGACGATGTTTTTTCTGACCAAAAGGCTCTTTGGGACAGTAATGCATTAATTGCGTTGAGGTTTCCATTTTACCTACGTATGATTACACGTAAAATAAAGGTTAATGAAAGCAATATAACTCAGAAAGTACAGAAAGGGCAAGGAGTACGTGACGAATCTTTCAAACGTTTGCTTTGGATAGCCAAAAATGAAGAAGATGCTTTTTATAAGCATATTTGGGCATTACCACTTGTCGGTTCATGGAAAGATTTATGGACTATAATGTTCTATGATATTAAATTTGAGGTCAATTGTATTAAGCATGAGATTTTATTTGAACTGATTAATGAGGGCTTAAAATCTACAAGTCATTCAGAGTTGATTAAAAAATACATGCCACGTATAAAGTCTAATGGTAAATGTACAACTGATTGGAGTCAAATAACTAATATGCTTGCTAAAAAGTATGCTAATTTTAATGGTATGACTTATCGTGAGTATAATAAACTGAAAACAAGTGGCACTGCTCATGATTTTCAGAAATTGATTTGCAGTGGTAGATATAGCGATATTAATTGGGGTAATATACCAGGACGTGCATTATCAACGTTAATCAATGGTAACTTTTTAGAGGCACATGGTCTTACCAAGAAGTATATAAAATGGCTAATATCTCAGCCAACTGTTAAATTTACCGGATACCCATACGAACTTGCTCGTAAAGTTATCAATTCCTTATCCGGATATGTTGGCGATTCTGTTAATAAAACAAGAAAACTTAATATGCCAATATATGAGCAAGTCACAATCAATAAACAGTTTGATGAACTTGTTAGAAAGGCTAGTGATGGGGGTACTCCACTTGGAAATGTATGGTGTGCGCTTGACACTAGTAGCTCTATGATTTCATCAGTTAGCAAAAATACAGATGTAAGTGCGATTGACGTATGCATTTCGCTTGGCGTTTTTCTATCAAGCCTTAATAAAGGTGCGTTCCATAAAAATGTGATAATGTTTGATGATGAATCAAGAGTTAAACAACTTGATGGCGATTTCTGTGAAATGATTAGGTCTATTTTTTCTGAAGATGTCGCTTGGGGGTCAACAAATTTTATGAGCGTAATTGAAGAAATAGTACGTGTTCGTAAAAAGAATCCAAATATTCCATTAGAACAGTTTCCGGATAGCATTGTTGTAATATCTGATATGCAATTTAACATTCCATATAATGAAAATTATACAACCAACTTTGAAAAGATGAAAGAAAAACTATATGAGGTTTTTCCTAAAGAGTTTGTTGATAATATGAAATTCATTTGGTGGCAAGTAACATCACGTACAAATGATTATCCAGCTGAAATTGGCCCAGGCGAGACATTTATTTCAGGCTTTGACGGTAGTATTCTATCATTAATTCTTGGTGGGGAGGTTAAAGAAATTGAGAAGAAAAAAGGAAGACCTCTTACAAGTGAAGAAACTATAAAGATAGCACTATCTCAAGAAATATTGCAGTTGATTAACATCTAAGAAAAAATCTAAATCTGTCATTTGATTTGTATCATATGGCAGATTTTTTTATGTTTTAAGGTTTATTAACTTAAATAATTCGTTTAATATAGTTTTATTTTGTACCTTTGCATCAACAAATAAAAAGGCAATACTAAAAGAAAATACATACAAATAACTTTTCAAAACTAAATTGAAACATAAAAGATATGTTCTTCTATAAAAAAAAGCATAGGAAAAGAAATAAAAGTAAGTCAAAGGTTTTCGACATATCGCCATGCGTAAAAAAGAAAGAAAGAAAACGTTTTGGACTAACTCAAAATGAAATGGATGACCTTATACTTAATCTAATGATTAAGGAAAGAACACCAATAATATCTATCAGATAAAATTTTAGTAAAAACAATAAATAAAAAAAAGAAAAGAAATGAATCCAATTATTGAAGAATTGAAACAGAGAGGCATGTGGAATGCATCATTTGGAAATGTAGAAGACCTTATTAAGCCAGGCGCAAAGGTATATTGTGGAACTGACCCTACAAACCCGCCAGACGGCTCAAAGGCATCACTACATGTTGGTCATCTTATGATGTTCACAACTGCAAGATTGCTTCAATCTATGGGATTGCAGCCAATTATTTTGGTTGGTACTGCCACATGTTCATTGGGAGACCCATCAGGCAAAGATGCTGAGCGTGGCATGATGACAATGGAACGTGTCATGGAAAACTCAAAAGCAATCTCAGACCAAGTAATGCGTCTATTGGATTTTTCAAACGACTCTGAGAATCATGCCATCATGGTTAATAACTATGAGTGGATGAAAAATATTTCTTTCCTTAATTTTGAACGTGAGGTTGGAAAATATATTTCGGTCAATAATATGCTCACTAAAGAGTCCGTTAAACGCCGTATTGAACGTGAGGGATGCGGAATTTCACACCAAGAGTTTTCTTATATGCTAATACAAGCATACGATTTCTATCATTTGTATAACTCTATGGGCTGTAAACTCCAAATGGCAGGAAATGACCAACAGTCAAACGCAGGGCTGGGAGTTGAATTGATTCATAAGAAACTTGGTAAAGATGACGCTGGAGCGTTCTTTTGGCCTCTTCTTACAAAAGCAGACGGTTCTAAGATTGGTAAGACTGCTGGAGGTAAAAATGTTTGGTTGGATAGAACTAAAACGACTCCTTATGAATTCTATCAATATTTCTTGAATCAGTCTGATGAAGATGCAGAACGATTTATTAAAATCTTCACATTGATTCCTCTTAATGAAATCAATGAAATTGTAGCAAAACATCGTGAAAATCCAAGCGCACGTATTCTGCAAAAGGAACTTGCCAAATATATGACTTGTCTTGTGCATTCAGAAAATGATTATAATAAGGCAGTTGAGGCATCAAACATCCTGTTTGGTAAAGCAACAAAAGCAAGTCTTGCATCAATTGACGAAGATACTCTTCTCGCTGTTATGAAAGATGTCCGTAAAGTTGAACTGCCTAAAAATGAACTTATCGGAATGAGTTTTGTTGAACTTGCATCAAATCATGTTGGACTCTCATCAAAGACTGAAATGCGTAAACTTATTAAGGGTAACGGCTTTTCAGTCAATAAACTGAAACTTACCGATGAGAAAGCAGTTGTTAGTGAAGATTGCCTTATAGATGGTAAATATATTCTGCTTCAAAAAGGTAAGAAAGATTACAGTCTTGTGATTTCGAAGTGAATTTAACTTAAGTTAACGTGGAATATTTGTATATTCCACGTTTTTTTTGTACCTTTGTACTATAAAATTAAAAACAAAAAGATATGATAACAAATTTAATACTTGAAAGTCTGATTGGTAGAATCTTTGAAGGCATAATTCAGTTTTTTCTATGCGCTTTTGTTATTGGAGCGATTTTGGTTTGCATAGGATTAGTTTTGCTAATCATTGGAGGGTTCATATATTTAATAGTAGGACTTGTAAGAGAATGCTCGTGCGATTTATTTGAAATCTATAAAAAAGAAGGCTTATCTTCAGCAACTAAAACATTTTTAGGAGGTATTGGCTGTTTGCTTATAATACCAATACTGAAACTTCCTGATTTGATTGAATTCTGCTCAAATATGAGCAAGGGATATAGAGTTTGGGAAGGCGATGTGGACGGTAAACATATCAAGATGCAAATGCGCAGAGGACCATTATATGATGAAACATAAGTGAATAGTTCACGTTGTTTGTGTGATTAAGCGGCCATAAGACCGATTCTTATTTCAAGCCACTTATGAATAGGCAACAATATAGCAGTTGACCCAAATGATTTATAAAATGCAGTCAGAAATGACTGCATTTTTTTGTGTTTGATATTTATATAAAAACATTAAATTGTAATAGAAATATGAATAAGAAATTAATTAGATTAACAGAATCAGACCTTCACAGAATTGTAAAGGAGTCAGTGAATAGAGTGATTAAAGAAGCCAAAATTGACACACCATACGGAGGCGTTAGTACTAATCCTTTAAAACCGACATTTGATGATGCGGAAACTCAAAATCGTTGGAAAATGATACCATCGAAATGTTAGCCAATCTCGATGATAAACAATTTATGAGATATTGGAATAATAGAATGAAATACGATGACCCTGATACAGTTGATGCAATATACCGTGAATACTACAAAAGGTATCAAAACGGTCAATTAGGTTTCTAAGCAGCCATCAGTCCAACTCTAATCTCAGACCATTTCTTAACAACCACCATAGACTTGTCGAACATATCAGAAAAGCGTTCCGATTGGGACGCTTTTTTTGTTAACTGTTAGGCAATGATATACTTGTTGGTATGCGTTAATACAATTTCATTATTTGTAATTGCGAAAAAGGTATTATTCCATTATAGAAATAAGTTGGGGCAGTTTCCTCATCTAATTGTTGGTTGGTATCTATTGAAAGTAAATTGATGTTCAAATCATCTATTTTAATTCTAAATACTACAATTGATAATTCCTTATCATATTGTTCTTCATACATATCTGCAAGTTTTTCAAATGCTTCTGAATTTTCGACATAAGATTCTGCAACATATTCATCAGTTGCAAGAAAGCATCCTTGTACAATTTTTTCATATGGTGTTCCATTATAATTCCAAAATCTGACATTGGGCATTTTCCCACCTAGCCCATATTTCTTAATAGAATTGACATAGCAAGCAGGTGTTGCGTGATATAAGTATTGCACACCCTTCGAAAAATTTATCACATTCTCTCTCAAATATTTTTTCAAGCACCTATCTACACACTCATTGATTAGTTGTTGCAAACCATTATAGTTCAAACTTTCTGAGAATATGTTATCGCATTTATTTGCAGTAATCAGCTTCTTGTTGTTCCGATTCGTTAATGCAACTTTATCCATAGTCTATTTAATTTTATTATAAATATATAAAGTATATGCAAATGGTATGGTGTTGTGGCACTATGTCGTGCTAACAAGTATATCATTGTCTTTTTTTTACAATAAAAGTCTCATAATTTCTTTTTTTAAAATTTTTTATATATATTTGCTATGCTTTAAAGAAGTTAATTTATGACAAAAAGCCAAATAAAAGATTTGATAAAAAATTCATTGGGCGGTAGTAAACGATTACCGCTTTACGAAATAGCAAAATTAAAAAAATGTGCTAATGTTCCGTTGGAAATCGACCGTGAGACAAATGACTATTATTATGAGGTAGATATTAATGAGCTTACAGGAAAAGAATTTGACAAAAAGTTAATTACTAATTATGCATGGGAATTAACTTTAGATGGGGAAAAAATGAGATTAATATTAGAATAATTTTATATAAAATTTAATAAAAACATGGTAAATTTAAACGTAATTGGCCGTCTTGGGGCGGATGCAGAGAAAATTAATGGCAAAAACGGCCAATTCCTTTCTTTTAGACTCGCTACTGATGATAGGGCGAATGGTGAGAAAACAACGACATGGTTTAGAGTAACATTTAATGGCGATAGGTCAGGTAAACTTGCAGAATACCTAACAAAGGGTAAGTTGATTAACGTCATTGGTACTGAAACTGTAAGCCTATATACTGCTAAAGATGGCAGCAAGCAAATCTCTCGTGATATTAATGCATCTAGTATCGAATTTGTTTCGATTGGAAGTGGAAACACTCAAACAGAAACAACCAACAATGGGGCTGAAAAAGATACTATTAGTACAGGCTCATTTAAAAAGCAAGCACCAATAGAAGCCACTGTTAAGACAGAAGCTGAGATAGATTTGCCTTTCTAAAAGACAATATAGTTGTTGGCGAAGAACTTAATGTTGGTTCTTCGCTTTTTGCGTTTAAGAAAAATTAACTTAGATGTTTTTTGTTAATCATTTTTTTATTGTACCTTTGCAATATGTTTATAATAAATAAGAAAATATATGGCTAAAAAAACAATTGAAAAACCAACAATGGCAGTTACTACAACAGTAGTTGAAAGCATCGAAGAGCCAAAAAAGCGTGCTTCTCGTAAAAAAAGAGCTACTGTTATTAGCCGTAGTGCTGATGAGGTCTTGGGAGAAATTGTCAATGATACAAATGAAGCTACTAAGACTGAGATTCGTAAAACATCTAATAAAAAAGTAAGTACACTTCGTAGGATTAGTAATAAAGGAGAAATTAATCTCAACGACATTTCTGATTCAGAACTAAAAGAATATATTACTATTGGTAAGAAATTGAACGTTCATGATAAAATGTCAATTTCGAACTATGGTAGTGAACTTTCAGCACAATTGAATCGTTCTACGAAAGAATTAATGTCGCTTAGTCGCAGCACAAATCTTGCTGACGAAACTGCTGCTATTGTACGTGGTATATCATCAAAGTTAATGGAAATCAATCTTGATGACATTAAAAAGCCTAATGCAATAGTACGTACCATACGAAAGATTCCGGTACTTAATAAGTTTATGTTCTCTGTTAAAAAATTCCTTGCTAAGTATGATACTCTTGAAAAGGCAGTAGAGGCTACGCAAGAAAAATTACAGTCTGCACAAGCAATTGCGCTACGTGATAACAATGAATTGGAAAAACGTTTTCAGAACACAGTAGATTACTTAGGAGTTCTTGAAAAGTTAATCATTGCGGCCAAAATAAAGAGCAATGAATATGAACAAGCGATTGCTACTATGGAAGCAAACCCGGATGACTATCCGCCAATTACAATTCATGAAGTTAAAACGTTTAAACATGAACTTGATAAACGAATAACAAACATGCTAACATGGCATCTTACATTTAATCAATCATTGTTCCGCATTCGTGATATACAAGATGCTAATATTGCGCATAGCAATTCAATATCTGAAACGATTGACAATATGATGCCAATGCTCAGAGACCAATTGCAACAGGCAGTCGTACTATATAACCTTGAACAAGGCATTAAAGCGCATGATGTTATGATTAATGGATTTAACGAAATTCTACGCCATAACGCAGATGCCACACACGATGTTAAGGTACGTGTAACTGAACGTACAGAGCAAACTGCAATTAGTCTTGAAACGTTGAAGTATAATCAAGAAAAGATTATCGAAACACAACGTGACGTATTGAGAATAATGGAAGATGCTGCTAAAAAACGTCTAGCTAGCGAATGCGAAATGGCAACAATGGAACGTAAACTTAATCAAATGATGTCTGGTGTTGAATCAAATAATGTGAAACAATGCATTATAAGTGATTCCGGACCACTATAAAAATAATGTGAATAGCAATGGCAAGAATACCAATGGCAAAAATAGCACGACCAAAAGTTTGCCTATTAGATGATGAAATACAACATAGTTTTTCATTAGGCAACATATATAATAAGAATGCATATGGTTCAGCAAAGTTATCAGATAGAGTGAGAACAACAAAATGCACTCTTTCTGATGAGGCTTTGTCCCTAATGCCATTACTTGACGTAGATATTGATATGCTTAATGAAAAGCACGTAGATATTGATAAAAGCAATAATAACACGCAATATGAAGTCGGAGCAATCTATAGTCTTGGTCATGACAGCATTGAAGGATTTTCTTTTAAAAAAACATATTATAGACTATACGGTGTAATAAACGAATTCAATGGAGTTAATCTAGATTCGCTAATTGTATGTGAAGTTACACAAAATGAAGATGGAACATTTGTTGAAGATGCAAGTAGTTCAAATCGTAGAAGATTTTCTATTCCACCTTGGATGTGTAAATTATTCAATGTCAAATATCAGCCAGGACTTGAATTGTGGTCAATGTCAAATAGTTTTGAAAAGGTTAATTTAATCGAATTGGATAACGCAAGAAAAAAAGTTGATTATGCAAATCTTGCTACATATCCAACATCGAATATAGATAACACCATTAGAAAAATGCTCATTGAATTACATGGCTTCTCAAATTACGGCAATGATAAAATCATCACGCCTACGGGTAATATGATAGACACTAATTTGTTAATTAACACATTATGTATATCATCAAAAAAAAACATACCAACTGATAATGGGTGTACAGGGCTTATAGTTGGTCAACAATTGCCGTTTAAAATAGTGAGCAGACAAAATGAAACTGATAAATCACCAATTTCAATTTGCGATAATAATCATAACATTCACATCGAAATAGATTTTAAAAAGAAGTCATTAAATGCGGTTACTAAAGACGGTTTTATTGGGGTGTCTAATACATCTTTAGACGGTTTCAATATAAACGATATTATAAATGTTACATGGGAGGAACCATATCATGAAATCATGAAAGATGAAGAAGATAGGTTGATTGAAGCATTAAATAGACATTTTGAAAAAATAGTTATTGAAAAATTTGGAAATTAGACATTTTTAGAATTATTGATGAGAAAATATGTTAAAAGCCCAAAAGAAATTGATAATATCAAGGTAATTCAGGATGGGCAAAAGATAAAGGAAGCGTTACTTAATGGCGAAACTGTTATGCATTGGGAATATGGTGACTCTATGTACCCAATACTAATGAGTGGAGAATACGTTAAACTAACCCCAATAACAGAAGAAAATCGTAAAAATCTGAAAGGAAAACCCGTTTTCTGTACATTCGAATATAATGCACATGGCGAAAAAGACGAAATAACAATGGTTCATTTGTGTACTGATGTACATGTTCGTAATGATGGTACTATTTTTTGTAAAATTGAGACTACAAATGGATACCTTTACGGGTGGACTACTAATGTGTATGGTATAGGCGAAAGTACTGATATTTTTGAAGATAGTTGAAAAATATTTCCAATAAAATTTGGTTTTTAGGAAAAATATTTGTATCTTTGCAACGTTAAGAAAATAACATGGATAGTAAACTCATTGAAGAATTGGTGCAAAATAATGCACATTATCTCTACCTTGCGTCAATTGTTGGCTCAAATAATATGCTAACAAAGGAAGATGCGGAAAGGAATCTCAAATTAATCAACGATACAGAAGAGGCTGTCAATGGGGCTAATCTATTATGTAAGGATAGAAAATTATTTAATGATAGTCTTAAACGAGAAAAAGAGAAACTTAAAATGTGTATTGAACGTTTTAACAAAAATTAAGACTTAATATTTTTATTCTAACAAAAATTTTTGTACCTTTGCAAATGAAAATTCGTAAGAAACAAAAATAACAAAAGGATTTGGAAAATTATATAAAAAATCAAGAATTTTAGTTTAATGGAACTTGTAAATTATAATAAGCATACCAAAGATACAATAGATTTCCCGTCATATGTATCGTCATTTCTAAATAAACTTATTGGAAAGATGGAGACATATGGCATGATTGGAGATAACCCTAATAGGATGTTTAAAAATCCGTCAGCGACTATTACGATTCCATTAGTATCAAGACGTTATCCTTATTGTTTTGATGCAATTGAATTGATAAAAAAAACAATTAAGCGTAGAGGCTTTAATTGTGAGCTGCCAAGATATGTGGTGAATAAAATTGATAATCCGAATAACACCAAAAGCGATGCTTATTCGTATGAATTTAAAATCACCAACATCAACTAAAAAGTAGTGGATGCGTACAGCAAAATAAAATATATAATTTATGTGGGATAATAATAGCTCCTCAGTGCTTGACTGAGCGCATCCTTTTTTTTTGAAACAATTTTATAAATCAAATATTTTTAAATTTAGCAAAAGAAAATGAAGAAATTTATTTTGTTTAGTATGGCTCTTATTATGAGCTTTGTAAGTGTAAATGCACAGACTGCGTTGCAAACAAGTAAGGTATTGGATAATGTTGGGGTTGGAGTAACAGCCGGTGTAAGTACTCCACTTGACTTTAATTCAGTATTCCCATTGAATACCAATATAGGCGTTAAAGTAACTAAGGATTTTACTCCTGTTATTGGTATGCAAGTTGAAGGTATCGCAGTTCTTAACGACAACCATTTTAGCGACATCAAAACTTCTGTTAAGGCAACCAATGTAGGCGTGAATGGTGTTATGAACTTGTCTAATCTGATTGGAGGCTTTAATGGCACACCACGTATGTTTGAGGTAAGCGCTGTTGCAGGTCTTGGTTGGCTTCATGCATGGACAACTTCATCTAATTATCTCACAGCAAAGACAGGTGTTGACGTTGCATGGAACATTGGCAAGACAAAGGCACATTCAATCGTAGTTACTCCTGCGGTATTTTGGAATTTGTCAAAAAATGGCCCAGTGCAGTTTGATAAACGTAACGCACAACTTGCAATTAATGTAAGTTATATCTACCATTTCAAGACAAGCAATGGAACACATAGTTTCAAGAAATGGGACGTTGGCTCTTTGAATGGCGAAATCGATGCACTTAACGCACGTGTAAATGATTTGCAGAAACAACTTACAGATGCTGAGAGTAAACAGCAAGCACAAGCTGCTACAGTGACTAACAATGTGGTTAAGATTGTGAAAGTTGGTACATGGACTGTTGGATTTGCTAAGGGCAGTGCTGAGTTGACCGAGGATGCAAAAGCAATCCTTAACACAATCGATAAGGGAACAACTGTCGATATTGTAGGTACTGCTTCACCAGAGGGTTCTGAAGCATTTAATCAAGCACTTTCAGAAACTCGTGCGAAAACAGTTGCTGATTTCTTGAAAGATAACGGAGTGTCTGTCAATAGTAATGTTGGTAAAGGCAGCACTGGTTCAGCAAGTAATCGACTTGTAATTGTGACAACTGTACAGTAAGCTTTAGTGGTTTTGGCGATTTATCCGTGCAATATAATCGCAAGTTCCAATGGCATGACGTTATAATTAGGCAAAGTGTTGCTTGAGAGTTGTGAAAGTGGAATGGTTGCTGAAATAGGTAAACAGCTCGTATCCGATACCAAACTAAGAGGCATGTCTCTAATAAGTCGGACGGATTGGCAACGAGTCCAAAAAAAAAATCGTTGCATTTGAGGGAATTAACGGTTATGCGTAAACTTTGTTCACGTGATGGTTCGATTCCATTATCCCTCACAAACTAATAAGATATTTATTCTGATAAAATATGCTATTTGAAAAAGCATTTACTCTCATTGTAGAGGGAAAAACACAATTTATTTCAAGAACAAGTTGGGAAAAAAAGAAGGTTCTGTGGCTTAAGCCTAAAGCTGTCGTTAAATCTGAATATTGCAAAGACCCTATTTTGCATATGCTTGCAGAATATAATGGAGGCGAAATTAAATGTGAACAGGTTATTTGCCAATTTGATATTAATGAGAAAAAGATAATGTCCGGTTGGATTCCACAACAAGATGATTTATCCGCTGATGATTGGACAGAAGCCAGCATAACATCTGATGCTAAAGGAATAAAAATATGGATTTCAGCCAAAGAAGAAAAGCGTGAACGATATAAACAACTTGATTTGTTTGAAGATGTTGATGTGATTAAGAAATAAACTAATAGGCTGCTCAATAACAGCCTATATTTCACTCACTTAGCTCAACTGGTTAGAGCACTCGGCTTATACCCAAGCGGTTGGGGGTTCAAGTCCCTCAGTGAGTACATATAAAAGTAGAAATAAATTTGTCAAAAAGTCATTTGTTTTATTGACATACTGCAATATTTATCTATTATTTCAATGTTAATGTTTAAACTATGGCAGCATTTAAAGCATATGATAAAGAAAATGATGTTCTACTAACAAGAACGTGGGCAATGCCCAATAAAAACACTTTTTCAATTAAGCCATTTAAAGAACTGATTGAGAAATATAAAGCAAAATTACCAAAAGATGCGGTTATATTAGACCCATTTGCAAATAGTAATAAACATGGTACTATTACGAATGATTTAGATACACAATATGATACAGATTACCATATGGATGCTAAAGATTTTTTAGGCATGTTTGATGATAATTCTGTAGATATGGTATTATTCGACCCACCATATAGTCCACATCAGATTTCAGTTTGCTATAAGCAAATGGACCGTGCGGTATCTTGGCAAGATGTATCTGCTTCATTTTGGTCTAAACAAAAAGATGAAATTGCAAGGATTCTTAAACCGGGTGGTATAACAATTTGTTTTGGCTGGCACACTAACGGAGTTGGTAAAAAAAGAAATTTTAAAATAATTGAAATAGTAGACGTGGCTCATGGTGGAAACCATAACGATACTTTGGCTACTGTTGAATTCAAAAACAAAGAATAAATGAAAGATAAGCCAATATGGCAATCGTACCAATTTCAAAGTCAGCTTGAAGAGCAAATAAAAAAAGAAGCGAGGCAATGGCTTAGAAAGCAATTAAATTCAGATAATAATAACTAAAATCAATATTTATGCTAATAGGTTTAGGAATATTTGTTCTTTATTTAGCGTGTTTTTCGGTTTTGGCAGTTGTCGAAATTAATCGTGCTGAAGAAATCCCATCAGATATACCATGCATGTGGTAGTAATTATCGCATGCTATATCGGCCACGTAAAACGTAAATGGATGACCGTCACAGTCTTCTAAACTGTTCTATCGTAAGGTAGTTGTGGGTTCGAATCCCTCCGTGGTCACAATTATTGAACTATGTTTGATAATTTTGCACTTTACTTTCACATTTAAATGTCCAAGGAATCCCACTGCTGTAGTGGTGGGAGGAATTGGACAGAGAAAATAAACTGCGAATTTTTAGTCCTATTAGATAAAAAAAGCATTTAAAATTTCTTTTTCTAATATTTTTTTTATATATTTGCAACAGATTTGTTAAACTTATAAATAATACAGTTATGTTTAGTTTTATTATTGGTGCTGTTGTTGGCATCGTTGGCTACAAATGGTATGTCACCAAAAAAAATTGTTTTTAAAATGACATGGACGCATTTAAGAAATCCTTTGGGGATTCTCCTTTAAGGAAAAAAGATTTAGGTTCGAATCCTATTGCGTCCGCAATAAAAAAAATTAATTAACGGCTATGGAGAAAATATTACTGCCTGAATTTAGAAAGGAATTATATTCCAATCTTATGGATGCTGGATATGACAAGGAAGAAGCACAAGAAATTGTCGGGACAAAATATTATTCAGCGTTAAAAATTGATTTGAAAAATCAGTTAAATAAGTTGATAGAGGATGTCGATAACGACCAATTTTCGCAAAGCATCAATGCAGATAAACTATTGCTTAATTTATCTGAATTGAAAAAAATGCAAGAAATATTGTCGTAGACAATTATATTGCGGGGTAGAAAAGTAGTCAAATTCGCCGGTCTCATAAGCCGGTCCGTAAGGTTCGTGAGTGCAAATCTCACCCCCGCAACAAAATAAGTTCTTGTGATGAAAAACGTGATAAAAATTACGGAATCAGATTTGCATAGAATTATAAGAGTAATTATGGCAGAGTTGTTATTTAATAAAACATTAGAGGGTGAAGCATTAGTTAAAGATATATTAAACACTGATGGCGTAAGTTCTATCACAGATGATAACGGAAAATCATATTGGTGGGATACAATAGATAAGACAAAGAAATATCAAGTTAAAAAATATGAATACGATAGAGCATTACAAGATTATTCAGTGATTTCATATAAAATAAAAGAAATAAAAGTTTAAATCGATGTTGATAAACTTATTTGGACAATTGCAAATTATCTCATTAATGATGATGGAGAAAACTACATAAATTCAATATGATAAAGCCTGCTTAGTTCAGTTGATAGAATAGCGCCCTTGTAAAGCGTTGGTCGCCCGTTTGAGTCGGGCAGCAGGCTCTAAAGGCTCAGTAAAACGTAAATGGATGACCGTCACAGCCTCCTAAGCTGTTCTATCGAATAAGGTAGTTGTAGGTTCGAATCCTACCTGAGTCACAATTAAACCTCCGTAGCTCAGAGCAGAGCAACGTTTTAAATGTTCCCTAAGTGGGAGCTAACAGCAAATATAAATAAAGTGAATATATTTTAGGTTTGTAACCCGTAGGACGAAGCTTAGCGAACTTCCGGAGGTTTAAATTTTATAATTTATTTTGGTTGTTGAAAAAAACTCCATAAAGTTCATGTTTAGGAGTGGTGAATACGTCACTTATTTTCAATTGCTATCGAAACAACATGACAAAATTCCACTGAGAAAAAACTCTCAGTGGAATTTATCTTTTTTTGAAACTGCAATGCTATCGCTTATATATGTTGATATATGTCAATAAATGGTTAGAAATTGGCTATATTCAAGACAAATATTTTTGTTTCATAGATTTGTTTTGTATATTTGCAGTGTTATAAAGACACAACCGTTATTCGCCCCGTTTATCGGGGTTTTTAAAGAAATTAGCATGTGTGCGCACACAATTTAATTGACTTAAGTCAAAAAATGATATGAATAGATTAAAATGGCATGTTAAATAATTTAAAATGACTAATAAAATATTATTTATTAAATGAAAGTGAGAGACTAAATAAAATAAAACGAGTTAAAAAGTAAAGTGCGATGAAAAAGTTTTTTATTATGGCGGTTATGTTATTTACCGTAGCATTTGGAGCAAATGCTGAAACAAATAACGATACAAATGTGACAAGTGTTGAGGCTTATACCTTTAATATTAATTATAGAAGTTTGGCAAGATGTCTTGATTTGTCGATTGACCAGGTAGAGCCAATGAAAGAGATTCATAACACTTTTTCTAAAAGTATGCTTATAGCAGCTAATATGGATAAAGAATCTCAAAGGAAATTTATTGATAATGTGATTAATTACGACCTTAGACAAGTTAGGTACGTCTTAAATGAAAAACAATATCGAAAATATGTCACAATTCTAAATGCAACCATGAGAAATCGTGGTTTAGCATAAACCAAGCATTATTAATTTAAAAGTGAAAGTAAAATGAGAAAAATTAAAAATTGCCTTAAAAAGGCTTTTATGTGGTATTTTAAGCAGTATGCAAGCCTTTATGAAAAAGGCTATCATTCCTATGGTGTCCTTATTTTTTGCTAAATGTGAAAGATAAAAGTGAAAATAACTACAATAAGGATAGTATCATATTTGGTACTATCCTTTTTTTTGTTAAAAAAAATTTCTTTTTTACGGAAATAATTTGTATATTTGTAATGAATATTTTTCAAAAAAAAAATAGAAATATGTTAGATATTAATAAATTAATCGCAGATGCGATGAAATCTCATGACCGTGAAAGACTTGAAACATTAAAATTGATTAAGTCTGAAATAGTGAAGGTTGAAAAATCAGGTGAAACTATAGACGATGCGAAGGAATTAAAAATCCTATTGAAGATGATTGACCAAAGGAATGAATCAATTAAGCAGTACAAGAACGCTGGTAGACAAGATTTAGTAGATGAGGAACAAAGGGAAATTAATGTTATAAGTCAGTTTATCCCAACTCAGCCGTCTGATGAAGAGATTGCAGCATGTACAAAGAATTGTATTAATGAATTTGTTGCAATGAATGATTCTGATTGGAAACTATCGATGAGAGACATGAAAACTGTGTTAACGAAAGTTCAAGAAACATATCCAATGGCTAATGGCAAAATAGTTTCTAAAGTTTTAAAAGAGTATATTGGCCGATGAAAAGTAATGAAGTTATAAAAAGTGTAAACTACAATCAACATGCAATTATACGTGATATATTGGATTTGCACTGTGATGGAAAGCCAATTGATTGTGATGTTACATACTCAATTGGTAATTTCTATGGAACATTCAAAAGAAAAATACGTGAAAAGCATGAAGATGGTTGTGTAACAGAAACCGAGGAAGAATTTGTCATACCTCAGCCAAAGGTCAAACTTGATGTTAATCCACAAGTTGAGGGATGCGAAAAATATGACCCTTGGGGAGCGTGGCCATTGGAAGATAATAGTCAAGGAGTAATTATGTTTGACCCACCATTTGTAATAGGCCCAAGAGATTGCCCATCTATGAATAATGGAAATGACAAATCAAACAGGATAGGGAAAAGATTTTCATCATATTATCCGGTTGCTGAATTACTCAGTAGCTATTTGCACCATTTAACTGAGGCATATCGTGTTCTTAAAGAAGATGGTATTATAATTGTTAAAACCCAAGACACGACAACAGGTGGAAAAGAACTTAGAAGCACTCATTGGATTTGGTTATGTGCATCAGCGCTTGGATTTGAAGTTCTTGACAGATTTACATTGGTAAGTAATGTCAGACTATTATCGGGTAAAATAAAAAAACAGCAACATGCACGTAAATACGATTGCTCATTTTATGTTCTTAAAAAGAACAGCAAAAAAAACATAAGGTACTTCGATTTTATGACAGATGAGCAATTAAATAATTTTATAAATGGTCTGAAGAGAAATTGGACAACGCCAAAAAAATTAAAATAAGGAAAAAATTTCCATGCGTAAATGATTTTAAAATTAAATGTCAAAACCGTTTTCCATAAACGAAATTAAATTTTATCCCAAAGATGAATGCATTAAAGCAAAGGAAAAATTAAAGGGCTATAATTATGAGTGTATGTCAATTATACACGAACACCGTATAGGTTCAATGAATTACATATACGATAAATTCAAACCTAAAAATGAAATGGAGTTTTTTAATTATTGGACTGATGATAGTTTATATAATAAAGATGCTCCATCGTCAGAAAAAGGAAGAAGTATATATGATTTATATGACTTAACTTTAGAGTATCAATCCATGTGTGATAAAGATATTTCTGCTGAAACATATTTTAAGGATATATTAATGCATGCAATATATCAAACATGGAACGGCAGAAAGAGAGAAGAAGAGATAATAGAAAAACTAAAATCTCTTGGGTATAATGTTACACATTCGGCATATAAAGATGATTCTAAGCTGAATATTGACCTTTTTGTTTGGAAAGATGACAAATTAGTGTTTACTTTACAAATCAAGCCAATATCAACATTTAGAAATAACGCATTGTGGGCATTGACAACAAGAAGTAAGTTCTTTAAAATGGAGGCAAAAGCATTTAAGAAGTATGGAGTGCCGCATCGATACCTTATTTATAACACACATTTCGATACTGATATGAAGTGGGTTCATAATGATGCCAAAAATAGGTTTCTTTTTTCTCTTGATGAAATATGCACAACAGATGGAAAACTAATCAAAGGCATTGACCTAACAAAAAACAGTGAAAGTTCTGATATAGAAATTTAACTTTAATTAACATGGAGTATTCATATATTCCATGTTTTTTTTGTATCTTTGTCCTATAAAAGTTTTTAATAAAAGATGGAAACAGAATTCACATTTGATGCTTATAAAGACCATGATTTTTTGAAATTTAGATTATCTAGGTTTCTAAAAGAAAACCGTGTTTTTAGTCTTTTTTTTGAAAGATTCACATCTTTATGTGGCGAAGATTTCAGAGATTCAATTGATTGCGATGATGATTTTGATGCGTTCATATTTAATCATACATCAAAGCCAGAATTGGTTATAGAAGAAGCATTTGATTGGTTTGTTAATAACAATGATGAAGGTGAAGTTTGGTCATATTTGAGTCATAAATGGGAAGATGAACTTGACGAGAAAAGATATTCATGAGATATAGCGGTAGTAAAGCAAGAATTGCTAAACATATTATACCATTCATAATGAATGAGTTACATTCAGGTGATGCTTATATTGAACCTTTTGTGGGCGGATGTAATATGATTGACAAAATTAATTGGGAAAACAAATATGGATATGACCTTAATAAATATGTTATATCTATGTGGTCCAAAATTAAAGAGAAACAGTATAACATTTTTCCTAAAGCAGTATCTGAGGAAGATTATAATGCTATGAAAAAATTAGCATTGATGGAAAAATCTACAGATGACAAATACCCTGAATATCTAATAGGGTATGTTGGTAATGCATGCTCATATGGTTCTGCATGGTTTAACGGCTATGCAAAATACAATGAAAAAAGAAAAGAAAACCATATTTTAGAAGCTTGGAATGGTTTATCAAATCAAATTAAAGACTTTAAGAATCTTAGCACTACATCATTTGTCAATCAGTCATACGAAGAAGCGTTTAGATATGCGTTATCATTGAAAAGAAGTAAGGGTGTAAATAGTGTTATATATTGTGACCCACCTTATAAGGGAACGAAAGGATATATGACGAAAGATTTCAACCATGATAGATTTTGGAATTTGGTAAGGCGTTTTTCTAAATTGGGGTTTAAAATATTTGTTTCAGAATATAACGCACCGGATGATTTCGAATGTGTGTGGTCAATGGGACGAAAGGATGGAATGAGTATTACGAAAGTTGGTCAAAAACAATCAGTAAAAACAGAAAAACTTTTCATATGGCAGAAATTTTAAGTGATAATTGTATTACCAAAAATCAATTTGCATTCTTTTTTAGATTTTTAAAAGAAAACAAATGCGCCCATGAATTTTTCAAAAATTTTTTTGAAAGGCACAAATACATTGAATATAACGAGTTAGCTTTCAGAAATTATTTCAATCAATTACGACTAAGAAGCATAATTGATTCCGCATTCAGCTGGCGAGACACTAGACAGGGGCATGAGTATTGGGAAAAATTAGATTATTATTATAATGAATTATACTCTACTAAGACTTATGAAAAATATATAGAACTGAGAAAATTGATTTATCTTCAATCGAAAAATGAGAAAAAAAGTGATTAAACTACTTGTATGGCTATTAGACAAAGTGAGGAACGATGATTTAAACAACGGATTTGAAATGGAAAATCAGCCTTGCTATAATAAGGAAGGAAAATTTATCGGTTGGTTCTCACGTTCAATGGCTGTTGCCGGTTTTGTTTATTGCAAAGATAGAAGAGGCAATTTATATGTCCTTGCATCTGAAAGAGGAAAAGGAGCTGCTGATTTCCAAGGTTATTGGAATTGCACTTGTGGCTATCTCTCGTTTCATGAAACATTAAAAGATGCTTGTTTTAGGGAAATTCATGAGGAAACTGGAGTTGATTTAACAAACGAGGGAAACTGTCAGATAGTAGGAATAAATGACAAGTTAAATGCCAACAAGCAGAATGTAACTGTACATTTTAGAATTGTCATTATCAATAAAACAATTGAAAACTTTAAATTCAGCCATGATTTTAACGATGGAAAAGATGAAGTTGGCGAAATAAAATGGATAGCAATTGACGAAATCGATAATTATAATTGGGCATTTAACCATTGCCAATTAATAAAAGATTATTCTATTGACCTATATCAATAAATTTGTTTTTAGTTGAAAAATATCATCTTATAAATTTCTTTTTTAGAATTGTTTTATATATATTTGCAGAGTTGATTAAACAAATAAAATATTTAAATTTATTAATTAAAGATTTTTAAATTATGAAAAAAATTGTATTATTCGCAGCATTTATGGTGGCAATGACCTTTGCTGCTTGCGGTAACAAAACCGTTAACGGTGTTTCTATCGCTGATTCTACTGCTGTGGACAGTGTTGATACTGTACAGACTGACACCATCGCTGTGGATTCTACGGTTGCTAAGTGAGAAATTTCTTAAACAACCATAGAAATTAATCGTAATGTTGATAGCGTTTTGCTATCAACTTTTTATGGCTTTTAACGTTTTTTAACGTGGGATAATTTTTTATTCCACGTTTTTTTTTGTATTTTTGCACAGAAAAAGATTTAATAACTATCTAAATAGAATAAAAATGAGAAAAATTACGTTTTTTTTAGCCTTAATGATTATTACATTCACTTATTATTCATGTGCTCAAACAAGGCAAGTTTATTACCAAGGTAATAATAGAGTACGTGTTGTTAATAGCGATGATGTATATTATAAGTTGCCTCAACGTACTATTGTTTATGATAATGTAGTAAATGACGTTCAAACTGAGTCAAACATCCTTGTTAATCATGAAAATGTTGTGAATTATTATCATAACTACACCACCAAAGAAAATCATTTTATTATTAATAATGGAGGGGCATATGTAAGCACACATATGCCAATACAAAAATATCCACGAGGAAACATTGTTAATAATGGCATAATGATTATTGGAAATGGTAACACTGTTGGCGGTTATGATGAAACAATTGTAAGACGTAGCGATAATGGTGGAAACATAGCGTTTGAATATAAGCAGCATAGTTGGACTTTTTTCTTTGGGCTTAATTCTTATAAGATAACTGATTTTGTAACCCTTAGAGACCTCCTAAATACGTTATATGAGCATCCTACAATCAATGTAAGACTTGATGGATATGGCGATAGTAACAATGGCGGATTTGAGGCTAATTTTAATATTGCCAAAGCAAGAAATGAGGCTATTAAGCAATACCTCATTCAGAATGGAATTTCATCAAGGCGCATTTATACAATTTGTATTGGCTGTGTAACTCAGCCATATGATACTAATGAACTTAATCGTTGTGTAAAAGCTTCATTATTTTTTTGAATAAAAAACATTATACAAATGTATTTCCTTGTTATTGAAAAAAATGAGATAATAAAACGTGCAAAAGAACATTGGAATGAAAAATCCAAAGAAGAACGAGAAAAATGCGGATTAAAATATATGCATTTTATCAAAAAGTTCAAACTTCCTTATAGAACTTGGGATGTAGATTTTGATTCATTATCCAATGCACAGCGTAATGTTATAGTTAAAGGCGAATTGATTAGATTTTACGATGAACTCACTAATCAAAGTAAAACACAAATTAAAAATGACCTTAAATTATCAACTTTTTCGTCTAAATGGTATAAATTGCCAAGTTCAGATAAGAAAACGTTGCTTTGTTCAGTTATAGAATGAATAAGAATGCACAACACCGTAATTATGACCGAGATTTCAAAGATATTGAATATTTCATTGACCACGTTAACGATATTGATGCTAGGGTTGATGTACTATCATCATTAGGGTATAGAATAGGGGTTGATGTGGTTACTAATGAAACTGATAAGGTCAAAAAGGTAATTGTTGGTAAACAAGGTGAATTAAGAATACAGATTGCACCGGCGGAAAAAGGTATTCCTCTCGCTAAGTGCGTAATATTAGATTGAAATGACAGTTGAACATTTAATAGAATTAGCAAAATCTAAGACTGATAAAATTGATTATAGCCGATTTAATAGCGAAAAGTTATTTGAAGTAGCATACAATTGTATAGGTCTTATTGAATCATACATTGCTAAAAAGCGTGATGAAAAAGATGAAGTACACATTAAAGAAATCATGAAAAATGGCACTAGCACACAGTGGCTGACAATTCAAAACAATGATGAAATGGCATTTAGAATTTTCAGTTCAATTATTTCATCAAATAAGAATGTTTCAAAGATAGAAGTTAAAGCAGTACATAAAAATGAAGAATATATGTTAGGAACGTTAGATATTGTTTAACATATCTTAACAGATAAAATTTTATTTTTCGTTTTTTTTGTTGTATCTTTGCATCAAATATAAATTATATAGGACAAATATTAATAAACTTTATTTATAAAAAAAAATGGATAATAACTCTAACGTAGCTAACAATGAGGCTAAAGAGATTAAGCAGGACAGCGCAATTATCGTGAATATGAATGGAGAAAAGGTTGATACCACAACCGGCGAAGTGCTTAATCAAGAGAATAATGCGGAATCTACAGGAAATAAAGAGATTACTGCAAAAAACGACAATAATAAAGAGGTTACTACAAAAGAAAATGGTAGTAAAGAGTCTGAAAAGCGTCCAATGACGGAATCAGAAGCTCGTGAATATGTTGCCGGACTTGGGTTTAAGCATATTGACGTTAAAGAATTGTACGAGTTAATGCAAGTTCCATCTTACTCTCGTTATGAATTCCGTATGGCTGCTTTTATTATTTTCTGGGCAAGAAGACATAATATTGAATACAAATTCGATAAAAAGGGAAACATTTATCTAACAAAGGGTACGCTTGCTGAGGGTGAGTATTATCCTTGTGTTACTTCACATATGGACACTGTTCAGGACAAGGCTAAGCCATACATTTTAGCCGGTGCTGAACTACCGCTACGCACACGTAGATGTAAATCAACTACTTCTGATGAAGTGCGTCATGAAATATTCATTGAGGGACAGGGCATTGGTGCTGACGATAAATTGGGCGTTTTCATTTCACTCCAATTGATGAAGAAATTTGATAAAATTAAGGCAGTTTTCTTTGTTGAAGAAGAGGTTGGAATGCTGGGTTCTAAAGAATTGGAGCCTGAATGGTTTGACGATGTGGCATATGTGATTGGTTGGGATAGTCCTGATTTGCTACGTGCGGCATGGAAATGTAGTGGAACAAGACTTTTCTCTAAAGATTTTTATGTGAACCACTTGCAGCCAGTTGTGAAACGTTGGGGTTTTGAAGATAAAAACTTCCGTTCTGAACCTTTCACTGATGTAATTCAGATTCGTGAAAAGACAGGCATTATGTGTATGAACTTCGGTAATGGTGGTTACAATGCGCATATGTCAACCGAATATCTTGTTATCGAACATGTTGACCATGCTTGCGGTATGGGAGAGGATATTATCAAGTCAATTGGTAACAAAACTCAATTTAAGTCGGCTAAAAAGAATTATACATATGACCGTACTGCAACAGGTATTAATCGTCCAGTTGATACTGAAATTAATGACGATGCAGAACTTAGCAAGATTTTTGGAGAATATAGATATTCTTACGGTACTACTAATTTCTATGGAGGTAACACAAGTAGTTCTGTTTCAACCACAAATCGTTCAGATGGACATGTAAATAATAGTACTAAGCAGAATGGCGAAGAATCTGACAATACTATAAACGAGGAAGTTGTTAAATATGTTGTTGATACATATGAGCAATATATTAACGACATCAAAGATAAGATTAATTCTGAATCTGATGTGATTGTAGATTCAATTAAAGACAAATTCCGTGAAGCTGGAATAGATTTCTCGACATTCGATATTGATATTAAGGGTTCTCTTAATAAGATTTTTGAAAAGAAAATAAGTTTTTAATAACACATAATTAACATTAAAGCATGATTGGTACGAAAGTAAAAGGTTTTAGACATCTGTTCCGTATGATGTCTACCTTACATACAGCGGATATATTTTTTAAGCCATGTAAAAACATAGTAAGTGGAACAGCCCTTTATTGTGATGATAAGAAATATTCTTCTCATTATTGCAGCAGCTCTCCATATATTATAATCTTTAATTATCAATTCGCAAATGTTCGCTTTAACGTATCAGATTTTAATACAGATGTGCGTAAAGAGATTGAAGGACTATACTCCAAATACGGCAATGCGTGGGTTCTAACCCCTACTACTCGTTCGTATCGTGAAGCATCCCAATATTTCAGCAATATAATTGTTATGCCATCTGATTTTGAAGAAAGATATTCAGAGTTTATAACGGCAAATAAAAAGGCTGTTACTGATGCAAGCAGATACGTTGGCGGAGATTATAATAATTCATCCCTCAAATATTTCTATGCTATTACTGATGGGTCGAAGAATTTCTTTTCATGGGCTGTGAAGGCTTACATTAAGACAAGAATTAGTGTGTATACGATTGATTGGATTATGGGGTGGAATAGTAAATATAGTCAACTTTCTAATAAGTTGAAAAAAAACACCATAACTGCATATACATCGCACGAAGATTTCGTAGACATTATTCAAGAGTTAATTACACTTAGGCGTAACAAACGTGCTAATGATGTAATCTCTACCTTCAATACTGCGCAAAAAAAAGCCCTCAAAGGGTTCAATATGGGAATTCGTGAATATGATATTCTTTCAAAATTCTCTAAGTTATCGTTGCGTAAAAAGCAGAATTTTATTCGTAAAGTTTCTACCTTTACAGACCCGGCAGAAATTATTAAGCATATGTCGTTTTTAACTGATGTCCATTTTGAATGGAATAAAGAATCAGTGTTGAATGTGATTAATAACACAGATAATATTAATTGTGAAATTATCATTGATAAAGACGATTGCTTGCTTGTTAAAGTTAACGATTATGATACAGTAAAGCGTTTAGCAAAAACAACTAATTGGTGCATAAGCAAGGATAAGAAATATTGGAATCAGTATGTTAGAAGTGAAAAAGGTGATGCGCAATATGTGTTATTTGATTTTTCGTTAAAAGAAGATGATAACTATTCTATTGTAGGATTCACCACTACTAAAAATAAGGGCATTACACGTGCACATGATTTCCAAAACAACAATATAGTTAGTCCTGACCAAAGAGATATGATGTCTGAAATTCAGTCATTTATTGCTCATATTGCCCGTACCACCGGTATCATAAATATCTATAGTGTATTGGATAAAAACGGCATCGACCCCTCAATTCTATCACCATCTGTTAAAAACAAATATGAATGGAATCGTAATTCAATGTTCGCATTCCTTGATACTTGCCTTAATGGGGATGGCGGCTACTATATAATTCACGAGGATGCAACTCGTGTTGCTTTTATATGTGACAATCCGGATATAAGATTTTTTCTTGGGGATGCTTTTCTCAACACACAAAGAGAATATAATCAAACTATGAATTCGGATTTAACAGTTATTGTATTCGCTGATTTTGCAAAAAAAGGCACAGACCCTAACAAGTTAGTATATGGCATTATCTCGCATAACTTTTCTTCACACGAAGATTCATGTAGAAACCTATATAATGAGGCATGTTCTGTTATTCCTCAAACATTTGATTCTAAAATTAGAGAATATGACTTGCCATATGATATTATATGCCGCAATAAAAAATCAATAGAAAGGTTCTATGAGAGTTGGCATAATTATGAATTATCAAATGTTAAATATCTACTCTCTGATAAAGGAGTCGTTAAACGTATTTTGAATTCTTCAGTCCCTGAGCAAAACATATATATGGCGTTATCTGATGTTACTTTCAATTGTTATTCGCTTGATTATATTAATGTTTTGTATGACAATGGCATTAAACTATCTGCCAAGCTAAGCACCCGTAGATTTTATGACTTTATTCAACGTATATATAATGCAATGTGCGAGTTTTGTCAAAATGGCAATACAAGCATGATAACACCAAGTGAAGAAATGATTAAAAACGTACTTGATGGTAAAGTTGATGACCAAGCACAATCGGGCTATGTTGGGTTCTATGAGGCTCTTGATATAATTATGAAAAATGATATGGATGCAGCTGCACCTTATATAATATATATATTATCAAATGAGCATAATATATCCCCAATGGCAGAGGATATTTTCATTCGTATTTTGTCTGAAAAGCCAAACATTCTTTTAAACGAAGAAAGTATCAATTCAGTCAATAAATGGCTTAAAGACTCCGCATCTATTAAGTTTATTGATAAAATGCGTGAATTGGGTATTTCTCCCGAAAAATATTTTGGAACTGTTATAGATTCTATTAGAGGGAAACACTCTAACGAAAGAAAACTAAAAGAAAGTACATGGGAGTCAGCCCTTTCCCATACAGCAAGGTTTTAACATTTATTAAGGCAGAATTCTTTTTTTCTCGATTTTTTTATTGTACCTTTGCATCGAGTTTGAAACAAATACTTTTTTGAAATCATTAAATTAAATTAATAAAATGGAATTGAATTACTCTAAAAAACAAATGCAGCCTATGATTGCTAAGTTTGCAATCAATCCAGAAACCAACACTACATTTCATAAAATTATTGAAATGTTTGACGGAATGCCTAATTATCAACTTTGGGCGGTTAAGTCTGTATTTAGTCGTAACCTAAGCATGGAAGGACTTGAGCTTATTCATGGATGGTTAACGGAGAATAAATCACTCATTAAATCTCTTTCTAAAAATGGCAATGTTGTATGCTATACCTCAGCAGAAGACATTGAATGCTTGATGGTTGAAATTGCCAATTTGAACCAAATCAATCTTGCAAAAACAGTTATTAGCATGTTTAATACTGACCAACGTAAGATTATGACTACTGCATGTGAAGTTAATAAATGTTCGTCAACAAGTCTAACACCAACGTTTAGAAAGTGGTATGAACTTTTCCTTAAATTCTATCGTTGTAGTCAGTCACGTAAAGGTCATATTATTCACCGTGCAAGTGCTGTTCGTGACGCACCTTCAATCTTTAAAAACATTTCAACCGCACTTGAAGAACGTTATTCTTGGGATAGAGGTGAACTATTAACTTATGTGTCAAATAACACCCCTGATTGTAAGGTTGTTTTTGATAAAGATAATGTTGTAGTACTTGACGTTCCTTCATATAAATCGTCAAATAAACTCTGTAATGGTACTACATCTTGGTGTATCACTAATTCAGATGCTCAGTGGAAAAACTATGTCACTGAGAATAGAAATAAGCAGTATTTCTTGTTCGATTTTTCTAAGCCCGAAAAGGATGAATTGTCACACATTGCGTTTACGCTTACTAAGAATAATGGATTCCGTGCTGCTCACTCTTGTAGTGATAGAGATATGTTGGGTGATAAAGTCCAATATAAAGGTAAACGATGGTCAATACAAGATGCTCTTAAAGAAGTTGGTGTTGGTCTTGCGGTATTCATGCAACGTGACGGTTCTGAAAAACGTAAATTCGAATGGACTGCTACAAGCATTATTGATTTTGTTAAGAAACACAAAAAGCAATATGCCATCGCATTAAACGAAAATAACAAAATTATTGTTAATGTTCTTAATGATGATGCGTTAACTAACCTTTGCGGTTACGGCTTAATTCGTTTAAACTCAATGCCAATCAATAACGAAAGTAAATGCTATGTACTGTTTGATTTGGCAAAGGACGAAAACGATGAAAAGAGTATGATTTGTCTCTATTTCCGCAAAGACAGATATAAGGTAGATTCTCTACAGCTAATATACGATTCATTTGGTTCTGATATTACATCAACTAATTATCTGACCCAAGTTGGTATAGAGATTGACTCATTCATTAACCGTGAAAATATAGACCCATCTATTATGCTGCATAAGTATATCGATGAGAACAATGAGGAATCTGCATTGAAATTGCTTAAGAAGTATCCAAATATTGACGTTAACATGGAGTTCAACGGCAAAACTGCTATCTTCAATGCTGTCGGACATAGAATGTGCAAATTGGTTGGCGCAATTATTGCATCTGATAAGTTCGATGCAAATATCGTTGACGGATTCGGAGAATCACTAATTGAGAATTTACTCTATTTCTTCTATCTTAACATCGGCACAGAGAATTTGGGAAAAGAGGAACATGAAAATGTACGCTTAATGATTGAAACTATTATCGATAGCGGTAAGTTTGACCTCAATCACGTTGACTGCAATTATGATACTGCAATTAACATTGCATGCATGAATCAGAATATGCTTTGGATTGTTGAAAAACTTGCAGCAATGCCTGAAATCAATCTGAACCAAGTCAATGACGCTTTGCCAGGTTACACTTGTCTTGGAAATGCATTGCGTAAGGGAAATTTGGAGGCTGTAAAGATTCTTGGAAAACGTGATGACCTCTTGGTACGTGATGTTGACCATAAACTCGCTAAACGAATGGGTATTAACCTTTATGACTATATCAAGCCCAAATCTGAACATGTTGTGAGCGAGAAAAAGGTTTCAACTAAGTCGGAAGCAGATAAATATGAAGAACTTTTCAAAAAAGTATTTGCAAAATAATTAAATTTGCACCTACAACTCTATAATGAAATGGCGCTTTAAGTTTTTTTAAAGCGTCATTTTTCTTATTTTAAATAATTTTATGTATATTTGTAGCAAATATATTTTTTTTCATTTAAAATAAAAAGTATGGCGATTATTAATTTAGAAAATATCTGGAGCAATAACGTTTTTGTGTATGGTGGCATCAATTGTAAAATAATGGATTTTTTTGAGGATGTCTGCTCCCATTTGCATATTAAAAAAGATATAATGAAGGCAATGCACCCAATGCACATTAAATTTTTAGAAAACATGTTTGCGGAAAATGGGCGTACTTTCAATATAGATGATTATATAAAAAACGATTTAATTATCAAACCATTAAAGCCATTAATGACAGATAGTGCCATATTTGTTATAGGTTCTTGTGGATTGACATCAAATAGTATAACCAAGTATATTAAACTTTTGAAAGAATATAATAAGATACTTGCTTATAACAATACTTATGTTATTTTTATACGAGGCGAAAATGATAACCCATTATTGTTTGATAATGAAACTATCAATCTGTCAAATATAAAAGCAGTTGCTGATTATACAGTGGTTAAAATCAGTAATAAAAACATCCTATGTATAGGTGGTGCTACAACAATTGAACGTGCATGGAAACTTAAGCACATGGAATATGTCAATAGATTGAATCCAAATAGAAAATTGGATATGTTTTGTGGTGACACTTCCCCAAAACTTGATAATGACAAATTGAATAAAGCAATTAATGATTGCAATAATTCAATTGATTATGTTTTCACTTGCACTGCGCCATCTTTTTGCCAATCAAGCGAGCTTATAAATATTGAGGACTGGGAAGAATCGGACGAAAAAATTAGAGATGATTTGAGAAAGGATAAACTTATAATGACATCAATCTTTAGTAGTATCCTTTCTACTTGTAACACACCTGAGATATGGGTTTATAATGGTGGAGAATTAAATACATATGAAAGGCGCTCAGATATGATTTTTAGGGCGTTACCAAATATGATTCAGAGGATAAATATAGGGAAGGAAATTTCTTTATATAAAGAAAATGAAAAAATGAAAAAAATAAAACGTGCTGAAAAAAGGCTTTCAAGAGAAAAAAATGAGGCTATGGAATTTGACCCAATTAATCATGTAATTGAAATACCTTTTGATAACGCTTTGCCAGAAATGGTTGAAATGGAGTTTTAATATGGCGAACAAAGGAAGTAAGTTTTTCTCAGTAATGGTTATTGGTGATAACCCTACTGATTTAATGAAAAAATATGATATAGGGCTTAAAGTTAAACCATATATTAAATACAAATATCTTGATGCCAGTAAAATGCAAAATAATGCAATTAAGGTGTATTCCGAAATTACATCAAACCCTGGTAAATTTATGCTTAATAAATTTCAAGAGGATTATTTTAAAGATAAACTAAAAGGTATCACTTCAATGACACCATTCGAATATTATAGTACTCTAACCAATGGTCTGTATTATGATGAGAATGGTAACGCATTATCTGATGAAAATCCCGATGGAAAATGGTCAACGTATCATATTGGGCGAAACTTTTCATACCCAATGATTACTAACGATGGTAAAGAAACATATCAAGAGTTTGCACGTAATGTCAATTGGGGTCTTATGCATATGGAAGATAACTCAGTAAGACTATATGGCAGAGTTTGGGATTTGGCTGTAGAAGATGATGAACCAAAAAATGATGATGAAAAACAGATAAAAGCACAATGGAAAGACAGAGGTAAATATTTATCTAATTTCAAATCTAAAGACGATTTTATCACGCATAATTGTGCATATTGGAATTATGCCTATCTTGATGAAAACGGTTGGCACGATGTCGATTCTGATGAAAATGGTAATGAAAATCAATGGATTAAGTCATTTTATTCTAAATTCATCAAAAAAATAAATGATGATGCCCTCATAACCATCTATGAATTTTCAAGGAATGTAGATGATGGAAATGATTAACTAAAATTAACGTGGAATATTTGTGTATTCCACGTTTTTTTCGTACCTTTGCATTATAAAATTTAAAATTATGGCAACAACATCACACGAATTAAAGCAATTAAGGCATCGTTTTGTTGAAGACACAGATGCGCCAATTAGCGTGTTAGAATCACCTTTTTTCGAAGAGCGTATAGAACTTTTTGAAAAAGATTTTGGTACTAAAACAGCATACGAAAACTATTTTAAACATATTGAAACAACATATAATGGTAATATCAATCTATTCTTAGAAGATTATCATTCTTTACGAGATAAAATCATCGATACTGTTTCTCAATCTGAATCATTCAAACAATTTAATTGTGATAAAAAGATTGATGATGCTATTAGAAATAATAAACCATCTGTAGGTAACGTTAATCTTTATACTAACGAACAAGTAAATAGTATATTCATTTCGATTGATATGAAAAAGGCTAATTTCCAAGCCTTGAAGATATATAATCCGCTAATCGTAGATAATGCAGCCACATACGAAGAATTCATAGGTAAATATACTGATTTTGATTTGGCAAAAAAATCAAAACGCACACGCCAAATTATCTTTGGTAGACTAAACCCAAAACGCACAATGAATTATGAGAAATTCTTAATGTGCGAATTGGAAAACCAACTTACTTCGCAGCCTTTTTTGGAAGACTTTGAATTGTTTTCTATAAACAGTGATGAAATTCTTTATAAAGCGAAAAAAGGCGCAGTAATAGATAATATCATGCACGTATGCAAAACATTATGCCATTTTATTAAGCAAATCTCCATATTGGACATTCGTGTTGAAGCATTTACATTGCGCAATTACACTTTTAGAATTCATGATTCCAAAAAGAGCCAAACAGTATACATTAAACATTACTTTGACGGGAGAAAAGCGTATAAATGTGCCAATCTAACTTATTTTACTCAGACTTATAAGTTAATTAACGGCATTGAAATAACTGATAATGACCTTGTGTTCTATAATGATAACACAGAATTGGCTAAATTTCTATGCCCATTAGAAATTGACAATAATAGCCAATGATATAGCAAGATAAAAAGATATGGATATTATTATTAATAACGAAGCACAGAAAAAACTACTCATTGCACTTTATCAAAGGCTTGTTAGAGCATTAAAAGAATATAACATTCTACACGAATTTAATGAAGCTGTTATGCATACGTATAATATGCCAATTAAAGAAATGCTATTTCTTAAACTTACTCGTGGTACAAATCTTGGCAATTCAATTAGAGAGTGTGACGAAAATCTTATAAGATACTATCTACAAACGTCTAGTGTGAAAACAATCATCAGCACTTTCTTTTATTTTGTTGGATATAAAATAAATAGTGGGACACGAGACCAATTAGAAAAACTATTTTGTCAAGAACACAATAAGACAAATTTCTACCTTGATATTGATGCGATGGATAAAATAAAGTGGGAGAAGAAACTATCTTTTTTAGAAGATAGAAAAAAGGCTTATGCAAAAAACAGATACAAAAGAAAATGAAAGCAAATATTTTTTTAGAAAAAAACCCTAATAGCAAAATAGGAAAACTCATAGAACGAATTAACGGATATATTAAAGGCTCTATATTTCAGGGGCATGTTTTCGTTGTAGGCGGTGCTGTACGTGACTATGCTATGGGTTTGGAAAAACAGAGTTCTGATTGCGACATTGTTGTAGATTTACCAGATGGTGGCGCTAAATTCGCAGCATGGTTGGCATACCAAAATGGCTGCAATATTGCTAATAAAAATCCGGTTTTCTTTCCGACATATGGTACAGCCAAATTACAACTTCTTAACGATGCGGACCTGTCTGACATTGAAATAGAATGTGTTCAAACTCGTAAGGAAAAGTATATTAAAGGCTCACGTAATCCGACCACTTTTTTTGGAACAATATATAACGATGCAATGAGACGTGACCTTACTATTAATGCATTATATTATAATATAAGTACTAATTCAATTTGGGACATAACAAACAAAGGGATTAGCGATATTAATAATCAAATAATTAGAACAACAGGTAAGGCTAATGATATTTATGCAGATGACCCATTACGCATGCTTCGTTGCATAAGATTTGCTACTCGTTTTAATTGGGGTATTGAAAAGGACACTTGGCTTGGCATAATTAGCAACGTTAAAAACGTTAATTCATTAACGCAAGAACGTATAACGCAAGAAATTAATAAAATGCTTATCGGTGAGCATCCTGGGGACGCTATTGATAAACTGCTAAAATGCGGGCTATTGCATGAAATATTACCGGAGATAGTAGAGTTAACACACATTTACCAAAACATTAGACCAATTAAAACCGTATATGAGCATACTATTGATACCCTGAATAATAGCATCCCAAAACTTGAAGTTAGACTTGCAGCATTATTGCATGACATTGGAAAAATTGACACATTCGATAAGAATTTTCTTTTTCATCAAATTTTCAGCGTTAACAGAACTGAGGAAATTATGAAAAGAATGAAATATTCTAATTCGATAACTGATACTGTGAAATTAGCAGTTGGAAATCATGAATCATTTTCGCAATATAGTGGATGCACAATACCACGTCCGCAAGTAATCAGAAAATTTGTAGATAAATTCAATGGTAATAACAACGCTGTTAACGTATGCTTAGACCTTATACATGCCAACAACATTTCACAAATGTTTGGCAAAAAAATAAAGCAAGTATCGGGCATTAGACAAAAACTTGAGGAACTTGATAAAAAGGGTGAAAGTGCTAAAAAAATAGAATTGCCAATTACAGGCATGGATATTATGAAACACTTGTCAATAAAGCCATCAGCAACGGTTGGTGCGCTTATTAATAAGGTTAAACAAGCATGGATTGAAAACCCAAAACTAACCAAGGAAGAAGCATTAAAAATTGTTAAAGATGAATTCCAAAAAATGAGCAACCATTAATTTGGTTGCTCATTTTATATTTATATTTATAGATTATTTTTTTCATGACAATAGGGGAAATTAAAGAATTATTTTCAAACTTTAATTTAAAATTAAAGAAAGAGGCATCAGACGATTATACTTTATCTAAAGATGATGTAATAAATGGTACATTCTTCCAACGATTCGTTGACACGCCTTATAATGTTATAAATGGATTGCATATTCATAACAATGACATATGTTATGTTTATAAAAAAATTAAAGGCATAGAAATTGAATGCAATGATATTTTATCGGCATGCGTTAATGATGAAATAGAGGTTAAAACCTATCTTATTTTTCGTCTTTATAGGCGAGATAAATACGGTAATGACGAACCAATCACAGAAGACACGAAAAAAGTTATATCAGTAATTTATTCAATCGATAACAGTGAGTATTTCACATTGAATAAAAATAAATTGAGTAGTAAAAAAGGTAATAACACTAACGAAAGCGTTAAAACAACTTTAACCGCTTGTTACTATGAATCAGGAGTTAGATATACAGACACTAAAGTTATTACTTTACCACCTAAAAAGACAGCAGAATGGCAAATAGAAAATGAGTCGACATCTTATATTACTATTGATTTGCCAAACCATAGTATATCTAAAGATGGCGGCACTATTAAATGTACTGTATTAAGACATTATTCAAAATTATACGTTCTTAGAAATTCATGCGGAGAAATTATTGATAGTAAAATTGAAAATGATTTTATAGATGATGTAACTGCCAAATCTTCAATCAGTGTCACTAATAAAAAAGGCTTTAGTGTATATGGAAATACTATTAATGTTGAAAAACAAGTAATTAATGCAAAAGCAAGAGAAACCAATGTTATAGCAGAATATGATAATTTTACATCTTATGCGTCATTAAGTCAAGCAAAAGGTGCTATTCCAACGCATAGATATAAATTATGTTTTGAAAATAATGCCACTACAATCTTATGTAATTTAGTATTAGGCTCTAAAGACGTTGAACATAATGTGCCATTTATTTCAACAGTTACTACTGTAGTTGATGGGGAAGACATTAAACAGCAAGATAATAATAATTTAAAAGTTATTAATGACTCGTCTTGGCTTGATGTTACTATTGACCGCTCAATGACCATTAATATTAAGGCGACAGAAACTAACCCATCAAGAGATAAAAGTCGTACTACAAATGTTATTATTAAAGATAGGGATGATGACAATAGGCAATTGAAATTAGTAATTACTCAGCCTCCATTACAAATAGAGAAAACTGTTTATAAAACAGTTATTTCAAATAACGTACATACCTACACCTCTGAAACCATTGAATATAATAATATCTCTGTTAAAATTTTGAAAACTGACATATATGAAAAGGGAATATTTGTTGAAACCAACCCAATTAATGAGTTTGCAAAATATACATATAGCACAGTAAGTACCAACCCGGATTTATTTAAAATTATTGGAATTAATAGACGTGGTGATGATTTTGTTTTGTCATTCAAAAATGAATCTTTAAAAAGTTATAATGATATAATCACTAAAACTAATATAATATTATTAAATGATGATGGACTAACAACACGCTATTTATCAGACCCTATTAACGTAACGATATTAGGTAACAACATAACTAAAGTAAACTATACCTTTTCATTTGATGATGGGCAGTATATACATAATGAAAAATGGGATGATGAAGAATGCGATATAAGAACAATACATATAATATCAAAGAAATTAATCCAAAAAGGCAATTCATCTGATTGTGTTACAGAAAACACACCATTTAGAATGTATTCAGAGAATAACGATGATTCTGAAAATATGTTCGTTATCAATAAAACACTAAATGATATTACCATAAAACCATTGAACATCAATAGTTCATGTACATATATTATTGAACAACTTGAATCGGGTGAAAAAATTAGGCTTAACTTAACTAATAAGGTAATAGAAAAAAAAATAGCTATACCATTAAAAGTAATTGTGTATACTGAAAATAATTTCGATATTTACACTGACGCAACAGCATTTATTGTCGTTGATGATATAGAACTGATACACCTTAGCCCATGTTGGATTTCGCCAAATATGGAAACAAAATATGATGTCGCATATAATGGTATGATAAATCTATCATATGGCAAGCATAAAATTGGAATCTACAATATTATTGCCCATAATGGTAGTACATTAGAGGTAGAAAAACACGCAACTACATTTAAAGAAATAGAAATTAATGAGGGTAATAAAACAATTTATTTGAAAATAAAAATATAAAGGCAGTCAAAAATGACTGCCTTTTTTGTTTTTTTAACATGATACTTTAATCAACATAATTTATTTTTTTGTATATTTGCACTATAATATAAGAAAACCACATTTTTTTTTTAATTATGCAAGAAAAAAATAAAGTTAGTGTGGCGCAATATAAGGCTTGGCTTAAACGAGCCATCGATTATGAAAATAAAATCGATGAAATTGAAGATGCCATCAATAACGAAACGAATAATAAAGAATTGGCACGTTTGAACAAGAAGATAGAAAGATTCAACGCTAAACTTTATAAAATCGATGAAAAAATAACAGAGTACGAAAACACTATGGAATAAATCTTTACAGTTATGGATACATATCAGAAAATCAATACGCTTTATAAGCGTTATCAACAAATTGGGGGTAAATCTATAGAATTGCCAAATACTAAATATCGTGACATGCAAAATCAAATAATCATTGGTAATTATTCTAACCCAAGTTTTGGATATTTGTTTAATACACCTTGGGAAGGATATAGTAAAGTAGATGGAACTAACTCTAAAATAGCGTTTTGGCCTTCAAGCGGCAAAATCGATGTTGGAGGAAAGACAGATAAAGCGGAATCCCAAAGTGGACAGTTTGAATTTTTGCGTGAGATTGCAAACCGTATACAACCAATTATGAGGGAAATGTTTCCTCCATCATGTGCGAAATTTGCACCCGTTAAGGTAAATAGTGCCATAGCATATAGTGAAATGACCAATTTGGACGAGAATATCAAGCCAAATAAAGAAGGACAATACGTAGTAAATCTTGAAGAAATCCCTATATATATTTACGGTGAATACTATGGCAAGGGTATTCGGTCCTGTGGTAAACGTTATATAGCTGATAGCAACGACTTCCTTGTGTTTGATATAAACATGCAAGGTTGGTGGCTACCATCTAATATGCGTAATGAATATTGCGAAAAACTTGGTCTGAAACAAGTTCCATTCTTGGGAATTAAAACACTTGCTGAGTGGGAGCAAATGGTAATGGAGGGATTTACTACTAAAGTACCTGGCGTATCTGACCCAACTCTGATTGAAGAAGGTATAGTATGCCGTCCATCTATTCCAATTCGTGATACAGATGGAAGTAGACTAATTGTTAAAATTAAATGGGGCGATTATAATAAATGGAAGAATGCCCGTGCTAAATTTTCTGATGAAGAGTTTAAATCCTTTAACAAATGGTATTGTGATAATGTCGAAACAGTTTAATACAAACAACGAATTTTATTTTTTCTACATGAGTAGAATATGTGCTCCCGCAGAAGATAAAATATATAGTATATATAAGAATAAAAATATTACTTATTATCGTGTAGCTGAATTTTTTTACAAGAACGTATTTCCTTTATTTATTCGGACAGTGAAAGATAATAATCTGCTACACAAATTCAAAGAATATGAGGAAGAAATGTTCAAAAATCGACCACTCTATCTTATATATATATATGATGATGTTAATTTATCCATAAGGGCTAAAAAGAATGCAATAATTGGCGCAGTACAAAGCAAAAACCCTACTGAATTTTTTAATAGAAGATACGAAAGAAGGCTGTGCTTAAAATCAATACCATATTTTGCACATATGTTTTTAGAGGTTTATATAAGAGCTATATTTCATCAAAGAATAAGAATGGATGAAATGAATCAATTACTTTACGAAACAAGTGTGCAGCTATTCAAAAGAAAAGAATATTCTAAGATTAAGGAAAAGCTATCATTATGCGATTTTATACCTATTAACTTACTTTAAGATTTTAAATTTGCAGATTATTTAGATTATTAGTACTTTTGCAAACAGAAAGTTCAAATCATCAGAACTAATACATCTACATTTAAATAAATAACAAAAAACAAATTATGGCAAGTATTAACACATTCGAAAACAGCGAGTCTTATTTCATTATAATTAATGGTCAGAAAATGACCAAAAAGGAATATTTGAAATATAAGAAGCAGAAGGACAGCGAAATACGAGAAAAATTGTCAAAACGTGAGCAAGCAGAAATACGCAAAAAAGAACGTGCTAAGCGTAAAAAGCGTGAAACTGCAATTACAATTCTGCCAGAAACAATTAAGACAATGCTTAAGAATGCAGGCCCAATTCGTTCACTCGCAGCGTATTATGATAATGCATATCGTCAGTGGGGTACTATTGCCACCACAATTCTAAATTTGCCGGAAATTAGGACTCCTTTTGTATTGTTCCGTGCTGATGCATATGATATTATAGCTATCATAGATGAAATTTCAAAAATAGCAAAGGGTAACGAGAAAGCTGTTTTTTCATATGTTCAAAAGTTGGCATGGAAACTTGATAATACAAAAACCAAAATGACAATGCTCTATAGCGGAGTATGTAACTCAGGAGTACTTGACAGATTCGCTAATAAAGAATGCATTAACGGAGAAGGAAGAAGACTTGGTTTGAATATTCTAATGACTCGTACATTTAAAAGCATCGATAATATTGATAAGTGCATTAAAGACTTGTCGAAGATTGCTAAAAACGGATTGGGCGACTTGGAATATAGAACAGACGAACTTAAACGAAGTTATGCAACAATATCAATATAATGATTATAAATCTGCTAGCAAAAGATTTCTTTGCCGTTTTCTGAAAGAAAATGGACTTTATAGTAAATTTCAATATTACATCCATAATAAAAGCACATGGAATTTCTATCAGAAAAGATGTGGTGGTATCTTTAGTATAGACCAAGTTGTCAATGACAAAGAATATTTGGCATCTGCAAGAGAATACTATATAGGCTTATTTAGTTATCTTATTTCGTGGAGGAAAACAGAAGAAGGCACTAATTTTTGGTGGGAAAAATATAATCAATTACAGGAAGAATGGGTGGACTATATCCTTGAAATGAATAAAATAAAAAATGGTAATGATATAGTTGATAGCCAAACTTAACATAATTTTGGTTGCATTATTTCTTTTTCTAATAAATTTTATGTATATTTGTATTTAGAAAAAATAATTTATTTATAGCATATAAAATATGGGATTAATTACTAAAATGTTGGCAAAGTTTGCTGACGATACTGAACGTAGAATTGATAACGCACTTGATTTTGACTTTACTTGTGCGTTAGACCATATGGTTGGTCGAATGTCAAAATTTTATGACGATTTCAATGATGCAATGAAATTCATTAAAGATACAGTTTCTGATTTTAAAGTTATTGTACCATTTAATGAAGCAAATGAAACATTTGAATATGGAGTAGATGGTGATGAAATTATTGTCACAATTATAACAAGCACCGGATACCGTAAAACAAAAGCTTCAGTTCCAAAAAACTGTCTTGTTGATAAAATGAGGCATGTTATTAACAATAAGAAGAATGAACTGATTATCATCATCCCTAAAGATGTTAAAAATGATGATAAAGTTAAAGATATTCAAGATAAAATTCTTGCTAAAGTAGAAACAGCACGTGCTAAAGTGAATGAAACTGCTGATAAAGTCATTAAATCTATAAAAGAACGTGCTGAAGAAGTTGCGAATTCAACTAATGCCCCATCTACAAAAAAAAGTAATGGAAATAACCTAAAAGTTAGTAAGGTTGTTCGTAACGAAAAAGGACAATTTGTGGCAACTAAGTCAAAGAAAAAGTCCAATCATAAAAAAAATACTGTCAAAAACATTATAATTAACCAATAACTCTTTTAAATTTTGATGGGCTTATAAAATAAAAATTATAAGTCCATTTTTTTTTTATTATGTTAAAAATTTGTGGAATTTCGGACATGCATGGCATTTTAGATTTTAATATCGAAAAATGCGATGTATTATGTATTTGTGGCGATATAGTGCCATTAGATATACAAAATTATCATAAGCCAACATTTAAATGGCTGAAAAATGTTTTTATACCGTGGTGTCAAAATCAACCATGTGAAAAAGTACTGCTTGTAGGAGGTAATCATGATATTAAAATTGCTGACCATGAGCAAGAATTAAGAAGTTTGTTAGTAGACACTAAGATAACATATCTTCTTGATGAGGAATGTACAATAATTGATAATGAGGGTAATGAATTTAAATTCTATGGTAGTCCTTGGTGTCATATTTTTGGTAATTGGGCATTTATGATAAGCGATGAATCTATTGCTGAAAAATTGTCTAACATGCCAAATGATGTTGATGTATTGCTTACTCACGATGCTCCTTATGGAACAAGTGATATTTTGTTGCAAGATGTTTATTGGGCGACCAAACAACATATTGGCAGTAAGCCTTTGCGTGATGCTGTTATAGATAAGCAGCCACGGTTAATGTTAAAGGGGCATCTTCATTCATGTAACCAAGATTGCGAAATGCTAAATAAAACTAATGTTTATACAGTTTCTGTTGTCGATGAAAGGTATAAAAGAGTATATGAGCCTCATTATTTTGAATTAACAAAAGATTCCGTACTGTCAGTTTAACGTTATTTAACGTGATGGGTTTTATTTTTTTATGTTTTTAATGTATATTTGCGTAGAAAACAATATTCAAATATTATAATAATATGAGCAGAGATACTAATAAAATTGATACTAAAGAAACACGTGGATTGAATAATATAGAAAATGTAGTTCTATTATCTTTTTTACGTGCAATAAAAGATAGAAACATGCTATCTCTATTTACGAGAAGGCTTAATCACAATAGTTTCATGAGGCAAATCATGGCGATATTCCCTCAAAAAGTATCGATTATTAAGCAGCCCGAATTCCCATTTTCTAACTGCCAAGATAACGACAATATTATACAAGTATTGAAAAGCATTAACAGCAAAAGGGTTGGCGGTAATTATGGCGATAAATACGATTATGTAACAATGACAATTAATCATCTTTTGCATTTTTTCTTGGAGTCAAATTTAGATATGAGTAAATTGTCTGAAATTGGCGAAGAAATATACGAAAAATCATGCAATATCTTGTTTGGCGATTCTTATGAAGACATTCAGTTGCAAAAAGAGACTGCCTCTAAACTTGAGTCGGCTGAAGCTATTGAACAACAAATTTATGATAGATATATCAACAGCCTTGAAAATGGCCGTATATCGCCTAACATATCGTTTAGGCAATTCATAGAATCGGAAATGGCGCATTTGAAGCAAAGTAATATTTGCAATTTATTTGATGATGCCCTACTTAATAATGGTGGAATAATGCTTGGCGATGTTCCGGATTTTAATTCTATTTAAATGTCATCTTTAATGCCTTGCGGCTTAAGAGACTGTACTAATTGTGATTCATGCATATATGATAAACCATTAGATTCAGTCTTACCGCATAATAAAAGCGACAATACTATGTCAGGAATACTAATACAAGAAACAGATAATAAAGCTACAAAAAGACTTATTGGATGTTCGTCTGAAAACAGTGCATCACAATCATCTATTACCACATCAGATTCCAATAAGCTCTTTTATTGCAATAATTGTCCAAATTTGTTTAAAACTCCATCACCAGATGGAATAACGTTTAATTATCGTTGTAAAAAATTTCTAATAGAAGGAAGTGAAAGATTATGCCGTGTAATTAAGGTAGGTGTAATGCCGGACACTGTTATATGGAAGCCTTATTGGTGTCCTATTAAAGGCGATAATTCAATGTTGTCACAGAATGAGCAAGAGCGTTGGAATGAATCTAAAAAGAGGACTGAACAAAAAAATAAGTGGCTGAATTTACATGGCATAACTGCATGGGATGATATACATGTTGGAGAGAATTATCACATGCCTCCAATGTTCGAAAAAGGAAGAATGGATATTCATGTTCGTACTAAATATATTAATTCAATACAATGTACTAATATAAAAACAGGCACTAATGTGTGGATTTATAAGTATGATGAAGAATATAAATTCATGTCCAAAATATAAAGTGAACCACTCCCGCCTAAAGGAGGGAGTTTCTTGCAAAATCACATCAAAATAAGTTTGAAAATGGTTGTATATAAAGACTATAACGATAAATCATTTAGCGAAGCATGTAAACGATTGAGGGAATTTGGAAATGGCAACAGACTGACCCCTTGGGATTGCATAATGCCTGGTAAAACATATCACATACCCCCTTTGCTTATCTACGATAGACGTACCTTTCTGTGTGAGAGTGTTGAAAATGATTGCGAAATTAGAAGAATACGTGGAAAGATGATTATTAATGGAAAAGCAGACATTGAAGATGCTGTAATCTTCGAATCTGAAATATCATCAAAGTTTCTAATCGAGGTAAAAAATTGGAAAAATGGCTAATGTTATAAACTGCAATGGCGGTCATATCATAACATCGCTTAACGATATTGATTGCGATAAAATCAATTCTGAGAGCGTTAAAAAAGACTATATTGATTGGTGTAAGGCTGACCGTAAGAAGTGGCTCAAAGAGGGTTTAAATGCCATCTATGAGCACTTATATTTACCAATTCGCAAAGCACGATGGGATGCCTTATCAGATGCTGAAAAATATAATGATAAAGGAGAGCCTAAGCCATTTGGTATTGACATGAACTCTATTAAAAGTCATGCAACATATCGCATTCTTATTGAAAGAGTAAAGCAATACAATTCTAAAGATGAATTCATAGAAAGATATGGTCATGATATATATAACCATATTTTTTATAAAGATGGTAAAGCCAATTATCGTTGGGAATATATTGAAGAATTAATTTCAAAAGGACTATTTCAATAGAGATTTAACGTTTTTTAATGTGGGATATTTTTTTATCCCACATTTTATTTTTACCTTTGCAGAGAATTTTTAAGGAATATAAAAAAAATGGCAAATAAAGAAATCAACATTGAAAAGGAATTAAGTGTAAACAGCAATAAGTTTAGAAAATCATTAAATAAGGAACATGGCTATTTGTTCGATAGTCAGATAGAAACTGCAAAAAACGCTATTATTGAGTTATCAAGAAAGGTAACTCGCAGTAATCATATTATTCTTGCTGCAAGAATGCAGAGTGGTAAAACAGGCGTTTGCAATGCTCTTGTGAATATACTAACTCAGACTGCAATTGGGCGTTATCTTGCAATCGATAAGTATATGTTCATTACAGGTATGAACGACTGTGGACTTAAGGAACAGACATTGAAGCGTCTATACGAGCAAGTTATTGGCGCTAATAGTGATAACACATACAGTGGCTTGCGGTCTAAGAAGAATCTTTCACCAAATAAGTTTTTCGTCATGAAGAACTCTGACCTTATGAAGTATGATGGCGACATTAACAATACGATAATATTCATTGATGAAGCCCATTATGGTTCGAATTTCACAAATATATTGACTAAGTTCTTATATAAGAATGGTATCAATTGGAAAGACCAAAATGATTTAATAAGCCGTAATATCTATATTGTCTCAGTTTCAGCAACACCTTTTGATGAAATCGTTAGCGATACTAAAAAGGTAAAAAGTATTGTGGAACTTAAACCAACAAAAGAATATGTTGGAGTAAGTGATTTTCTTAAAAAAGGACTTATCATTGAGGCAGATAAAAATGATATTGAAGAAGATGGTAATATTTTCGATTACATTGATGATGCATATCAGCGTATGCATGACGATGGTAACGCAGGTGTGATTATTATTCGTACTCTCAAATTCAACACAATTCTTTCTAATCCGTTAATCAATAAATGTTTTGACGTGTTTGAAATGTATTCATCAGATAAAAAAATTGAATACGATAATTTCAACGAATTGTGTAATAATTTGATAGAAAAAAACGATTATAATAAGCGTGTGTCGAAAATGAAAGGGGTTGGTAGAATGTACTGCAAGCCTTTGCTTATTCTAATTAAAGGTGCATTTCGTGCCGGTATTACACTGAATGAACGCTTGAAGGACTATATCTATATGGTATACGACTATTCTTTAAAGGCTGATACTACTGCACAGGCTTTGTTAGGACGTTTGTGTGGTTATCGTAGTAAAAATGCTACAATTAACAATACGTACATCTATGTGAATAAAAAATTTGCAGATATGTACTCAAATTGGGAAAGCGATTTCCAAAATCGTAACATAGTTCCTTGCAACAAAGTAACTGCTAAATGGATTAGTAATGACGATAAAAATCCAAATGCTCAAATTGGAACTCGTTCACGTGGTAACATAGCCATTGACCTAACTGAGGACGAAATACGTGAAATATATCAGTACGCTTCTCGGATTAAGAATCGTGTATCTTTTATGAAAATGGCATTACCTATTATTCTAAAGCGTCACGGTATTGACCTTTCTTATGATTATATTGGAGAGGCTGTGCTTAGTGGCAAAAACAACTACGCAAGAGCAAGCCAAATTAAACGATTTGAATCATTTACCGAAGATAGTCTTGTTTATCAATTCCGTCCATATAAAATTAAGGACTTCGTAAACGAAACTAAACGTGATTATCTGACAGATGAAGACCTTGGGAAGTCTGCTGTGTTTGTTGTTCTTGATGCAATAATAGAGAATAATGGACTGAAAATTAGTGGAAACAAGCGTTTACTTATATATAACGTTGAAGTTGGGCAAAAAATAATGGTCCCAAATCTAAAGTCTCTTTATCGTCATTGGAAAGATACTGATTTGTTGGGCGACAAGTCAAGTCCACTAAGTTAACACATTTTAACTTGTAATGCTTTCATTTATAGCGTTTTTTATGTAAATTTGCAGAAAAAGGTTTTAAACCATTTAAAAACGAAAAATTACATGCATATTTTTATATCAATAATAATGCTAATCATTAGCGCATGCGCTTTAGGCACTGCCACATCGCATTACCCTCATGATACACAATATTTTCCTATTATTATAAGTACAATAATCTATGCTATTGTAAGCATTATAAGAGAATGCAAAAACGCCATATCAGATAAATGGGATGCCAATGATTATTCATACAGACAAACATCTTATAGTAATCCATATAGCCAAAATGGATATAGAAATCCATACACTGTTCAGCCAAGAAATGAAAAAGTAAAATATAAAAAAATACCAATTAAACCAAGCCATAGCGAAGTTAGGCGAGAACTACAGAAACTTGAAACAAATAGATGGTGGAGATTTAAACGCAATATATGCGCATTTTTTTCATATGACATCACGCAAAAGTTATATGAGCCTCGATTAAAAAAGATACCTATTGTAGTAACTGATACTTATGCTAAGTATCAGCAAAAAATAGCAACAACAAATAATAACACAATTTGGGGAGAAAACGAATATGAATCGGTCTCTAAATTAATTAGTAGAACATGTACAATTTCAATAGATAAAAAAACAGAATGATTTTAAGAGAAAATGTGTCAATAAACGTTGTACTACCATCAACGATTATTGTAGAAACGAAGAAAGCAATAAAAAAACACGTTTCAACATCAAAAGAATTACAATATCACGAAAACTACTATTAGAATAATATATTTAATTGATTATGGCAGAAAATATAAATGAGGTTCATACTGGAACTAATACCGTTACCGAAACTGAAAATAAAGAACAAACAACAGTCTTTATAACAAGTAAATATAACATTTCAGCACCACTATTCCTTATGTTTGCTGAATATCTTGGCTATGTAAGTAAAGCACTTACATGGGTTGATAATTGGTGCGTGGCTAAGAAACGTCCGCAGCCTTGGCAAATTAAATTCATTGAAACTGAGGCGTATATAGTCTTGGAAGAGGCTAAAAAGAAATACACAGAAAAGAAAATACGTGAGCTATATGATAGTCTTTATGAAGTGATTCTTTTCCTTTATGATAATAATCTTAAAGATTTGGAGTCAAAGACTATCTAAGGCATCGAAAATTGATAAAAATTCCACTGAGAAAATATTTTTATTTCTCAGTGGTTTTTATTATTTTATAATATTTATGTTTATGGGAATTAGCAATAAGCACATACATAAAGTCTGTAATGAAGCCATAACTCAATTTATGATTGAGGAAGGCATTGGCAGTACCATAAAAAAAGGAGGGGATTGGCTTATTAATGGGTTTAACAAATTAGCATCCCCTTACATGGCATGGAGAACAGACGGAAAATGGAATGAAAAATATGGCTATCAAGGAAAAGCCGGAGGTAAATTTAATTCTAAGCAAATACTTAAATATTTAGGTTTGTGGTTTGATGCGCATAATAATAAATTATCAGAAATCACAAATAGATGGGATGGTTATAACATAAGCCTTAAATCTGATAAGGATAGTCCGTTAGAATTTGTAAGGTCAAGTAACGCAGAACAACGACAATATCAGAACCGTAATAAGGGCGATTTTAGAAGAGACCCATCTGCGTATATTAGACAAGGTATTACTTTTGATAATTTCATTTTATACATGGAAAGTCGAAATTTTGATGCAAATACCTTAAGAACTTATACTAACATAGAAAAATATATAAATGAGTATATCCAAGGTTGGGCTAATAGAGTACAACAAAACTCTATGAACGGCGCAAGGCAAATATTATCGCCATCAAAAGAAGCGAGATTAGTTGCAAGCCATCTTTCACTTAAAGCATTTCTATCAACAGATATAGGAAAAAGATGCGCCAATGGAGACTGGGGCAATAATAATCAGCAACAAGCGCAAGGGCAACAAGCGCAGGGGCAACAACAAGGACAGTCACGGGGACAGCAACAAGCACAGCAAGCGCAACAAGGACAGCAACAAGCACAGCAAGCGCAACAAGGACAGTCACAAGGGCAACAACAAACACAGCAACAAGCGCAAGGGCAACAAGCGCAGGGGCAACAACAAGGACAGTCACGGGGACAGCAACAAGCACAGCAAGCGCAACAAGGACAGTCACAAGGGCAACAACAAGCGCAAGGGCAACAAAATTCACAGTATGGCTTGCCACAATATAAGAAATTAAGAAATGGAAGTAATCTGAGTCCAAGTGACATATCAAGAGCAAAGGAATATTTTAAAAACAATCCTAATGCAAAAAGGATGCAAACAAGCGATGGTAAAAATTTCATTTTCCGCAATAAAGACGGACACTTAATTTCTGCGCCTATAGGCGATACTGGTAACCAAGCGTTTATTGAAGCATTAAAACGAAGAAAAAAGATGATAACTAATTAAGTTATAATAGTTTAACAACATTTAACGTGAGATATTTTTTTATCTCACGTTTTTTTAATACCTTTGCTTTATAAATTAATTTTTAATTTTATGTTTAAACAAATTTCATCAAAAGACAACATTGAATATGCATTGGTTGAAAATTTCAATCCAAATAATGTCATAACAACCGCATCAATTCAAATTAAAACCCCAAGGTCTTATATTGACTCTTATAGCGAGTTGAAAAATAATAATAAAGATATATTTTTGTTGCATGACTTTTTCACTAAAAATGAGCAAAATCGTGGCAAAGGTAATGGACGAAAATTATTGAATTATATAAAAGAAAGTTTGGAAAATAACATTATAATACTCACAATCCATCCTAACAATGAGAAAAAAGAAGAACTTATAAAGTTTTATAAATCTGAAGGATTTAAGATGATTTTTCCAAATAACAATGAAGATAATTCATTTCTAATGATGGCGGAACTATAACATGGCAAAAAAGAAAAAAGAAAAAAAAGAATCTGTTTCAGAGATTATGGAACAGATTATAGACAAAGATGCTCTTGCTAAAAGAAAAGCAATGGCTGCTCAACCAACAAACAAGCACCAGCCGACTAAAAGAAAACTTATCAAAATTGAAGAACCTAAATGGTTTCAAAAACCAATTTCAATTGATTGTTTTGAAATAAAAGAATCGAAAAATGGCAAATTTTATGCGCAACATAAAGAGTGGAAAAAAAATATTTACATAGGCGGATATGACACCAAAGATGAACTTAATAAGGTGCTTGAAGACTATTGCAAAAATAGTAAACGAAGCCCTATGAATAAAAAAGCCGTTAAAAACCTACATTCTGCTATATTAGAAGAGACTGAGTTTATTTAACAAACATTAACGTGCGGAATTATATTCCTCACGTTTTTTTTATGTATATTTGTTGCATCATGGTTAAAGTAGATAATAACTTAAGTAAGCATCTTAAAGGCTTGCTATTTAAAGGTAACACTTTTGTTGGCGAAATTGATAACGCACATACATTCATCAACGTTCTCTGTCAAATTAAATCTGAACAAGAAAGCGACTATAGAATGGAGGTGGAAATTGAAATCGCAAAAGATGTTAAACGAACTTACGTTTATAAATTTACGCCTGAGGGCAAAATGATACCATCATCATACCCAAACGTAAGCCTTTGGATTGACCAACTTAATAGCGAGTTGCTTTATTTGTACGGATTTAAAGTGAATTACGAAAAATTAGTACCAACAAAAAGCATTTAATTGAATAACATATGAGTAAGAACATTCCTTTTGCCAAAGGTGATTTCATCACGCAAATATCTAACACAGAATCCATTGCAGTCTTTGAAGGTAAAACATTTAAGCATAATGAAGGGCCAACAGAATATACTCTAAACTGCTATTATAACCCAAATCATTTTGAAAAGAATAGTGATGGATGTTGGTATAGTGAGAAAATATTTGAGTATGATATGACAGATGATTCTATGGTCTGTGAATATACAATCTCTGAAGATGATTTCCCTTATTGGAGAAACTGCACGCAAGAAGAAATTAATAAATTTCTTAAATTGATAGCAGACGAATATCATATCGCCTACGAAAAAAGCAAATATAAGTTTCGTAAATTATACCAAAATGAAACCATTAAATTTGACGATGAGTTGCCAAAATCAACAGGGCAACCCGGTGGAACAGTAGTTTACCATAATCAGAGATATAGTAACCCATATCATAATGGTAATAGTACGCATATTATCAGAATGACAGTTGATAAGGATTGGCAACAGAAAGAACCAATTAGTTCTATGACATTTGAACATAGTCAAATGGTTTTAAACGAATGCGATAAACTGAAATACTCTTTCGATAATTATGGCACATATTATACTACCACTCAACCAACTGTAGGCTATTCTATGAATTCACATATTCGACCAATTTATGATTATCCTTATTAACATCTTTTAACGTGGAATAGCCAAATATTCCACGTTTTTTTGCTAATTTTGCAAACGAAAACGAATATTCACTAAAAAAAATAGATTATGAAGAAAATTTTCACTTTGCTAATTATGCTAACATTGACACTTCTATCATTAAATGCACAGCATAAATCTTATGAATTAGTATCTCCAAAATCCACACATTTTTCGCTTGGCATTGGATATATGTGGAACACTAAATCAACTGATTATATTTTCAACTCTGATTATTTATCATATTCAGCATCCATTGGAAAGTGGCTCACTAAAAGCATAGGAACTACCATGGAATTTGAATATCAAGTTAGCCCGCATAACCGTTATAAATATAAAAACAAATATTCGCTATACACAATAGGAATTGATATAAACGCAAGGTTAAATGACTATTATAACTACTCGTTAATTGATTTTGTATTTAATGCCGGAGTTGCTTATAGCAAATACAAATTTGAAGGCACATATATTAATTCGCATATCGATTATATTGTTCCTACACTATCTTTGGATATTGCATTTAACTTAATCGATGATAAATCGCTTCAATTAGTAGTAGAACCTTATTATAAGCGTTTTATCCCTACTAATTTCAAAAATAATGAACCTTATGGAAATGCTGATGCTAAGTTTAGTGGCGTTGGTGTTAATGGTAAAATAAAATACAATTTTTAATCATGCATAAGTCACAAATAAAGTTTTTGTTGGACGTTTTTCAATCCATACAAAAAAAACACATTGAAGACATTAGCATTAGGATTGAAACTCATAGCAATGGTTTTGAAATTGCAATAGGTGACACATGTTGCTATTCTTTTGACGAAAAAACAAGCGAAGATACTGCTACTGAACAAATCTATGAAATAGAGAACTGTGTGAAAAGACTTGAAAATAAATAAAATATTATTTAATAATATGGCAAATAATAAAGAAAATTTTGTTTTTAAAGAACTAATATACAATGAGATATATTCTTTAATTGACACGTTCAACGCATATAGTAAAGTAGATGCGAGTTTGTCTGAAAAGACTCTATTAAACGTTTTAGCATCATTGCAAGAAGCGAATATACACCTTGAAAAAGGCTTTATTAATGATGCTTGCGAAGAAGTTGAATCTAAATTAGAAAACTAAAATGGAAGGATTATATATATTATCAGTGATGTCGGCATTAGCCTCAATTATACTTATTGCAAATTCTTATGACAAAGATAGCGACATCGTAAGTAGAGTTTGGTGTGCTTTATTTGGTATTCTTTTTGCAGCGCTTTCAATTTTTGGAACATGCTATATATCAGATAATAACTATCAAAATAATAATAGTTATAATAATATTAATAACTATAATAATTATAACTATTAATATATTCTAGAATGATATTATATATAATATAATTATTTTTTTAAAAAAGTCAAATATTATTTTTTATTTTTGTTTTTAATTTTTTTTATGTATATTTGCATAAAAACATATAATGGATAATATTGATAGATTTAAAATATTTGTTGATACTGTTGCTATCGCAACTAAAGGTAAATATGTAAATTCAAACGGTGCTATTGTTACACTTAAAAAAAATAATGAAAATGGATTATCAATTGATGACTGTGAATTATACAATGAAGATTTAACAAGCAGAATATCATTTTCAACTATTCCAAGATTTTCTAAATGTGAAATCCGTGTTGAAAACAATGATACATTACTCGTAGCAAAAGAATTAATTGATAATTTATTCAATCCAGCGGTATTGAATATGGCATCATTTATCCGTTCTGGAGGTGGCGTTTTAAAAGGCTCTTCTGCACAAGAGGAAAACCTTTTTCGTAGAACAAATCTTTCTGAGTCACTGTTTAGATTCCAAAAGGATTATGCGCAACAATATAATTTACCCGTATCCGCAAAACAATACCCACTTGATTTAAGATACGGAGGCATTTATTCTCCTGCTATAAGCGTTTTCAGAGGAACTGAGAAAGATGGCTATCCTCTTCTTAATACCCCATTTATGATTGATGTAATATCAGTCGCCGCCATTAAAAATCCAATTTTAATTGATGACGGTAAGTTATCTGAAAGAGATAGGGAAATAACAAGAAATAAAATAAGAACTATCTTAAACATTGCAATCTATTGGGGAAATGATTCTCTTGTTCTTGGAGCACTTGGTTGCGGAGCATATGGCACTCCACCGTATGAAATGGCATCTTTATTTAAAGAAGTTCTGAACGAAGATAAATACCAAAACAGATTTAGAACTATTGTTTTTGCAATTATTGATGATGGTAATGCGCATAGAAAGCGCAATCCAAATGGCAATTTCATACCATTCAAAGAAGTTTTTGAATCTGTTTAATAAAACTAAAAAATGAAATTAGTAATATCAATTTTAGCAATTCTTTCAATTGCATATATAATAGCACAAACTATCGTTCATCTAAAACAGCATAGACTAATACACGCAATTTTCACAATAAACTATGGAATATATGCATTATTGATTTTGTTTTTCATACTATACATTTTTACAACCACATGGAACTGATTAAATACCACAAAAAATATAATCGTGGAGAAATAGATATTATGCTATCATCAACAAATGATACTATCATTCTTCATACAGATAATATAGACCGTATTAGCGGAAAAAAAGTACTCATCAAATTAGATGAAAATAACCTCTATCGAAAGAGATTTGATAAACCGGAGATACATATTCCTCAAAGCGGAAGCCAAATTATCAGAGGCTTGAATAAATCTTTTCCTGTTACATTATATAAACGAAGTCCATCATTGCCTCATACTTTGCGTGATAGAACATGGGCTAATTCTGATTTTGAAGAATTTAAAAAATATATTGATGATGATTTCAACGTCATAAAAAAATACTGTATAGATAATAACATAAAAAAAATTATATTCCCCATAGATGGACTACTTGCAGAAAAACATAATATTACAATAGAACGAACTCCAAGATTATATTTCTATATAATTGGAAAAGAGGCTGAATTGCTTGAATTAAATCAGCAATGAAGTCATGTTAATAGTTGGCGCAAATAGCTACACAAAAAAGCAACTATCAATTTTCTAAAGGCAATTATATCAGAAATGAGCAGCCATTAATTTGACTGCTCATTTTTTTATGAAATTTCTAAATTTTAGCAATTCTTTCATTTGCCATATCGATATAATCTTGAAATAGTTCAAAACCTATATAATCGCAGCCATTTTTCTTTGCTGACATTGCAACTGTTCCGCTTCCCATGAATGGGTCTAAAACGGTTATTCTTTCACCTTGTGCAACAGATGGTATGATATTATCGGGTAATGTTATTGGAAATGGCGCAGGATGGTCATTATTCTTTTCGGGTGAGAATTTCCATACTTCAGATTGAAATTTAATATTATCTGCTCTCTTAAATCTTGGATTCTTTTGCTCTTTAATAAGCCAAAATATAAATTCAGTTGATGGTATATATCTACATTTGTCCATATTCATCGATGAACTTCTATCCCATACGATAATTTGTCTGGTAATGAATTTTGATTTATCAATCCATTCTAATGGAAAGGAAATCTTATTTTTTTTGACTCTTGTTTTATGGTTATAGAATAATGAACCATCTTTTTTCAATACACGAAAGCATTCATTTAGGAAATCAATTTGCCATTTCTGATATTCATCTTCCGGCATATTGTCAATATCAGGATTACCGCCATAGTCAATTGTTTTATTCCAAATATCGCCTTTTCTCTTACCATTATAACTGTATTTCATAAAGCCACGGCGATTGTATGGAGGCGATGTTATGATTAAATCAATACTTTCATCATCTAATTGTTTCAACCCTTCCATGACATCAAGACAGTATATTCTATTTAATTCTAACATGATTTTTTTTCTTTTCTTTAAAAAATAAAATTTTATTGCCATTTGTGAAGCGTTTTAAGCATTTTTAAACTTTAATATTTGGAAAATAACTCTTTTTTATATATCTTTGTACAGAAATATAAAAATTTTTATTACATTCGATATGGAAAACAATTCAATTGACTTGCGTTATTCGTATGATGCACATAAGGAGTATAATTTGTTTGACTTGCTATATTCGTATAGTGCAAGCGGTTGTGAAGAAAATGCCACAACTCAATTTGAAAAAATCATGAAAAAAATAGAAAATTGCAAATTTGAATTCAAAGATAAAATTGGAAACGTTGCATTTTCTATGGGTAAAGGAACAATTCCTGTAATGATTTCGGCTCACATTGATGAAATAGGAATTCGTGTACAATATATTGACGATAATGGATTTATTTATTTTATTAAAAATGGAGGGATTGACTCAAAAGCATTATTAGGGTCTGTTGTCACAATTAAATCCAATAAAGATGGTCAGATGATTAATGGAGTGATAGGCAAAACGCCAATTCATATCGAAAAAAATAGTGATAACAAAGACATTAAAATCAGTGACCTTAAAATTGATTGTGGATTTGAAAATAAAGAAGAGGCTGAAAAATATGTAAGAGTTGGAGATACTGTCACATTCAGACACTACGCTTTTCCATGCGTCAATAAAAATCGCATTGTATCTAACGGCATTGATGATAAAATTGGCGTATTTGTAATAACAAAAGTTTTTGAACTTTTGAACAAAATTAACTATGAGTTTAAAACTATTAAGCCATACGGAGTTGCATGTGTGCAAGAGGAAGTTGGTGGGGGAGGTGCTGAAATTGCAGCAAAACGAATTAATCCGCAATATAGTATAGATTATGACGTTACTTTCGCAACTGACGATGAATGCGTTAGCAAAAAAGAATGGGGGGATATTAAATTAGGAAAAGGAGGCGCTATTGCATTCGGACCCGATAAAAATACCTTTATGTGCAATGATGTGATTGAATTATGTAAGAAAAACTCAACACCGTATCAAATATTTTCTGTTGGGGCGAAAATGACTAACACGCATGGCATTAAAAACGCTTCTGATGATTGCGCAACGATGTTAATATCAATACCGCAACGAAATATGCACACACAAGTAGAAATGTGCGATTTGCGTGATATTAAATCAATTGTCAATATGACAGTAGATTATTTATTATACTTGGATGAAAACATAAGCTATAAAAACAAGCATGACGAACCATAATGCCCATGCACATCAATACCAAATCAACGTATATTGCGTGAATTTTATACAGAAATATAAAATGAACTGAATAATGGCAATGTATAATTCCGATGTTATATATACATCAATTTTTCGTGTGTTTTCGGAGATTGGGCTTAAAAGTATGGCTCAATCTGTTATGGGAAACTCTAAAAATGAATTCAAAAAACGCTTAGAAAAAGGGATAAGAGATACTAGCGCACGCTCTTTCATTAAATCATTTTTCTCAAATGAATTATGGTATTTCATAAATAATAGTTTTTGTTGTGAAAAAAATATACCAAACAATGGGGCTATTCACTTATTTTCCACTTATTGCGTACTTAAATCATTGGAAATAGCATATGAATGCCATGGCGTGGATATAAAATTATACAATTTCATAAAAAATCGAGAACTCGCATTTATTGAAAATTTCATATTAGTTAAAGCAATAACAGCAAGAAAAGCATATAGGCAACTTTATCCTATAATAAATAAAAAACTTCTAAAATCTGTAATAACATTTTTTTTCAGCGAAAAAAAATATATGATTACTGATGCTATATACGATTGAAAAAACAAAATAATGGTCACGCAAGAAAAATATAAAGTATCACAAATATTACGTCTTCTTGTATTGGAAGATTATGCAGAACTTATTAATATAATAGTATCAGATGACTTTAACCCAAATGTAAAATCTGATATTAGTGAATCGCCATTGCTTTTAAAGTTAATTAATTTGTTTGGCAGCGGATGCGTAAAAATCAAGGATAAAGAAAACTTCCAAATGATTTTTACTGAAATTGTCAACCATAAAGATTTCGACCCAAATATTAAAGACACTGACGGAGAAACTATATTAACATGCATTGCAAGATGTGATAAAGAATCGTTTAATTGGCTTGTAAACCCAATCCTTGCAAAAGGTAATGTAGATATATTTGCCAAGAACTTCATGCATAAAACGTGCATGGACATTGCTAAGAAAAAAAACAATACAGTGTTCATGTCAATTATTAACGGCTTTTTATTCGTAAAACACTTAGGCATGCCAAGAAAGCGTTCCTTTAAAAAAGAATCTGAACTAAATATAGAAATATCACCTAATAAAAAAGCATTTGATTGCAAATCAATAATAACTGAATCAATTGAACAATGCTATAACGAAGAACAGAAGAAAAATCCATCTTCAATGTATTGGGTGTTATATCATTTCTTTAGAGGAAATTACCAAGAAGCAGAAAATGTTGTAACAAGCCCACATTTTAATCCAAATGAATGCGATAAATTCGAAGACCCTGCACTATTAACTCTTGTTAATCATGCAACAGTGTACAATGCGAAAATCGATGAAGATTGGTATAAGAGAATTGCTAAATATATAGTGGATTGCAAAACTTTTGACCCAAATATCATTAATTCTGAAGGTAATTCTCCAATAATGGTTACAATTGGCTTCAAATCACTTAATTGGCTTAGTGAACTACTTTTCAATTTGCCAAACACAAGAATTGATTTTATCAATGAATATGGACGTATTCTTCACGGAATCGCAAAAGAAGCAAATAACCTTGGTTTTTATCAAGGAATGATTTATAAAAAAGCGTTGCCTTGTACTGCGAAAAAATAATAAATAAAAAAAAATAATAAATTATGACTCCAAATGAATTAGTAATCGCTTTATTCACATGCTTATTTGTAGTGTCTATTTCGTTCATGCTTGTTGTTTATGGCATATCACTGACAAGTAATATTATCGATAAAGAAGCTGAATCAGAAAAAGAAAAACAGATAGAAGAAAAGGAACGCCTTGAAGACTTTAATGCAGACTTTTCAGAAATCAATATAATTGATGGCAATGATATAGCTGTTGATACAAATGTTAATGAAACAAAAGAAGAAGACATAGTTGATTAACTATTTCGCCTAAACGTTTTTGTTTAACATTTTTTTTCTGTATATTTGTAATAACTATGGAATATAAGCACATTATTAGAAATAAAATAACCATCATGCCAAATGCAGATGATGACCAAATAAATGAGTTGTTAAGTCTTATTAAAGGAAAAGAGGACGGACAAGATAAACTTGTCTGCTTCACCAAAATATCGCCTAAGCCAATCACATTGAAAACAGATTCAATTGAAGAAGATAATTGGCTTCTGAATAATTGGGGAACAAGAAATAAAGCATTTAATACATGCTGGGCATCAGATAATGAAATTATATTTGATACTGAATGGCATCCATCAATACCAATATTCTGCAAAATAGTAAAAATGCTGCCGCATATAAACTTAACATTCACATGGGCAAGCGATAAAGCAGGAGTTAATACAGGAACAATATATTCAAATAAAGGTAATCTCGATGTTAAAACATATAGCGATTTTTCTAAAATGGCATATGAAACGGGATTCGAACTAAGACCCGCATATAGACAAATATATACCTATAACGATAAAATAGGCTCATATGAATATGATATAAGCGATTTTATACATATTGCCAAAGAAAAAGGAGTATATAAAGATACAGACGGTTCAAAATATCAACTATTAAAGACAGATGACCTACCATTTTAATAGCATCTAATCAACTTTTTAGACACCGGTTGTAATAATTAGATGATTATAACTGCTTGATTATCAACAACATATAACTACTTGATTATCAGATAGTTATAAGTGTTGAAAAAGTGATAAAATGCTAAGAAATCTGCATGTTTTTGCGCATATTGTCAGTAAACATATGTTAATAATAAAATATGAATGATATAAATTTTGAACATGACGATGATAAACTCTTTATAAAAGCACTGCTAAGAAGTGCAAAAGAGGCTAATGTCTTATACATGATAAATAACCAAACCGTAAAAGATATATATAAAAAATGCCTAAGATTTAGAAGAAGTTTCCCATCTGAATCTATATATTTTAACGCAATGTATTGGGCTGTTGATAGCGGATTATCTAGCGCAGATATTATGTATAGGCTAATATTAATTTCATTGATTGATAAGAATAGATTAACAGAAAACGATATAATGAACTTCAAAGTTATATTATATCGGCTATCTTCAAATGTTACGCCAAAACTGCTTAAAAATATATATGTGTTAGACTTGTTTAACTTAGCGGCTAAAAATCTTGGGGTTAAAACCCCATTTGTCGAAGAGATGCTAATTTTATGATAGATAGATTGAAAAAAATATAAAAACGTAACACCTTTATAAAAAGTAGCAAAGATACTAAAAATATGAATGATATAAAATTTGAACATGATGAGGATGAACTCTTTATAAAAGTACTGCTAAGAAGTGCAAAAGAGGCTAATGTCTTATACAGCTGCGGTAAAAGCGTAAAAGATATATATCAAAAATGTCTAATATCGAGAAAAAGCCATCCAACTGAAACTATGTATAGTAACGCAATGTATTGGGCTGTTGATTGCGGACTCTATAAAGCAGATATTATATATAAATTTTTATTATCCTCATTAATTGATAAAGATAAATTAACAAAATACGATATAGCAGAGATTAGAAGAATATTAGGTCTGTTCTTTTCAAACATAATTAATAGTAAAAAGCCATTTAAAGATATATATGCATTAGATATGATTGGTTTAGCGGCTAAAAAATTTGAACTTAAAATTCCATGCCTTGAAGATGTTAATTTTATAATTGATAGTTTTAATAAATATAAAGACGTAATGAATAAACTACCTTTCTGAAAATAGGTTTTTTAACAATTATTAACACGTATTGTTTTGTATTACTAAAAAAATTGTGTAACTTTGCATCATAAAAAACAAATAGAATAGTAGTAAACAATTTTTAAATGTAAGGTAATTATGGCATTTATTATTAAAGACACACATCCTCAGTTTGAAGGGCATGAAGCTTATATGGTTGGAACACGCCACATTAAAGACCCACAAGGACGTGATTGCGAAGCTGCTGATTTCGGAAGTCGAGAACGTGCAAAACGTTTTCAAAATGAAAGGGAAGCACGAGCAGTAACTGACGCATTGAACAAAATTGCAAGACATGAACAGTTCGTAGTTGAAGAGGATAATATCTATGCAATGCGATACGGACAGCGTAAAAACAATGGCTTTAGTGGATTTGGCACATTGCCAAAAGAAGAGCCTGCTGCCGCACAAACAGGCGGTTTTGTATGGAAACAAGCAAAAGGCGGATATAATGGCTTCTAAAACTTAGATTTTAAGACATTTTTCAAAATGTTGTTTAGGCTCATTGGCATTGTGAAATGGTAATGAGCCTTTTTATATTAAAAAAAAACGAAAAAACTATGATAGAGATAATATTAGCAATGATTTTTAGCGCATTATTCCTATACGGATGTGTAGGATTGGGCGAAAGATTAGAAAAAGGAAAAGAAAAATATATAGATAGAGAAGATATACTCATTAATGATATTCTCATTATTAAAGGAGAAGAATGGGAAGTCCTATCATATAATAAAGAAGGAGTTTTCGAACTATCAGGAGTTTATATGCATACGTATTTCGCAGACCTTGGAGGGGAAGATATTAAATTCGAAAAGCAAAAAAATGACAATAATAAAGGATATAAAATCTTAGTTAAAGGATATAAAGGAACTGTACTTGGTAATTCAATAAAAGATAAAATAAATTCATTTAACTTTGTTTAACAAACATTACTTGCAAAGACAAAAAATAATAACTACCTTTGCAATATGATAAACAATAATAAAGAAGAATATATAATAGTCAAAATCTTTAAAGGGAAAATCATGGGCAATACAGGCCATGTATACCCAAATAAAGAAATTGCTGAGATAAATCGCAATAATTACCAAAACGGAATAGAAAAACTTGGAATTACTAACGTTAAGTATAAAATAGTTAAAAAGATGCGATATGAAAAAAGGAAAAAATTTTTACGAACTTAAAGAAAACGATAAAGTATATAGAACTACATTACATAAAGCGCCACAAGGGCGTATGTTAGAAATTTCAGAAGATGATATATCACTAAAAACCACAATCCGTTCAGCATATATGAAATGGATAACTACTGGAATAGTAGAAGGAAACTTCTATATCAATGAATATAGTATGCAAAATAATTGTGTGGATGTACGTTTTTCAAGCAAAAACGGGGACTATTATACAAGAGTTAATGCAGACAGATTGAAATCAGAAGTCTTCGTAATAGATGATTTTACAGGATATAGAATATATGCAACATCAAAAAACAAACTTAAAAAAATAACACTCGCATTGATAGATGAAATAATGAAAGTTAGCGTGGATAACCATGTAAATGAACTCGATTCTATTAATAGTACTAAACTTGACATAATGAACCTAAAAATAAATTAATATGAATGATTTATATATGTCAGATTATGGCCCATATGACTTCATTGTAAGTTTAATAACATTTATCGCATGGATTCTTTCTGTCATTTTGTTCTTCAAAATATGGGGAATGTGTAATAACGTTAAAGATATTAAAAATGACGTTAGAAGTTTAAAAAACATGCTTTCTTTTCAAACATGCCAAAATGTTCTGAGTACAACAACTGCCAAAGACACCACAAATGACCGTAGTATTAGAAAGGTTAAGAATAAGTTGGAAGTCAATAATAGCCAAACGGTTAAAGAAGAACCAAAAACTGAAAGTAATCTAACGGTTAAGAACGCTACAGATAGCGATAATAAGGATGACTCAATTTGGGGTCTAGCAATTCTTTATATTAGTCTATTTCTTGTTTTCTCTCTAATTTTTATGAGAGGATGCAGTTAAAAAAAGAAGGGCATAAATATGTCCAAACAAATTAATGATTGGCGATTATGTATTATTGAATGCTGCTGAAATTGTTAAAATAACAAATTATGGAAATGACAAAGAAATACGAGTTAACTAGCGAGACAATTGAATTTAATGGTGTCACGCTTCATAGAATCAAGGCACTCAAAAATTTCTTAGCTGTCAAGAAAGGTGACTTTGGAGGATGGGTTGAAAAAGAAGAAAATCTGTCACAGATGGGCAATGCTTGGGTCTATAGCAATGCAAAGGTCTATGGCAATGCAAAGGTTTTTGGCGATGCACAAGTCTTTGCTAATGCACAAGCTTATGGTAATGCACAAGTTTTTGGCGAGGCAGAAGTCTATGGCAATGCATGGGTCTATGGTAATGCAAAGGTCTATGGTAACGCAGAAGTCCATGGCGATGCACAAGTATATGGCTATGCAAAGGTATATAACCACGCAGAGGTATATGGTAACGCAATGGTCTTTGGTAACGCACAGGTCTGTGGTTATGCGCAAGTCTATGGAAATGCAGTTGTTTGTGGTGATGCAGTTGTCTATGGTAACGCAAAAGCCTATGGCAGTTCTGTTGTCTATGGTGATGCAGAAATCTGTGGTAAGGCAGTTGTCTGTGATGATGCAGACTATATAGTTTTTAAGAACTTTTGGAGCAGTAAGCGGTACTTTACTTGGACTCGTTCAAATAATATGTGGAAAGCAGACTGTTTCTATGGCACAGGTAAAGAATTGATTGAAAAGGCTTATAGAGATGGTGAAAAGTCAGGCAAAGAATATGAAAAAATAGTGAGGTATGTGGATAGCATTCTTGCAGACGATAAAATTGTAATTTAAATAAAAAACATAATAGTGAAAATATTAAAAACTATTTTTGCATTCACTGGATTAGTTTTGATTATAGCTAAAATAATTGAATATAACTTCAATTGGATGACTAAACATATCGAAAAGGAAATACATGAAGGATTCGTGGAAAAACCAATGCTAATTAATGAAAGTGAGTAAATAATAAAAAAGAAAAACAATTATGGCAACACTGTTAATTATAATCTTTCTGACACTTGATTTCTTTGTTAAATATAATTCTAATTTGAACTATTTTAATAATTTAACAGAATATAGTCAGGAAGCAAGAAAAAATATGGCGTTCAATGAAACAATAGATATAATAACCAAAAACGCTATACAAATATTACCATATGGAATTATTGTGGATATGATAATATTAGAATTATATTTAACACTGAAATGAAACATGAACAACTTACAATACTTTATTCGATTCCTAAAAGAGCATGATATATTATATACATTCTTTGATGCATTTACAGAAATGAGAATCATGAAAGAAAAAAATGCACCATATCAAAACCCTATAAAGGTAATCGAAGAAAACTATGAAATCACAAAAGATTTTATAGCTCAAGCATTCGCATGGTATAAAACAAAACAGGGAGCTGCATTCTGGCTTAAAATAAATAGCAAATTTATTCGTTGGTGGAGTAATAATGTAAATATTGAGTGAAATAATAATAAATAAATAAAAACACAGTAAACTATTCTCATCTAAAGGAAGGAACTTCTTACAATTTTATGTTAAAACATGAACAACTTTCAATACTTTATCAGATTCCTAAAAGAATATAGCATATTACATGCATTCTTAGATGCATATATAGAAATGAGATTCGAAGATAAATATAACACAACATATCAAATGGCTATAAAAAAACTTCAAAGAGAGACTTTTACATGTCAGTTTATAGCTCGTGCATTCCGATGGGATAAGACAAAACAAGGATTTACATTCTGGGAAATAATGCATAAAATTTTCTATCGTTGGTGGGATAAAAAAATGTGGAACCGTTAATTAAGAATAACAAAAAATTATGTCAGTAGAATACACACGCAATCCATTCCAACAACCTTCTGAGAAATATCATATAAAACAAGAATCTTTCTACAGACCATTTAAAAATGTACAGGAATGCTTAGAAGAAATGAGAAAGCATGAACGGTTTGGTTGGATAAACTATGAAGGAAAAAGTACATGGTATTGCATAACAGCAATTATCAATACAAATGTATACTTTACAAATTTTTACTTCGGTGAGTGGCGTAATTTCGTGTATGCGTTTAATAATTGCACCTTTACTGATGGCTCTCCGTTTGGAATTAAAATAAAGGAGGAATAATTGTTATCATAGATATTTGCCTATATTGCTTGATTTTTATGCCATCTGATTATATATTATAATAATAACAATTAAAAAAAAAATTAATATGAGTAGACGAACTACCTACATTTTATTAGCCCTCTTTCTAGGACTTTTCGGAATACATAAATTTTATATCGGAAAAAATGCACAAGGAATAATATACTTGCTGCTAACTACATTGTTCTGCTGGACATTTATTGTGCCAATAATCATCGGCATCATTGCTTTGTTTGACCTTATAGTAGCATTGGCAAGCACTGATAAAGAATTTAATGAGCGATATAAAGTAGAAGGAGAAAATTTAACTGACTATCTCTTAGAACTCGCTAAACTGAAAACGCTAAAAGATGACGGAACTATAAGCGAAGATGAATTCGAAACAAAAAAGAAAATGATTATGCTAAAATACAAACTAAATTAATTAAATAAATTGAGCAACCTAATATGGCTGCTCTTTTTTTGTTTTATTATTTTTTTTGTGTATATTTGTAACACAATCTATGTAAGATATAACTATCCTTTTTATAACCATTGTTTCAGTAATTATATCTTGAGAAAAATAGAAAACAATGAATTAAATTAATAATATTTAATATGAAAAAAATTTTATTTTGCCTGCTTTATATTTTAACATCGACAATAACTGCAAATGCACAAAATGGATGGTTTAAAGTTGATTATATTGGTAATAATAAAGTCGACATGTTAGTATATGAAAATGAAGATAAAGGATACTATATATCTATTGATAACGGTGGATGCATCATAATACAAAGCCCAATAAAGGTATATTTCCCTTCTCGTGGTCGGACTCTTACTTTAATTCAGTATTATAATATTAATGGTGAACGTATAAGCGAGTATAATGAGATATTTGATAAAGTTGACGATTTTAGTGCCGGAACTATTCAAAATAAAGAAAAACAAAATACAGTTTATGATTATATAACTAAGCAAAAAGGGTTTATTAGTATTTTTGTACTACCAGCTGATGAAACTGAAGGCTTATATTTTGATGCACCATGTATAAATAACTAAAATATTGCGTCACATAGTTTTAGTTTATTCTAAGTAAGAATCAGTCCAATGAACTTGTTAAACATATCATAGAAGCGTCCTAATCGGAACGCTTCTTTTTTGTTTTATCATTTTTTGCATATTTATTAAAAAAACTTAAGAAATATGAATAAAAATCTTATAAGATTAACAGAATCTGACTTACACAAAATTGTGAAGAAATCAGTCTGTTTAATAATAAGTGAAATGGCAAACCATTCAAATATAAATGCTTATAATAATGATGAACTGTCAGACTTTCTTGAAAATTTACCATATAATGAAAATTGGTATGAAGACATATACGGCGCATTAAATGGAAATGATAATCAAATTAGATTAAATCTTATTGATAATGGATATTGCATTACTGTTTGCGCAATTATAGGATGGCAATTTAGTGAGTCTCCATTGAAAAATGATATGGAATTCTATTTACTAGATGATGGAGGACCAAACTATCATTTCTTTGTTAAATACAATGGAAAATTTTATGATGCCTATAACTATAAAGGAGTTACAAACTTATCAGACTTACAATTTTGCAAAATCTATATGAGTAAATACAATGACAATTATCTTCTAAAACATTTGAAATTCGTTAGTAACGGAGAGTTTGATGAGGTAAAGGCAAATAAACTTATACGCAATTAATACTATAATATATCAACTGTCATATTATTACATATAATTAATAATAATATCTATTATAAAGGTAAACAACTCTGTAAAATATTGAAAGATAGTGAGTTAGAGAGTACCTTTAATTATTAAGTAATCTTTAGTTTTGGTAACGATATACTTGTTGACTCCAAATGAGTGTAAATAAACTAAAAATAATGAATAAATAAAGTATGAACATCACGAAAGAAACAACAGATTTTGGTATAATTTATTATTATAAGAATGATTACTGTAGATTTGCTCTTTATGCTTATAATGATGATAAGAATACTATGTATCTATCAAATGTAAAGGTAGAACAATCAGTAAGAGGTCGTGGACTTGGTAACAAAATACTTGAACTTGCTGATAAAGAAGCTAAGAAATATAATTATACTGTAATCTGTCTGAAAGTGCTAAAATCATCATGGGTATACGATTGGTATGCTAATCATGGATATAGTGATTTCTGTTACGATAGTGAAGATACTGATTACGTATGGATGAAACATACTTTATAACTAATAAATTAAAGATATAGATAACAGGTATATCGTTACCTTAGTTTTACATATCATTATTAAGTAATCTTTAGTTAGCAAAAAAACAGTCTTGTATGCATTTTTTCTAAAAAATTTTAAAATTCCGGTAAAATCCGGAAAATTTTTAAAATCCGGAAATAAAAAAATAAATTATTAAAAAATGTTATATTCATCTAATTTACTTTAAATTATCTATCTCATTGATTTTCAGCGTATTAACACAAATTAACATAATATATACATAATAATTAGGATAAAATATGTATATTTGTGTATGAGTAATATATTTTAGGTATTTAAGAATACGAAAGATGTTTAAAGGAAAGAAGAAGTCTGAAATACTTTATAAGGATAGTAAATCTGTTCCATCTATATTAATTCCTGATGATGTTCAATTAGAGCGTACATTAGGTTTAGTTGGTGTAGTTGGTGAGCGTCCTCATGTAAATGATTTAATGCCTGACATAGTTAAGTGTATTGAGAAGGAAGAGTCCAAGCGCAACATTGTTTTAGCGTCTAAGTGGTATGGCAATGATGACGATGATGATTATGATTATTCTCCTTCTATGCTTGATTATTTATATGATGATGATTATGATTTTTCATCTATGCTTCATTGTAGTAGCAAGCGTTTAAAGAAGTTGCAGAAGAAGCATTATGGTAAGCGTAAGGGCAAGAATGCTCGTATGAGTTACGGCGGTTATGATGATGGTGATGATTATTGGAATAATCGTGAGAGTTTATATGGCGAGAAATTTGATGATGCTTCATTAGATGAATATAATGGTCATGGTTATAAGAGCATCAAGTTTTATCCGGACATACGTGATGAGGGTAAATATCAAGAATTTTATTCATTGAAGGAATTTGAGATATTCTGTAGTCAGGAGGGTTACAGTGTAGGTGACGTTGATTTAGAGAATTTGCGTACATGGTCAATAGTACATTGTTGTTTAGACCCAATTGATAAGAAATATGGTGAAAATTGTATTATTACTGACAATTCTTATGGTGGTTTATATTGGACTGTGAGTGATGATTTACCCATTGATAATGGTGAGAAATAGTTTAACAATGTATATATGAATGAGATGGAAATACGTAGTAATATATTATCATCTTTTGCTTCTCATTTAAAGCGTGAGGAAGAGGAAAGCAACAAGTATAGGGTTGACTATGAGGCAAAGATGCAGAAGGAGCGTGAGGAGCGTGAATTAAGGATTTCTAAATGGAGGTCAGAGAATCCCAATTTGGATAAATACAGTTATTTAAGTTATTACAATCATACTGATTATCATATTGGTCAATCATTTGGTGGTGGCTATTGTAGGATATATTTTTATGAATTTAGTAATATACATAGTAATCCTCGTTCATTCAGTGAGTATATACCATTTTACATGTTCCTTGACAGTTGTAAGATAGCATTATCTGAGGCTCAGAATGTTATGATAAAGCCTTTAAATGAATGTCATTGTATATGCAAGCCCAATGGTGAATTAGTTATTGGCGCTACATATGAAGATATGGTTTTATTATTTAATGGCAATTAAACTAAACTCTATACATATACTTAAATAAGTACCTATATATCTGTTTTGGATATATGGGTATTTTTATTTTTATATATGTATATAATATAAGAAAAACCGATAGATAAATAATCTACCGGTTTCAACAAATAACAATTAACGTTTAATTATGGAGAATCAATTATGTTTTTTAATATGTATATATAGTATAGGTCTTTAAGTTTTTTTCATTTAGTTTTATTGTTTTATATTGAAGACAGCATATATATAGTTAATTAAGTTTTATTTCATTGTATATTGTAAGTATATGTTCATGTTGAACATTGCTGTCATTATATATTGCTTTTATTATTATGATTGTGCATTAGATAGCTATCTATCAAACAGTTACTAATTTGTACGTCAAGAGTTAACAGTTTCCCCATCATATACTTAAATAAGTACCTATTTTTGGAATTGTATATTCATATGATAGATAGTATATATATTTGGTTTATTTAGATATATTTGTTATATTTTAACATATCTATTAACATATATATCAGTTAATGATTTGAAGTCATTATCAAATGCTCCACATCCATTTTCTCCCATGAGTTCTTCTACATTTTCTCCTATGAGTTCTTGGCAATCATTGTAATAGATGCAATTTTTGCATGATGGATTATTCACAGCATCTAATAAGAAGTCATTAAGAGTTACTTCTTGTGTTTTTCTATATCTATTTATTTTTTCCATTTATATCATTTATTAAATGCATATGTACTTATATATAGGCATAGTAGTACTTGAATAAGTACCTAATATTGTATTATGCTTAAATTTTAGTACAAATGTACAAAAAATAAATGTTAAGTGGAAATAATATAGGTTAAAAAATGTAATACTTTATATGTATAGAATTTTATAATATTACATTCATTTATTTTCTTTAAATGGAAGCGGTTTAATATCTCCGCTTCCTTTTAAAGTCTCTTTCCCATGCGATATATGGTTTATGGTGTTCGACATAGTTTTCCACTCTTTCAAGGTCATCGAGTTTTCTATGTTTCGTTATTATCACAGCATCTGTCATAATATCGTCTTTACAAACTATGGTAATAGTCCCATTTTCGCTCATTGTAAACTTATTTCTTGGCGTTATTTGTGATGTGAAGCAGTTGTCTTCAAATCCTCCATTACGTAGTTTACGCATATTTATAACGCTATCACGTGTTATTTTAACTTCGCTATTACCTTGTTTAAGTATAAGAAGGTGTGTTTTTGGTTCGATTGTTAATTGAACGGGATTTAGTTTAATTTTCTTTAATTCTGCCATATTATAAAATATTAGTGTTATTGTTTAACGTTTGCAAAGGTAGTGCAATATTATTTGAAATACAATGATATGGAATTAAAATATGTTAATTTATTATATAATTTTAATGTTTAATTAAGGATTTTTAAAATTTTCTATCCTTATATTATATGTTAAATTAATGTTAAATATTGGAAATTTCTTGCATATATGGGATATAATGATTACCTTTGCAGTGGGATTTAAAGTGTCTTCTTCATTTCAGAGTTCCAACTTATTTTCCCCTTATTATATATACTATGCGGAAATGTTAAATATATGTTAATTTCAAAAAAAATCTTGCATATATAAGATAAAATACCTACCTTTGCGCACAGATAACAAATAGCATTATAAACAATTAAAAATTTTAGAATTATGGAAACAAGTAAAAAAGTAATATGGAGTAATGAAATAGACTATAAGTTTTGGGAAGACGAAGGTTTGCCCAAAGAAAAGATAGAAGACTTTGCCACATGGGTATGTGATAGTCATCTATCATATTTACGTCAAAAATACAATAAAAATATAAATGGTTGCATAATAGCGTTTGCAAATTTAGGTTTATGGGATGGTAGAAAAAATGGTGCAAAAATAATAGGATGCAATCTATCAAGGATATTTTATTCAAGTAGTGATGAAACTACATGGTATGCTGATAGGTACAACATTAGAGCCAAAATGGTGCATCATGATGGAACAAATTATGTCCTATATAGAATTGTTAAAGATAAAGTAAGCGCAGAACGCTTATTAGATAAAATAGCAAGTGGGCAGATGAATGAAAAAGAATTTATGCGTGCCACAAAATCCTTAAAGACTTTATTATAAATAAGCCATCAAGGTTAAATTAAATAAGGCTATATGCGGAAAAACAGATAAGTCCACATATAGTCTTATTTTTTTTTGTATATACGTTTTTGCCTCATTTTTTGAGGCGTGCCTTCCCACTGCAAAGATACAACTTTTCTACAACATATGCAAATTTTTTAATACTTTTTTTGAAAAAAAAGTCAAAATATAAAAAAACTTAATTTACAAAAAAATCCCCCAAAACTATTGCAAAATTAAAAATAAATGTGTAATTTTGCATCAGAATTAGAAAACATAGTTAAACAATTAAATTAGATAGTAATATGGAAAAACAACTATTTTTAGTTTACGGAATCAAAAAAGATGGTTCAACAACAGAAAAGCGTGTGACAGATAGAGAACACCTTGAAAAGTGCGCAAAATATGTCAAGCACGATTTTAATGTAGCAGAAGTGCACTACAACAAAGCGGAATTTTGTTTTGATGGCTATTTAGTACAAGGTGACTATCAAGGAACGTTATAAACAATTAAAACAATTAGACTTATGGAGATTAACGAGACTTTTAAGAATGAAACATTAAGAAACACGATGGCTCTTAATGATACTATTTTGAGGGAAATATGGAATACCTATGTCGAAGAAGCGGCACATGAAAGCCATTATCTTTATGATATATACAATCAAAAAGATGTTAAGGATTTATGCCAAATGTTTGGCAAAGAAAAAATAGCACTTCTTGTAATTGATATGGTGTTAAGTAATAGAAAATACGTTAAAATAGACGGGGTAAGAAATGATAAGTTTCTTATTATCCAACCAAGGGATTTGATTAAAACGTATTGGGATGATATTTTGACACATATCATAAACTTCCCACTTGCATATGAAGAAATAGAAATCGAATCATACCATGATAGTTTTTATTTATATGAAAAAATAATACTACCAAGTTTATGTAAACAGATGGGAGTTAATAATCTTAGAAAATAAAAAAAAAATTAAGTCTTGCATATTGCAAGACTTTTTTTTATGTATATGTATATGCACAGGTCCATGGTGAAGGAACTTGTATCCCACTGCAAAGTTAATCATTTTTTAGCACATATGCAAGAAAAAAACTTATTATTTTTATTGTTTAACTTTTTATAACTATTGGTGTTTAATATATAAAAAAATCCACAAACCCGCTAAATTGCCGATTTGTGGACTATCTACACAAGATGTAAGCAAAAATATATTTACTCTACAAGTCTCCACGTTTGATTCCGAAAATCTCTATAATACCATTTATTTGATTTAAACAGATATTGGTAGTTTTCTGTTACTTCAGGAATACTATCGTATTTTTTTGGCTTCAACTCTTTCCATTTACATTCCCCAAGTGCAACATATGGCATTGTGCCGTTTATAATACTACTATGGTCTCCGCATAGCACAAGGTTAAGAGCCTTTTTGTATGTTCCAAAGTTTTCGACTAAACATTGTCCAACCCCATCTACATAGCCATCAAAATGGCAGTATATTTCAAGGTATTGGCTTAATTTAACACGCTTAACTCTGCATTGAAATTTGTTAATGTCAGGTAATTTATCTGTGCCTTTATTAAAAAAATATGTTGCATTTTTTTTGCCATGCTCTTTAACCATTCTGTTAAAATCCCTAAAGTGCTTTTTAGCAAAATCACTTTGAGCAATCTTAAATTTGCATAGGTCTTTTTCTCTTACTTTAATCACGATTGTTGCGCTTGTACTCATAATCTTAATTGTTTTAATTGTTATTTGTTTTATTATTCATGATGCAAAGTTATATATAATAGTTGAGTTATACAAGTTTTTTAAGACTAATTAAGAAAAAAAAATTATAAGATAAAAAATGTTAATTTTAGAAAAATAATCACTTTAATTCTTGCATATATGGTAGAAAAACTGTACCTTTGCAGTGGGATACAAGTTCCTTCATCATGGACACGTACATGTACGAAAAGAAAAAGTGAACCTAAATTAATAGATTCACTTCTTTTTGAAATAACAAATAATATTATCGGTTAGTATCTAATCTTTTCCACATGCCTTATTATTTTTTCGTATTCTCTACTTGACTTTTGCTAATAGTTTGCATTGTTACGGATAACTTCGTTACCACAGACTTTTGCATATTTCTGCATTACCCTCTACCATTGCATTATCGCAGACAACTGCATTACCATAGACCTTTGCGTTACCACAGATACGTGCATTACCATAGACCTTTGCAGTTTCAAAGGCTATTGCATTTGCATAGACCTTTGCATTACCAAATACTCTTACATTGCCATAGACTTGTGCGTTGCCATGAACTTGTGCGATACCATGAACTTGTGCATTGTCATAGACTTGTGCGTTACCATAAACTTGTGCACTGCTACTGATTTGTACTTTGCCACGGATAACTGCATTGTCACGAATAAACGCATCACCAAAGACCTTTGCATTATTACAGATATGTGCATTGCCATAGACCTTTACGTTGCCACAGACCTTTGCGTTACCATAAACCATTGCGTTGCCAGATACTATTGCATAACCACAGACCTTTGCGTTGTCACAGACCATTGCGTTGTTATAGATATGTGCTTTGCCATAGACTTGTGCGATACCATAAACTTGCGCATTGCCATAGACTTGTGCGTTACCATAAACTTGTGCATTGCTACTGATTTGTACTTTGCCACGGATAACTGCATTGTCACGGATAAACGCATCACCAAAGACAATCGCATAATCATATACCTTTGAACTTCCATATACCCTTGCATTGTCACCTACCCTTGCATTACCAAAAACATGTGCGTTGTCAAAGACCATTGCGTTGTTATCTATTATTGCATTCCCAAAGACTTGTGCGTTGTCATAGACTTCTGCGTTACGATAGATTTCTGCATAGCCATAAACCTTTGATTTGCCATAGACCTTTGCATCGTCATATACTCTTGCATTGTCAGAAACTATTGCATCACCATAAACTTGTGCATCGCCACAGATTTTTGCATTTTTACAGACCTTTGTATTGCTATATACCCAAGAATCACCCATTTGGGATAGATTTTCTTCTTTTTCAATCCACCCACCAAGGTCACCGGCCTTAACGTCTGAAAAATCTTTAAGTGCTTTAATTCTATGAAGCGTGACACCATTAAATTTGGTGGTTTCATTAGTTAGTTTATACTTCTTTGTTGCTTCCATAATTTTAATTACTTTATTGATGCAAAGGTACATTTTTTTTCTGATATATACAAGTTTTGCAATATAAAAGATGTAAGTAAAATGGAAAATAAAAAATAGGTAATGTCTTCCCCAAAACATTACCTATTCTCGTTTAAAAAGGTTTCGTTCCTTATTTAAATCATTAATTCCCATTGCCTTATGGTTAAGTACTACTTAACCAAAGAATTAACAATTTATTTTACTCTTAATACAAATATACAAAAAATAAATCATTTATCAAAATAAATTGGAACAAATTTATTCTTCATCCTTATTTTTAGTATTATATGCGTTGTCACAGACCCTTGCGACACCACAGACCTTTGCATTATCACAGATACGTGCATCGCCATAAACTTCTGCATTACCAAAGACCTTTGCATCACAATAGATACGTGCGCCACCACAAATCTTTGATTGACCAAAGGCAACTGCGTTGCCATAAACCCATGCAATGCCATACACCTTTGCAAGACCATAGACTTGTGCGTTGCCGTGAACCCTAGCATTTCCAAAAACCTTTGCATAACCATAGACTTTTGCGTAGCCATAGACCTTTGCATCGTTATAGATACGTGCATTGCCATAAACATCTGCGTTGACAAAGACCCTTGCATTGTCTCCTACCATTGCATGATTATGGACCCTTGCATCACCACATACCTTTGCATTACCACAGATACGTGCATTTCCATAAACCTTTGATTTGCCAAAGACGCTTGCATTGTCATATACATTTGCGTTGCCGCAAACAAATGTATTGCCATATAGAATAGCATTGCCATAGACTTCTGCATTGCCACATACCCGTGCGTTACTAAAGACCTTTGCGTTGCGATAGATTTCTGCATTGCCATAGACAAGTGTATTTTCATAGACTTCTGCATCGTCAAAGACCATTGCATTGTCGCCTACCATTGCATTGCCATATACCCGTGCGTTATCATAGATATGTGCATTATTATAGACCATTGCGCCACCAAATACTTCTGCATTCTCAAAGATTTCTGCATTGTTAGAAACCAGTGCATAGCCATAGACTTTTGCGTTACCATAGACTTTTGCATCGTTATAGATATATGCATTGTCAGAAACTATTGCATCACCATAAACTTGTGCATTTCCGAAAACCTTTGCATTTTTACATACTTTTGCGTTACCGTCTACCCAAGAATTACCTATTTGGGAAAGGTTGTCTTCTTTCTCAATCCATCCGCCAAGGTAACCTGACTTGACGTTTCCAAAGTTTTTGATAGCCTTAATTCGATGGAGTGTAATGCCATTAAATTCAATTGCGCTATCAGTTAACTCATATTTCTTTGTTGTTTCCATAATTTTAATTGTTTTATTGATGCAAAGGTACTACCTTTTTCTGATATATACAAGAGTTTTTCAAAGATTAACATAACTTTAACATATCAACCTTATATTATAAAAAAAAGTTAATTTTGAAAAAATAATCATATAAAAATTTGCACATATCACAGAAAATAATTACCTTTGCAGTGGGAAGGAATGCCTCAAAAATGAGGCAAAAAAACAAATACAAAAAAATGAGCAACTATCATAGTTGCTCATCTTTCAAGATTATTAAACGTTCAACATCTACGGCTATTCGCAGACCTTTGAATTGCCAAATACTTCTGCATCGCCATAAACTTGTGCATTTCCAAAAACCCATGCGTTACCAAAGACCCATGCATTGCCATAGATTTCTGCGTTACCACAGACAAGTGCAAAGTCAAAGACCCTTGCATAGTCATAGACTTGTGCTTTGCCATATGCTATTGCGTTATCATATACCTTTGCATTACCATGGACTTCTGCGTCACAATAGACCTTTGCGTTGCCGTAAACAAATGTATTACCATAGACTTCTGCATTGTCATATACTTCTGCATTGCCATATACCCGTGCATTACTAAAGACCTTTGCGTTACCAAAGACCTTTGCATTGTAAGAAACTTGTGCATTATCAAAGACCTTTGCATTACCAAATACTTCTGCATTCTCAAAGATTTCTGCATTGTCAGAAACCTTTGCATTACCACCGACCCGTGCGTTACCAAAGACCTTTGCATCACCAAATACTTCTGCATTGTAAGAAACTATTGCATCGCCATAAACTTGTGCATTTCCAAAGACCCATGCGTTACCATAGACTTCTGCATTTTCATATACCCACGCATCACCCATTTGGGATAGATTGTCTTCTTTCTCTACCCATCCACCAAGGTCACCGACCTTAACGTTTGAAAAATTTTTGAGTGCCTTAATTTGATATAGTGTAATACCATTAAATTCAATGGTTTTGTTAGTTAACTCATATTTCTTTTTCGTTTTCATAATTTAATAAGTCTTATTGTTTAACATGATGCAAAGTTACTACCTTTTTATGATATATTCAAGAGTTTTTTAAAGATTAACATAATTTTAACATATCAAACTTATATTATAAAAAAAAGTTAATTTTGAAAAAATAATCATATAAAAATTTGCACATATCACAGAAAATAATTACCTTTGCAGTGGGAAAGCTCCAGGAAGGAAAAGAAAATACATACAATAAAAAAATGAACACCCACGATAGGTGTTCATTTCTCATATTTGGTAAATTTTTTGTTTATTTATCTGCAAGAATGCTATCCACATACTTTACAACTCGCTCGTATTCTTTACCTGACGTTTTGCTATCTTTATATGCTTTCTCTATCAATTCTTTACCTTTGCCATAGAAACAGCCTACACTCCACATATTATTTGAACGAGTCCATGTAAAGAAACGACCACTGCTCCAAAAATTTTTAAAGATAATGTAGTCTGTTTTGTTACAGACCTTTGCATTACCACGGATAACTGCATCACCACATATTTCTGCATTCTCATAGACTTCTGCATTACCATAGATAATTGCATCGCCACAGATTTTTGCATTGTCATAGACTTCTGCGTTGCCAAAGACCCTTGCGTGGCCACCTATCTCTGCATTGATAGTGACCTTTGCATTGCCCTCTACTATTGCGTTATCAAAGACCCTTGCGTGGCCATATACCTCTGCGTGGGTATATACCTTTGCCTTGTCATAGACTTCTGCGTTGCCAAAGACCCTTGCGTGGCCATATACCTCTGCGTGGGTATATACCTTTGCATTACCATAGACTTTTGCGTTACTATAGACCTTTGCATCGTTATAGATACGTGCATTATCATAGACTTCTGCATTGATAAAGACTATTGCATTGTCCCCTACCATTGCGTGATTATAGACCATTGCGTCTCCACAAACCTTTGCATTGCCATAAACTTGTGCATCACCATAAACTTGTGCGTTACCATAAACTTGTGCATTACCAAAGATTTCTGCATTGCCATAGACCTTTGCATTGCTATATATCCAAGAATCACCCATTTGGGATAGATTTTCTTCTTCCTCTACCCATCCCCCTAAGTCTCCTGCCTTAACGTTTGAGAAATCTTTTAAAGCCTTAATTCTATGAAGCGTGATACCATTAAATACAATTGTCTCGCTAGTTAACTCGTATTTCTTTTTTGTTTTCATTTGTAAAAAAAACTTAAACAAATTCAATACCTATGCTTGTTTTATTTATCTGCAAGAATGCTATCCACATACCTTACTATTTTTTCGTATTCTTTGCCTGACTTTGCACTATCTTTATAGGCTTTCTCTATCAATTCTTCTCCTGTACCATAGAAACAGCCTACTTTCCACATGTTATTTGAACGGGTCCATGTAAAGAAACGACCACTGCTCCAAAAATTTTTAAAGATGATGTAGTCTGCACCGCAACGGACACTTACATCGCCGCATACCATTGCATTGCCACAGACCCATGCACCACAACAGACCTTTGCATTACCAAAAACATGTGCATTGTCAGAGACTATTGCGTTATCATAGACCTTTGCATCTCCATAGACTTCTGCATTACAATAGATACGTGCATACCCATAAACTTGTGCATTACCAAAAACTTTTGCGTTATCATAGACTTCTGCATCGCCATAGACTTCTGCGTTACAATAGACTTCTGCATTACCAAAGATACGTGCATAGCCGTGAACCCTAGCATTGCCACAGACCTCTGCGTTACCAAATACTTCTCCCAAAACAACTGCGTCCATGCAAATCAAAGCATTGTCATGAACAAACGCATACCCATATACCTTTGCATTGTCACGGACAACTGCACTGCCACAGACAAGTGCATTTCCAAAGACCTTTGCATTATCACAGATTTTTGCATCACCATATACCTTTGCATTACCGCCTGCCCAAGCATTGCCCATTTGGGATAGGTTGTCTTCTTTCTCTATCCATCCTCCAAGGTCACCTGCCTTGACATCTGAAAAATCTTTAAGTGCCTTGATTTGATGGAGTATTTTACCATCAATTTCAATGGTTTTGTTACTTAACTCGTATTTCTTTTTTGTTACCATAATTTTAATTGATTTAATTTGATGCAAAGTTACGATTTTTTTCCAATATATGCAAGAGTTTTTTAAAGATTAACATAACTTTAACATATCAACTATATAATATAAAAAAATACTAATTTTGAAAAAATAGTTATAGAAAAATTTGCATACGTGCTAGAAATTGATTACCTTTCTCATATTTGGTAAATCATTGCTATTCGTCTGCAAGAATGCTATCCACATACTTTACAACTCGCTCGTATTCTTTACCTGACGTTTTGCTATCTTTATATGCTTTCTCTATCAATTCTTTACCTGTACCATAAAAACAACCGACTTTCCACATATTATTTGAACGGGTCCATGTAAAGAAACGACCACTGCTCCAAAAGTTCTTAAAGATAATGTAGTCTGCACCGCAACGGACCATTGCATCTCCACAGATTTCTGCATTGCCCTCTACTATTGCGTTACCAAAGACCTTTGCGTTGCGATAGATTTCTGCATTGTCAGAGACTATTGCGTTACCATAGACTTCTGCATTCTCAAAGACTTTTGCATTGTCACGTACAATTGCATCGCCACGTATAACTACATTGCCCACTACTTTTGCATCGCCACATACCTTTGAATAGTCATAGACTTTTGCGTTACCATAGACTTCTGCATTCTCATAGACTTGTGCATTACCATATACTTGTGCATTACCGCAGACAACTGCGTTGCCATGGACTTCTGCGTTACCATAGACTTTTGCATTACCATAGATAATTGCATCGCCACAGATTTTTGCATTGTCATAGACTTCTGCGTTGCGATAGACTTTTGCGTTACTATATACCCAAGCGTTATCCATTTGGGATAGGTTGTCTTCTGTTTCTACCCATCCTCCAAGGTCACCGGCCTTAACGTCTGAAAAATTTTTGAGTGCCTTGATTCGATGAAACGTGACACAATTAAATACAAATGTCTCGCTAGTTAACTCATATTTCTTTTTAGTTTCCATAATTTAATAAGTCTTATTGTTTAACATGGCACAAAGTTACAACTTTTTTCCAATATATTCAAGTTTTTTTTGAAGATTAACATAACTTTAACATATCAACTATATAATATAAAAAAATGCTAATTTTGAAAAAATAGTTATTGAAAAGTTTGCGTATATGCAAGAAATTGATTACCTTTGCAGTGGGAAGGCGTATCCTTACGAATGCGTATGCAAAAAAGTGACTGATAGCATATTAACTACTATCAGCCACTAACAATGTTAACAAAAAGATATGAATTTTAGAAAAGAATTTTAGCTTACTTCCAAAATCTGTGATTCTTTTTCATCTTCAATGGTAAATTCGCTCATATCTGCGTCCTCTGCCATGTTTCGTGCTGCGTCAAGTGCATCGCCCTCATTTCTAAAGTTACCCTCAACAGTTACAGTATATGATGCGTTATAGTTTAATTTAATTGTATATTGTGACATGTTTTTAAAACGTTATATAATTAAAATTTATTTCCACATGGTTTTTTCTTTATAGTGCTTTGCGCTTTTATCATATTCAATACGCACTCCGTCCCTTGTCATTTCATTAAACGTTTGTAGGATTTCAAAAACCGTAATATCTGCTTTTTCGTCAAGGTTCATGTATTTGCGTATTTCTTCTTGCATTGCCGTTGACTTATTTACAAATTCAATTTTAGGATAAGTCAAACAATATTCACTACCTCTATAATTTGGGCAATATGCAAAACCGTCATAGACTTCAAAGTTCATTTTATTTTTAAACCCTAAAATTGTAAATTCTTTTTCGGCAATCATTTTGCCAAAAAGCAGGTTCAATGTTTCCTCTAGTATTCTTTTCATATTCAATTAGTAAAAAAAATTAATGTTATTTGTAACATGGCAAATATACACAAAAAACACGAAGAACAAAAGTTCCTCGTGTTAATAAACATTAAAACATTATTATTATGAAAACAAAACTTATATTTCTATCTGTTTATTGGCCATTAAGTCAAGGTATGTAGAATGATTTATTAGCCTATATCCCGTACGTGTTTTTAGGTGTCTTAGCATATACGTTTCAGTCCATGGTGCATATACACAATTCATTTGCTGAACCATGTTCCAATATTTAAAGTTTTTAATAAAAAAAGATAGTTTTTGTGGTGGCACTACAGCCGCTCCATACTTATCAGCCGTAGTTTTAACAAGTATTACATATTCATACTTTTTGCCGTTCTTTGATTTTTTCTCTTTTGTTGCTTCTGAAATTTCGCCCATGGGATTGGATAAACGTGTAATGTTCAAGTCAAATTTCTGTGATAATTCATATGCCATTTTTTTCCATATTGGGCCATGTGACGATGTATCTTTGATACCCTTATATCTAATATAGAAATGTATCATTTCATGCACAATAGTTTCATTGATACGTTTTTCTGCGCTATCATAGTAGTCAGATATGCGTATCTTATGAATTGTTTCGCCTAGCACTCTTCTACGGGAATATTGGCCAAGCGTTCTTTTGCTTGTCATCAATTCAAACGTTGGTAATGGCAATTCATTGTTAAATGCCTCTCTATTCCAATAAAGAAATTTTTCTTTGATGTATGGTATTGTTACAATCATAATTTTGTTATTTATATTTGTTTGACTTTTGATGATGCAAAGTTACAACTTTTTTCTAATATATGCAAGAAAAAATATGTTTTTAACATGATTTTAACATACTAATATCATTGATAGTCTATATAAAATAAGAGAAGTACTTAAAGAAGTACCTCTCTTGCTCATTGTTAGTAAATTACTCGCTTATCAGTCGATTTAATTACAAATGGTGTATTAGGCTCGATATACTTTCCGTTTTTGTAGTCTTGCGCACATCTGTGATAGTGTAGGCATACCACTTTTTTGGGTTCATCATAATACCTTGTATCACTTTTGTTTCCGTCACACACACCCCAACCATTAAATGATTTAGGAATGCGAGTATCATCGGCAAACACAACGGCAACGTTTCCTCCACGTCTTAGGACCTCTTCACACTTATCCCAATTATATCCATCAAAGGAAAAAGTAAGTGAATAATTAGGATATTTTTTAGTCAGTTCGAATCTTTGCAATCCCTTTGTATAGTCATAAAATCTAACATCAGGGTACATTTCCAATAGGTTTTTACCATTAAATGTAAATTTTTCAGGAGAAATGTCGGACGTGCCGTTTAGGCGAATTGAAAACTCCATGTTTTTTTCTTGCGCTTTTTTCATATACTTGTTAATCTCATGAATAACAAGTTTCATGAAAATATCTTTATGCTCATAGAAAAGACGTGTTTTTTTAATTCGTGAAATATTGATGTGCGAATGTTCAACACCACGTGTGGCAATATCGCATCTATTTCTGCCGCTTGCATTAAGGCAACTATCCTTGCAATGTATGCCCCACGGGCAAACATTATAACCTGAAAGATTCCAAGGCGCAAGGTATAGACAATATGTCATAGTTCCATTTTTAAGCGATTTCTCCATTTTTGCGCTTTGTGCTACTTTACCTAAATAGGCAATTTTCAATTCTTTAAGTGTTCGTGCATAACTGAAATTTGTTGTTTCCATAAGTTTTATTTTAAATTGTTTATAATGTTTGTTTTCTGATTACGTGTGCAAAGGTACGAAGAAAAATTGAACTATGCAAGTTTTTACTCACTTTTTTTAAAAAAATTAAGAAAAAAGTTTTAAAGTATAAAAAATGTTAATTCCGGCAAAATAATTGATTTGGTTCTTGCATATATGGCAAAAAATGATTACCTTTGCAGTGGGATACAAGTGCCTTCACCATGGACCTGTACATATACATAAAAAAAAGTGAACCTAAATTAATAGATTCACTTCTTTTGGAATAACAAATAATATTATACTTATAAACTAAGAATTTTCTTAATCTCTATAATATCTTTATTGACTAAGATAATAATAGTATCTTTGTTTATTTCTAAAACTACTATATGTAGTTCTTCATTGTAGCCTAATGGGTCATTACATTCTATGCAGTGTATGATGTTATTATCTACCTTATATAGGTACATGTCGCCCTCATTGTTAATTTCGTCAATATACAAGGTATCATTATTAAATGTATAGGATATATTATGCTTAACATCTATCCATTGCCCTTGTAATTGATTTTGAGCCACTTTGTTTATAGGTGTGGAATAACAGACCACCGTACATGAACAAATGCCAAATAGAGCCATTAAAACGGCTAATAAACGCTTTTTCATATTATTCTTCATTGCCACTTATTGCTAATGCGTTGAAATAGTCCATGGCCTCATCAAGCGTCATGGGTTTTTTAGTTTTAACATTAACCTTATTTTCGCCATATTGCGAATAATAATTGAATGACTTAAACTTTTTCTTGTAACTACCTACGATGTTATTTTCAACTTTGCTCATAACTTTTAAATGTTTTAATTAACGTGCGCAAAGTTATATATAATAATTGAAATATACAACTTTTTTAAATTTAATTAAGAAAAAAAAATTATAAGATAAAAAATGTTAATTCCGGTAAAATAATTGGCTTACTTCTTGCATATATGATAGAAAATGTTTATCTTTGCAGTGGGAAGGCGTGCCATTATAAATGAAGAGAAATTATATAAAATATATATGCAAAAAAAAACGTACTATCCTCACGGACAATACGTTTCAATAATTTTTATGAAAACTAGATTTGAATGTTCAACAATTAGTGTTTACTTTCCCAAGTTCATCATCTATTGTTGTGTCTTTTGGCATTGGGATTGAATCAGCGGTATAGATTTTATTTTTGTTTAAATCTTTTACTAACACCGTTTCTTGTCTAAATTCTTTGGCTATCATTTCTGCAATAGTCAATAAAGATTTGCTTGAAAGACCATTTATTTCTACTGCAATAGATTTTTCATCATACATTTCCCCGTTGTCTCCAACGTATTTTCCTTTGAAGAAATTACCAACGCTATAAGCACCTACATATTCTCCGCCCCTATCATTGAATTTATTCATCACATTGTGAATGATAGAATCTTTTTTATAACGCTGTTTAAACGTCATTATTACTTGCTTAACCTTATTAAGGAACTTATTACTATCCAACGTAATAGCGTTTACGTCAGTGGAGAAGACAATAATTCCGCCTCTATATTCTGACATACCATACTGCATGTTATGTACCCCCTCGTCCAAAACGAATTTATTCGCATTCTTTTTGCACTCATGGATAAAATAACCACGCTGATAGTGTGAACCATTGGGCATAGTCTTTCCGTCAGGATGAAAATAGCGTACTTCTTTCCAAACTGATTTCTTCGTAAGTGCTTTTTTCACACTCTCTCTAATTATTTCTTTAATTCTTTTTTCTGATACCATAGTACTATTAAATTTAATAATAAATATCTTTAATAGAGTATTTCTCCATTGTGGCAAGCAATTGCTTCAACTTCATCTAACTTAACACCCCCTATTGAAATGTTGCATTTGTATGAAGCATTTTCTTCAAATATTTCTCTCACTTCGTCTTCTTCATAAAGACTTTCGTCATAACGTACATAAACCTCAACTACTTGCTTAACTTTGAATTTTTTCATAATTTTAATTTTTATGTTAGACTTATTTATTTTATTATCACGATGCAAAGTTACAAAGATTATTCGAAAAAAACAACTTTTACCCCATTTTCTTAATATCTTTTAAGGAAAATGCTTAATATGTTAATTTCATGTTAAATATTAGAAAAGTCTTGCATATATAACAGAAAATGATTAACTTTGCAGTGGGAAGGCATGCCTCAAAAATGAGGCAAAAAACACATGCAATAAAAAAAAATGAACACCCATGATAGGTGTTCATTTCTCATATTTGATAAATCATTGTTTATTCGTCTGCAAGAATGCTATTTACATACTTTACTATTTTTTTATATTCTTTACCTGACCTTTCACTATCTTTATAAGCCTTTTCAATCAGTTTTTTACCCGTGCCATAGAAACAGCCTACTTTCCACATGTTATTTGATTTAGTCCAAGTAAAGTATCTGCCACTGCTCCAAAAGTTCTTAAAGACTATATAGTCTTCATTGTTTTTGACAACTGCGTTTCCACAGATTTTTGCGTTGCCAAAAACTTCTGCATTACCGCAGACTTCTGCGTTTTCAAAGACCTTTGCGTTGTCAGAAACAATCGTATTACCATATATTTTGCTGGCACCATAGATGCGTGCGCAGTCTCTTACTATAGCATGCTCGCATATATGAGCATTTTCGTAGATTGCGGCATTACCATAAATAACTGCGCAGTCATAGACTTGTGCATCGCCAAAAACTCTTGCATTGCCACATACTATTGCATCACCACATATTTCTACATTATTATAGACTTCTGCATTACCATAGACTTGTGCGCCGCCAAAAACCTTTGCATCGACATAAACTAGTGCATTACCCCATATTTCTGCGTTACCAAAGACTTGTGCATTACCACAAATAACTGCGTTACCATGGATTTTTGCATTACCAAAGGCCCATACATAGTCATAGACTTCTGCATCACCACAAACTTGTGCATCGCCATAGACTTGTGCATCGCCATGTACTTTTGCGTTACCATAGACTTCTGCATTCTCATAGACTTGTGCATTACCATAGACTTGTGCATTTCCAAAGACTTCTGCATTACCATATACATTTGCGTTGCCGAAAATAACTGCATTACCATAGATAATTGCATTCTCATGGACTTCTGCATTACCATAGACTTGTGCATTTCCATAGACTTCTGCATCGCAAAAAACTTGTGCATAGTCATAGACTTGTGCATCACCAAAAACTTTTGCATTACCGCCTATCCATGCGTCATCAATTTGTGACAGATTTTCTTCTTTTTCAATCCATCCTCCAAAGTCACCTTCCTTGACATATGAAAAATTTTTGAGTGCCTTGATTCGATGGAGTGTAATACCATTAAATTCAATGGTTTCGTTACTTAATTCAAATTTCTTTGTTGTTTCCATATTTAATAAGCCTTATTGTTTAACATGATGCAAAGGTACGATTTTTCTCTGATATATACAAGAGTTTTTTAAAAATTAACATAACTTTAACATTTCAACTATATAACATAAAAAAATGCTAATTTTGAAAAAATAGTTATGGAAAAATTTGCATACGTGCTAGAAATTGATTACCTTTGCAGTGGGATACAAATATCGACTGTAGAGAAATTGCCACAAGTGCGTATATAAAAAAAAAGTGTACTATCTTCACAGACAGTACACTTTAAATAAAAATAAGTGTCGTCTCGATTGAGACAAAAAAATAAATGTTAGTTTCGAAATGTTAGTTGTGAGTGCGGGATTCGAACCTGCGAAGCTTTATTAAAGCAGTACATTTACCATGTACCCCGTTTGTCCTATCTCCTTACGGATTTTCTTCGGTAACTCACAAAGAGTTGGTCGTGCACAATTCGAATGTGCGAAGATACCTAAGTATCACTTTATTTACTATAAAGCCCGTTTGTCCTATCTCCTTGCGGATTTTCTTCGGTAACGACCAAATAGTTGAGCCGGTGTAATTCGAATACACGAAGCTTTATTTAAAGCAGTACATTTACCATGTACCCCGTTTGTCCTATCTCCTTACGGATTTTCTTCGGTACGGCTCAAATTATATTGTTTAATTTTCTATGTCATTGTGATATTGTTTATTACTTAATTTCAACACTGCAAATATACATGAAATATATAAGAAAAAGAAATCAATTATGGATTTTAACACTTATTTAACATTTCTCATGATTTTAAGAGAAATTTTTATTATTTTTCATAATCTTAATTGATTTAATTAACTATTTATATATCTATTCTAACATAGTCATTAACGTCTTGACCTACTTCTCCTGCAAGAACATAGATTTCTTTAAATGCCAATCCACACTTCATCTTTGCTTTAATTGCTTTTTTAATAGCGGCTTGCTTAGTTTTATAGACCATTAGTCTTCCGCCCCATATGTTCCAATAAAAATTATAACCCTTATGCAAAAAGTGAGGAATGCAACCTGTATCTCTTATGCCTGCAACTACGTATCTGTTGTTTTTGTTTTCTTTTGCCATACTCTTAATTGTTATTTGTTTACGTATGCAAAGGTACGAAGAAAAATTGAAATGTGCAAACTTTTAGCCAACTTTTTTCAAAAAAAAATTATGGCAACTTCTTTCCTCTTCACTCGTATGAATACATGCCTTCCCACTGCAAAGGTACGGTTTTTCTATGATATATGCAAATAAAAAAGGGAGTATTTCTACTCCCTTAATGTTTTTTAACAATTATAGCATATTATCATGCAAATTCGATAGACAAGTTAATATCGTATTTATCACGCATCAATGCTTCAATTTCTTCTTTGATGGTATCTTTAAGAGTGTTTTCTATAGGCTTATCAGGACGCTTTATTGTACATTCATACGTTTTCCAATATGGTACATGTCCTTCAAGATAATCTCTTATTTGTTTTTCATCGCCTGTCATAAGTACATCACAGAATGAATGAAAGTTCGCATCCGTCATTTGTTCTTCATATCCAAAACGTCTGATAGGGTCGGCTTTAAGATATTTTTTTGTTATCTCTTCAAGGTCATTTCTACTATATGCCCATTGATTTTTTCTGTTAGGTGTTGAAACCCAATCTTTATATTGCTTGTTAGTAAGCAACATAAGAGTATTTGTAGCATATTCGTTTACTGCCTGTTTGCACATTTCAAGGTCAGACCATAAATCGTGCATATGGGTGGTTGTTTTCTTTATGCAACCCGTTGGGCAGAACGTATAATATATATATTTATCAGTATAGTGACCACATCTGCTGTAATACCCAGATACGATTAAAATATCGTAACCAAGACTATTGTAGTTCTCGATAAATAATCTAATAGATTCTTTTTCTTTCATAATGTTAATTGTTTTAATTGTTATTTGTTTACGTGTACAAAGGTACGAAGAAATTTTGATAAAACCAAATTCTTTAACACCTTTTAACAATTTATTCTTCAAGCAATTCCTTAGTGTAAGGAGATACTATGTCGCCGTTCTCTAGCGCCTCACTCTCAACTAAGAATAGGCCACTACCCTTTTCATAGTATATTTCCATTACAAAAGTAGTTTTTTCAATCCACTCTATCGCTTCCTTTTCGGTGTCGAATGCCCCCTCTTCCATGAGTTCTTCCAACTTTTCCTTGAAAGCTTTAGGTGTCTTCTCTCTAGAAAGCCTAACTTCAATTACTTCTTCATAGCCGGGCTTGTTAATTTTGACTGCCATAATTCTTAATCTCCTATTTTATTATTTGTTTACGTGTGCAAAGGTACGAAGAAATTTTGATTTATGCAAGTTTTTACCCTATTTTTTTTTTAAAAAAGTTTCAATGACTAATCAAGCAAAAAAGATTTTCCTTTTTCTTTCGCCAAATTATCATTTATTTCTTGCAAAGACAGAAAATCCTCTGTATTATTTTCTGCATATTCAATCATTTCTTCATCGCTTGAAAAGTTCTCACTTTCCATAGGAACATCAATAAATGTGCTATAATACACTCTTACAATTTTTTCCATAATCTCAATCTTTAGTTTATAACTCTTGTTTTATTATTTCTGATACAAAGGTACTAAAATTCCTGAAATTAGCCAAATTACTTAATACTTTTTAACTTATAATTCCCAATTCTTTATTACATCTGCTTATAATCTTATCCCTATTAAACTTTAATGATAGCCTTATTTCATCGAATGTCTTATTCCCATAGAATGTATTATCAATCGTTAAAGACTTATAATAATGGGCATGTAATGTCTTAATTTCATTTATTGATATATTATCAATAAAAACATATCCGTCACGTCCGTCATTGTCATAACCATTTGTATTGATACCAAGTTTCTTGATATTCATTTCTAATTCTTGAAGACGTGAGTATCTTCCCTTAAAGTCATGAATGTAAACTCTGCAATCATGAATATCTTTTTTAGCCTTATCCAAAATTTGAATATAGTATTTCTTCAAAGAATCATCTGCCATAATATTATATCTTTTATTTGCTAAACTTGATGAAAATGCACAAAATTTAAGAAATGACCTTTGATATATCCCATGTCTGCACATTAATCGTTCCGCAAGGTACAAGTCTTCCATATGGGTCATCCTTGTAGTTTTGGTGTTCATAGTTCCTGACGAGTTCAGCACCCTCTACCATTGGCAATATCTGCCTAAGTCTTACGTCACTAACGTTGTTAGTGCCAATATATAGTTTCTTATCTCCAACAACCCCTATCATTATACCTCCGTCAGTACAACATCCGAAAAGGGAACTCTTTGTTATTGTCTTTCCGTGAAGTTCTTTCTTTGTTGGGTAGTAGAAAATGTATCTCGTAACATACTTAGTAGGTTCTACCCAACCCACAGATATGCTATGTTTGAATGAAACTAATTCTACAATAGTCAAGTCTTTCTTTGTAATCTTTGCCATAATCTTATATCTTTTATTTCTGATGCAAAGATACGAAGATTCTATGAAAAAAACAACTTTTTTTAAAAAAATTAAGGAAAAAGTTTTAAAGTATAAAAAATGTTAATTCCGGTAAAATAATTGGCTTACTTGTTGCATATATGATAGAAAATGATTACCTTTGCAGTGGGAAGGAATATTTCTCAAGAGTGAAGCAAAAAAAAATGAACACCAATGATAGGTGTTCATTTCTCATATTTGGTAAATCATTGCTATTCGTCTGCAAGAATGCTATTTACATACCTTACAACTCTCTCGTATTCTTTTCCTGATTTTTTACCATCTATATAAGCTTTTTTAATCAGTTCTTCTCCTGTACCATAAAAACAACCAACTTTCCACATGTTGTTGGGTTTAGTCCAAGTAAAATGACGACCACTGCTCCAAAAGTTCTTAAAGACTATATAGTCTTCATTGTTTTTGACAACTGTGTCTCCACAGATTTCTGCATAGCCACAGACATTCGCATTCCCACATATTTTTGCTTTGACAAAGACCATTGCGTGGCCATATACCTCTGCGTGGTCATATACCTTTGCATTGAGATAAACAGTTGCATTACCAAAAACCCTTGCGCGGCCATAGACTTCTGCATTGTCATAGACCCAAGCATCATCGCAAACAACTGCGTTGTCGTGAACCTTTGCTTTGCCAAAAACTTGTGCATTTCCAAAAACCTTTGCATTGCCATAAACCTTTGCATTGCTATATACCCAAGCATCGTCAATTTGGGATAGGTTGTCTTCTTTTTCAATCCATCCTCCAAGGTCTCCTGCCTTGACATCTGAAAAATCTTTGAGTGCTTTTATTCTATGAAGCGTGACACCGTTAAATTCAATGGCTATGTTACTTAACTTGTATTTATTTGTAGTTTCCATATTTAATAAGTTTTATTGTTTAACATGATGCAAAGGTACGAAAAAAATCTGAAACTACCAAATAATCTTACGCATTTTAACAATTTTTTATATTTAATTTTCGATATTTCGCATCACATCAGCCATGTGTGTCACAATGGCAGTATAGAGAATTGGATGGCTCACCTTAATCTCTTCAAGACCATAGCAAAAGGTGTCTCCTTCTTCATCAGCAAACCAAACGTCCACCTTGAACAAGTCATTCACACGGATGCAGAGAAAGTCAGCGTTACAGCCACAAGAACTCTGAAAATCCAAGTTGTCACAAAAAGGTTTGAGGAGAATTGGGAAATACTCAAACTGACCTCCATTGAACTCTCCCAGAGCCACGATTGCCATTGCAATCAGCAACTCAAAACCATCTACCTTAACCCTCATAGTTGCCCTCCAATATTTCGGTTATCATTCTATCGGCTTCGTCAAGTTTCTCACTTGCATCTCGAATGAGGTCAATAACATCTTCATTTACCTCTCTACATTGAGCCTTGCGAACAAGCGCATAGGTTTTAAACGAAAGGTCGATAGCCTCTTCTCTCGTCAGTTCAAGACCTTTTGTCCCATTTAATGTTAAATCTGCCATATTCTTATTGATTTATATTATTTATGCCCAACGTTTCCAATATGCTATTGAATTTGATGTACTAAAGCCAAAATACTCTTTTACCCTATATTCTGTCGCATCACCCTCGTTAGCGTTGAATGTGGCTCTGCTATCCCACTCCCCACGATGATACTCACCACCATGATATAACTCGCCAATAAGGTTTTCCTTTGGTGTTTTCCAAATGACGAGCAATGCACCATCGTCTTTCTTGTAAATTGCAATCTTTACCATATTCTTAATCTTTTTTGTTTTGCTGATGCAAAGGTACTACCTTTTTCTGATATATACAAGAGTTTTTTAAAAATTAACATAACTTTAACATATCAACTCTATAATATAAAAAACACTAATTTTGAAAAAATAGTTATGGAAAAATTTGCATATATGATAGAAAATGATTAACTTTGCAGTGGGATACAAGGTCCTTCACCATGGACCTGTGCATATATAAAAAAACGTGTCACCTATTAGTTAGATGGCACGTTAATGTTTTTAATAATGGTTAAGGTCTTGGTTTAATCAATTTCAGTCAATACCCAACGTTTATACGTTTCAATTTTCTTTTTCACTTGTAGTTTTTTCTCTATGTGAGGTTTTACCCCTTTTATTTTTTCAAATATAGTAGGTGTAACGTCCACGTCTGCAAAATGAACGCATTCAACTTCTCTGCCACTTTCATGAAGCGCAAAGGTTAGAATAAATGACATTTGAACATCACCAAAATCGAAAATAATTTCTTTTTTATTATCATCTATTTCAGTAATTATCATTTCATCATAGGTCAATCCAAATGACTTTTCAATTTCGTTTCTAATTGCTTCTTTTGTGTTAAAACTACAATTCAAATAAAGACTTTTAATGCGTGTTTTAATGTGGTCTCGTAATGTTCCCATAGGCAACTATTTTCTAAATAAGCGTTTGTAAAAACGTACTTCAACTCCGTAACGCTTGCAAATGCTATTACCGTGCTTATCACTAATTTCTACATTTGCACGACTGCCGTTTGTATCCATGATAGAATAAACAGATACTAAATATGTTTTACCATTATCAGCCTTATATTGCGTTTTATAGGTAAAATCATTATCGCTAATCTTTACTTTTTGCGGATTGATTTCAATTCTGCGATTTTTACCCGCAAAACATACAAGCATTGATATTCTATTATTTGATGTGCTATTATTCATATAATTAAAATTTAAAAATCTTTTTAATGAAAATAAAGGGCGGCTATCTTAAAACCGCCCGACTAATGCGAACTTATTTTAAGCTTTTACTTTTTCAGCTTTAGCAACAGCCTTAACCTTTTTAGTCTCCTTTGCCGGCTTTTCAGCTTTAGCAACAGCCTTGGTTTTCTTTACTACAGACTTTTTTTCAGCTTTAGCGACAGCTTTAACCTTTTTAGTCTCCTTTGTCGGCTTTTCAGCCTTGACGTTTTTTTCAGCTTTAGCGACAGCTTTAACCTTTTTAATCTCCTTTGCCGGCTTTTCAGCTTTAGCAACAGCTTTAACCTTTTTAGTCTCCTTTGTCGGTTTTTCTGCTTTAGCAACAGCCTTGGCTTTTTTAACCTTTTCCTTTTCCTTTTCAGCTTTGGCAAGAGCCTTAGCTTTCTTGGCTTCCTTTGCGGCTTTTTCCTTTTCAGCTTTGGCAAGAGCCTTAGCTTTCTTCTTTGCGGCGGCTTCTGCCTTGGCCTCCTTGATAGCGGCTACCTTTGCGGCTTTTTCTTCTTTTGCCTGTGTGAACATTGATTCATAGTCGCTTATAAACTTCTTATAAAGCTTAGTTCCTTTTTTGGGCAAATAGAACTTATAAGTATGCTTCTTATTAAACTCAAATTCAATACCCATTTCTGATAGGGTATCAATAGACCCCTTTGAAAGTGGAGTGTAATACGCTATAATTGGGCGACCATTCAATGTCTTATGATTTTCGTTAAACGCAAGGGAATGTGCAATTTTAACGAGGATAAGAGTTACTTCTGCGTTAATGAGTGCTTTGTTTGTCAATGTTCTAGCCATAATTTAAATCTCCTTTTAATTTTAATTGTTAATATTGTTATTTGTTTTATTATTTCTGATGCAAAGGTACGAATGTTTTTTTAAAAATGCAAGTCTTTTTTGAAAATTAACATAACTTTAACATTTCCACCTATTATATTATAATTGATTGCTGATTTTATCTCTGATTGCATCAAACTCGCTCGTATTCTCTACACGACTTTTTGTTAATAGCCTCCATTGTCATAGACTTCTGCATAGCCACAGACTTCTGCATTACCATCTACCTTTGCATTGCCATAGACAACTGCACCACCACAAACAAACGCATTGTCATATACTTTTGCGTTACCAAAGACCTGTGCATTATCAAAGATAGCTGCATCACCATAGATTTCTGCATTACCATCTACCTTTGCATTGCCAAAGACAATCGCATCACCATAGACAAACGCATTGTCACCTACCGTTGCATCGCCATAAACTCGTACATCGCCATAGACTTGTGCATCGTCATGGACTTTTGCGTTACCATAGACTTGTGCGTTACCGTGAACCCTAACATTTCCAAAAACCTTTGCATAACCATAGACTTGTGCATCACCACAGATTTCTGCGTTACCAAAGACTTGTGCATTACCATTTACCATTGCATTATCGCAGACAACTGCGTTGCCGTGAACCTTTGCATTACCGCCTATCCATGCATTATTACAGATAAGTGCATTGCCATAGACCTTTGCAATGATATATATCCACGCATCACCCATTTGGGATAGATTGTCTTCTTTCTCTACCCATCCGCCTAAGTCTCCCTTTGTAACATTTCCAAAGCTTCTGAGGGCCTTAATTTGGTGGAGTATTATACCATCAATAGTGATTGTGTCATCAGTTAGTTCATACTTCATTGTTGCTTCCATAATTTAATAAATCTTATTGTTTAACATGATGCAAAGGTACGAATGTTTTTTTAAAAATGCAAGGGTTTTTTAAAAATTAACATAACTTTAACATATCAACTCTATAATATAAAAAAACACTAATTTTGAAAAAATAGTTATGGGAAAATTTGCATATGTGTTAGAAAATGATTACCTTTGCAGTGGGAAGGAATAATGTTATTTTTCAAGCATACAATAAAAAAATGAGCAACCTACTATAGTTGCTCATTTTATATATTTATCAATTCCGTTGAATGAATTATGTGTTTGTAATAGCACTTTCTACATACCTTACGGCTCTCTCATATTCTTTGCCTGATGTTTCACTATCCGCATAGGCCTTTTCAATCAATTCTTCACCCGTGCCATAGAAACAACCTACTTTCCACATGTTATTTGATTTAGTCCAAGTAAAGTACCTGCCACTACTCCAAAAATTTTTAAACGTAATATAGTCCGCGTTGTTATAGACTTCTGCATTTCCGCAAATTTCTACCTCGCCAAATACTTCTACCTCGCCCAAGACTTTTGCATCATCATAAACTCGTGCGCCGCCATAAACTTTTGCGTCACCACAAACTTGTGCATCGCCATGGACAACTGCATTGCCATAGATATGTGCGTTGCCATAAACTTTTGCGCCACCACAAACTTGTGCATTGCCATGAACAACTGCATTGTCACAGACCTTTGATTTGCTAAAGATAGATGCGTTGCCATAAATTTTCGCATTGCCATAGATTTCTGCGTTGCCAAAGACAAGTGTGTTGCCATAAATTTCTGCACGGTCAAAGACTTTTGCATTACCATCTACCCTTGCATTATCATAGACTTTTGCTTGGCCAAAAACGACTGCATTCTCATCTACCCTTGCATTACATACAATTGCATCACCATATACCTTTGCATTACCGCCTATCCAACCATCACCAATTTGGGATAGATTTCGTTCTTTCTCTATCCATCCTCCAAGGCCACCTGCCTTAACGTCTGAAAAATCTTTGAGTGCCTTGATTCGATGGAGTGTAATGCCATCAATTACAATTGTGTCATCAGTTAGTTCATACTTCATTGTTGTTTCCATTTATAAAAAACTTAAACAAATTCAATGCATCTGTTTGCTCATTTGTCTGCAAGAATGCTATCCACATACTTTACAACTCGCTCGCATTCTCTGCCTGATGTTTCGCTATCCGCATAGGCCTTTTCAATCAATTCTTTACCTGTGCCGTAAAAACAACCGGCACTCCACATATTATTTGAACGAGTCCATGTAAAATGACGACTACTGCTCCAAAAGTTCTTAAAAACTATATAATCTGCATCATCACAGACAACTGCATTACCACAGATTTCTGCGTTGTTATAGACTTCTGCGTAATCACGGATACGTGCATTGCCATGAACACTTGATTTATCATAGACCCATGCATAACCATAGACCTTTGCGTTATCAAAGACTTCTGAATTGCCATAAACCCTTGCATTATCGCATACAACTGCGTTGCCATATACCTTTGTATTAGCAAAGATACGTGCATTGCCATGAACACTTGATTTATCATAGACCCATGCATAACCATAGACCTTTGCGTTATCAAAGACTTCTGAATTGCCATAAACCCTTGCATTATCGCATACAACTGCGTTGCCATAAACTTGCGCATTAGCAAAGACTTGTGCATCGCCATGGACTTCTGCGTTACCATAGACCTTTGCATTACTATATATCCAAGCATTGCCCATCTGTGACAGATTTTCTTCTTTTTCAACCCATCCACCAAGGTCACCTTTCTTGACAACTGAGAATTTTTTGAGGGCCTTTATTCTATGAAGCGTGACACCATTAAATTCAATGGTTTCGTTACTTAATTCATATTTCTTTGTTGTTTCCATTGTTTTAATTACTTTGTTAATGCAAAGGTACATTTTTTTTCTGACATATACAAATTTTAAATTGATTATTTTAAATAATTTATGTTTTTTTAACCAAAGGCTAAAGGTGTACTACAAACTTAAATAAATTCGATGTAACAAAAAAGGGTGTAGCATAAGGCTACACCCAACGTCAAACAATCAAAATCAACAAATTATGAAACAACTAAGAGTTGAAAACTTGTCACTTATGGGGGAATCGAACATTACTAACTATAAGTACCCCAATCACATTGAAATTATTTCCATGTGAGTTTTTACCTACTTAAACTAATAAGTGATTTTAAAATGTGCGCCCACTACCATGATGATATGAAGAAAGAACAAAAAAGCGTTTTGGTAGCGGGCAACACACATATTGAGATTTTTATATATAAATAATAGAAATAATATGTCTATTAAGGTGGAGGACGTTCCATATATTATTATATTAGAATTATTTTACCAACCGTTTAACTCTCTTATTTACTGATAGATGTCGTACAACTGCTTTACAGCATTACCCTTTCGGTCCTTGATTACCCTACTTGGTACGGCAATCACACGTACATCATTAACATGCTTACTAAAACTTTTCTTACCCATAATTCCTGATTTTTTTTAATTTAACTTATTTGTTTATTTGATGATGCAAAGGTACAATAACTTTTTGATATATCCTAATTTATTTCCTTAATTAATGTTAAGAACTTAAATAAGTACCTATATGCTTCTGTAGATGTGCGCATCCACTTTTTCTGTTGAAACTATCCGCTGAACTCCAATTCTTTAATGATTTCTTCAAGACGAAATATTAAATCACGACAAACCTCTTTTGATATGTCACGTGAGATATATGTGTAAATACAATCACGCTTTAAGGCTTGTATCTTTTTTATTGCATTGTCATTACTCATGATTATCCTCCCTGTCTAATTTCATGTGCTATAATTACTTTAGACGATTATTATTAGTGAATTGTTTAGCATCTGAAAAGATAGTTCTTTCTTGCCGTATATGCAAGGAAATTTATGATTTTAACATATCTTTAACATAAATCCACTTTTTCAATGAAGAAATCATATTCTTTCCATGTGTAGGGAGAACAACTAACTAATGCTTCTACACATCTTTTAAATTCAGAAGAAGATTCCCTCTTAAATGATTTGAATATCCTGCCTATTTGGTCTATAATAACATTCTCTATGTCACTATCATCCTTAATAGCACAGATAATCTCTTTTACGTTATCAGTGTTATCAACAAAACATAATACTTTAATTTTTTTCATTTCTATTTAATTACTGAATTGTTTAACATGATGCAAAGGTATATATAATATTTTAAACATGCAAGTTTTTTAAAACTTTTTAAGAAAAAAATACTAATATGTTAAATTCGTGTTAAATTTGGAAGAAAACTTGTATATGTCTAAAAAATGTTGTACCTTAGCGGTGGGAATAAAAAGCAAAAGTGCTTTCATTTCTATAAAAAGTCTCAAAAGATAAAAAATGTTAATTTTAGAAAAATAATCACTTTGATTATTGCACATATCAAGATAAATTCGTACCTTTGCATCATGTTAAACAATAAAACTTATTAAATTATGAAAACAACAAAGAAATTTAAATTAACTGATAATGTAAATGAATTTAATGGCATTAGAGTCTATCAAATTAAGGCTCTCAGAAGTTTTGGAAACGTTACAAAGGGAGACCTTGGTGGTTGGGTCGAAAAAGAAGAAAATCTGTCCCAAATTGATGATGCGTGGATAGATGAAAATGCAGTTGTCTTTGGCAATGCCTATATCTTTGGAAATGCTTTGATTTCAGGAGCGGCTATGATATATGGTCACGCAAGGATTTATGGTAATGCTCGCATAGGTGGGCACGCAAGAATTTATGGTGATGCAACCATATATGGTAATGCTCGTATATACGGATTTGCATATATATATGGTCATTCACTTGTTTGTGGCAATGCAGAAGTCTGTGGTAATGCAGAAGTCTATGGATATTCTAGAATATATGACATTGCCACGGTGCATGGTAATTCAAAAATACATGGTGTTTCTAAAGTATGCGGTAATGCAAATATTTACGGCACGGCTGAAATTTCTGACGGTGCAATGTGTTCTGGCAACGCAGAAATCTGTGGAGATGCAAAGGTTTGTGATGATGCAGACTATATAGTCTTTAAGAACTTTTGGAGCAGTAAGAGACACTTTACTTGGACCCGTTCAAACAATATGTGGAAAGTAGGCTGTTTCTATGGTACGGGTAAAGAACTGATTGAAAAGGCTTATGCGGATAGTAAAAGGTCAGGCAAAGAATATGAACGAGTTGTAAGGTATGTAAATAGCATTCTTGCAGACGAATAACAAGGATTTGCCAAACATGAGAAATGAACACCTATCATGGGTGTTCATTTTTTTTTTTATTGCATGTGTTTTTCGCTTCAAGCTCAAGCTTGAGAAATACTCTTTCCCACTGCAAAGGTAATCATTTTCTGCCATATAAAAAAGTAAATTAACACTTTTAACATAAAAAAAATTGAGTGACCAAATATGCCACTCAATCTTAATTTACCACTCGCAAAAAAAATGTGCTATCTGTCACAGACAACACATTTTCAAAACCTAATAAAAAAAATTCATGATATTCTTAACTTTCCTAACCAAATGCTTATATTGGAGTGCCAAATGCTATATCTTTGTCAGTGACCATCCACTGACATTTATCTGGGTCAAGACACAAACTTTCGACCACTTCTCTTGCATTGGCTTCATTGACATCATCAAATTTGATAGGATATATCTCCGCCATTCCTTCTTTGAAATTCAAAATTACAAGTCTTTTCATAACTATCTGTTTTAATATTATCACGATGCAAAGGTACGAATAGTTTTTGAACTATGCAATAAAAATTAATTCTTTAACATAACTTTAACATATCAACTCTATAATACAAAAAAACGTTAATTTTGAAAAATAATCATAGAAAAACTTGCATATGTGCTAGAAATTGATTACCTTTGCAGTGGGAAGGCACGCCTCAAAAAAATGAGGCAAAAAAACAAACGCAAAAAAAAATGAACACCCATGATAGGTGTTCATTTCTTATATTTGCTGAATCTTTGTTTATTTATCTGCAAGAATGCTATCCACATACCTTACTATTTTTTCATATTCTTTGCCTGACTTTTCGCTATCCGCATAGGCCTTTTCAATCAGTTCTTTACCCGTACCATAGAAACAGCCTACACTCCACATATTATTTGAACGAGTCCATGTAAAATGACGGCCACTACTCCAAAAATTTTTAAAGGTAATGTAGTCTGCACCGCAACAGACCTTTGCATTACCACGGATAACTGCATTACCAAAAACTATTGCATCGCCACATACTATTGCGTTACCATATACCTCTGCGTGGTTATATACCTTTGCATCGCCATATACTTGTGCATCGCCATGGACTTCTGCGTTACCATATACCTCTGCGTGGTTATATACCTTTGCATCGCCATATACTTGTGCATCGCCATGGACTTCTGCGTTACCATAGATTTCTGCGCTACCACAGACAAGTGCAAATCCAAAGACTCTCGCATAGTCATAGACTTGTGCTTTGCTAAATGCTATTGCGTTATCATATACCTTTGCGTTGCCATAGACTTCTGCACTTCCATAAACTTGCGCATTACCAAAAACTATTGCATCGCCACATACTATTGCATCACCACAGACCTTTGCGTTGCTATAGACTTGTGCGTTGCCAAAAACCTTTGCGTTGCTATAGACTTGTGCGTTGCCAAAAACCTTTGCATCGCCATAGATATGCGCATCACCATAAATCTTTGACTCACCAAAAGCAACTGCGTTATCAGAGACTTGTGCATTACCAAAGATTTCTGCATCGCCAAAGACTTGTGCATCATCAGAAACCTTTACATTGTTATACACCTTTGCGTTATTGCAAATACAAGCATTGCCATATACCTTTGCATTGCTATATACCCAAGCATCACCCATTTGGGATAGGTTGTCTTCTTTCTCAATCCATCCGCCAAGGTCACCGACCTTAACGTTTGAAAAATCTTTGAGTGCCTTGATTCTATGAAGCGTGACACCATTAAATTCAATTGTCTCGCTAGTTAATTCATATTTCTTTGTCGTTTCCATATTTTTAATTACTTTGTTAATGCAAAGATACATTTTTTCTATGACATATACAAGTTTTTTTTGAAGATTAACATAAGTTTAACATTTCAACTATATAGCATAAAAAACGTTAATCTTGAAAAAATAATCATAGAAAAACTTGCGTATGTGCTAGAAATTGATTACCTTTGCAGTGGGAAAGCTTCAGGAACAAAAAGAAAACACATACACGTACAAAAAAAATAGACTATATAGGATTTAACCTTATATAGCCTATTCGCTTCTTATAAACAACTAAAAAGTAACTAATTGCCTTATTAAACTTTCAGCAGTATCAAGAGAACTGAAAGGTGCCGATGTTTGTCCGCATAACGGTACTCTTAACGTTGCGCAATATCCAATAACATCCTTTGAAATAGTAATTGATGAATGATAATCACCGTTCTTATGTCTAATAACGATACATCTATAATTCGTTCCTGTTGGCTCTAAATTAAGTTTTCCATTTTCAATCTCTACATTATATATATCTGAATTGATATGTTTTTTTGCATATTGTAGAAGCGTTTCAAGCATCAACTCATTTGTTTTTGGCAACTCATTAGTGTATTTCATACGATTAATCTTATCTATCAATTCATCGCATAAATCAAGAATAACTGATAAGGTTCTTTCATCGAGTTTGCTACACTTGGAATTTAAGCCATATCTGCCACTCGTAACCTTATAATCTTTATAATTAGCAGTATATAAGGTAATATCTAAATATACATTTTCAATGTTGATTTTATCAGATTTAAGTACTCTGCCATCCGTGTACACATATTTGAAGCCTTATAGGCAAATGACACATAGTTCGATTTATGCAACACATCAGTGACACGCTTAAAGAAATCCTTAAACACGCCAGAAGTGTTACTAAAAAAACTATTATTGATAATTTCATCTAATTTGATGAATACATTCATTTGTCTTTCCTTTATTTCATTTGAATAGACAATTTTGTTATTGTAAATTTGATTTATCATATTACTTGCTTTAATTGTTTAACGTATGCAAAGGTACAAAGAAAAATTGAAATATGCAAATTTTTAAATACTTTTTTTTCAAAAATGTTTTAAAGTATAAAAAATGTTAATTTTGAAAAAATAGTTATGGAAAAGTTTGCGTATATCACAGAAAATGATTAACTTTGCAGTGGGATACAAATATCGACTGTAGATAAAAACACATACACGCAAAAAAATATGGCGGCTTTCACAAGCCACCATATTCAAATCTTTAATTACCATGTATCAGCAGTTAGCATTACTGCCGAATATCTTTTTTTCAAGGTGTAGCGTGCATTTATACCACACTTTAAGAAATTCCTTACCTATTTTTGTTTCAGTCCATATGTAGGCAAGAATGAAGCCATATATGAAACCGATTAACTTTGCGAAATTACTTTCGCTTGATATTAGCAGAAACAAAGGTGCTATTTGAATCATAGCCAATGTAATGATGATGATTGTTGCTTTCATATTCTTTATTGTTTTAATTGTTACTTGTTCTCTGATTACGTATGCAAAGATACAAATAAATTTTGGAATAAAAAAATAAATCACCAAAAAATTTCAGTGATTTAATATTTTTTAGTAATTACTCATTTACATAGTTACCATAATTTCATTTTTAAAATAAAATACAAATTCGCCATATTCAATAACTACATATTCATTAATAGCAGATACAATTTCAGCGGTTGGCATTAAAAATAAAAAATCATCTAATGTCATTTCATGATATAAAACAGCATATAGTAATGCATAATTATAATTAAATACAGGAGAACTTGCTTGTTTCAAATAATTTATATTAATATAAAAAAAATAGTCAGATTGTTTATTAATAAAACTATTTAATTGTGCTCCTTCATAATATTTCTTTCCATTATCTAAAATATTATTATAAATATTTGGAAATTTTGATTTAATATATTTAGCATGTTTATTCAAGCCATCTAAAGAAATATATTCAGATAAAATATTATCAGTAAAAATATATTTAATACCATGTATATTATCAATAAGTATATTATTATCCGATTTAATATTTAATGAATTTTCTATAAATGATTTCCTAATAGATTTATTTTTAATACCCTCTTCTAAATTATTAATAAAATCTTCTTCATTAACGGTATAATTATCATATTTAGTATCTCCATTCATATCCATAACAAATACAATTTTATTATTAAATGGATTAATACCAATAGTTGTATTATAATCATTTACACATAATAATGTTAATTCATTTCTATAATAACCCAATGCTTCTACATAAAACATAAATGAACCTATTTGATAATCAGTAGATGGTATAAAATTTGGTACAAAATCTGATTGTTTAATATCTGTATAAACACCATTATGATTAATAAGTATTTTCATAGAATTTGCATAAGTGATATATGGCAAACTTATAGAAAATAAAATAACGAAAGTAATAAATAATTTTTTCATATTTTATAAATTAAATTAAATATTATATATTTGTTAATGCAAAGGTACGAATAATTTTTGAATCGTGCAAATTTTTAGCCAACTTTTTTTCAAAAATTTTTTTCTACCTTATATATTATAACTGATATAATGTATTCCTCTCTTGCCATCTAATACAACTTTCCCACTGCAAAGGTACAACTTTTATATGATATATGCAAGTTTTAGACTAAAAAATATGTAAGTAAAATGAAAAAAAAAAAACTGCACCAATAAATGATGCAGTTTACTCTAACTGAAACAGATTCTATGTAATACGCTTATTTTTGTTTAAGCATATCTTTTAGTTCTTTTTTAATTCTTCTTGCAGTTTCACCTCTCCACGTTGAAGCATTTGCTAAGAAATACCTAACTATCGTATCTCCACTATCAAGCATATAATTATCCTTAACGCTTCCAAGGCACATCATGGCTTGAACATAGGGTTTAGCACCATAATACATTTTATTGCCCCAATCATTGCGGATTTCAGAAGCAATCTCATAAAGTTTTCTTGTTTCCATAATTTTGTTTTTTTTAATTGTTTATAATGTTAATTGTTCTCTGATTACGTATGCAAAGGTACGAATAATTTTTGAATTGTGCAAACTTTTAGCCACTTTTTTTCAAAAAAATTAGTCTTAAAAAATTTTTATTTTTTTGACAAAATAATCATCGAAAAAATTGCATATGTCATAGAAAAGCTGTATCTTTGCAGTGGGGAAAGAAATATATCGCTCTGCCTATGGCAAATATCAGCGACTAACTTTTTTGAGTGGAAAAAAAAAAGCGTATCATTTCTGATACGCTCTCTTATTATAGAATTATTCCTTGTTTAAGGAATAACTTTGCTATATCTTTGATATAGTTCTTTACAATTCCCTCATGGTGAGGATTTATATATATTTTTTCACCTTGCATAAGCAAGCAAACGTTCTCAATTTTTGGCTGTCTGACCCCAACAACATTTTCAAGTCCAAGTTCCTCTTGCTTTTTGCTTTCTTTTTTAGGTGGAATAAAATTGAAAATATCCTTCATAACTTTTGGGTCAGTCACTAATTCGCCATCGAGGTACGTGAAATATACGCTCTTAGTAGGTTTTCTACCCGTGTAAAGGCGAAGATAACGTTGCCCACTCAAATGCTCCATGATAACGTTTTTAAGACCCTCAACGCTCTCACAATAAGTTTTTTCTTTTGGGAAACGTTCCTTAAACTTTTCGTCAGAGAACTCTATTCCCTCTCTCTTGCACTCGCTCTTAACGATTGTGTAGTAGTTCACACCACTGCAAGCATTTTGCATTATGGTCAAGGTTTGAACTCTACCTATATAAGGATTAGGGGTTGCGGTTGCTCTATCCTTTGGCAAAGTTCCATTCGGATACTTATTCATTTTAGGCTCTGTGAGATACATAGCGTACATTCCAAATGTACCTTTGTTAAAGTTGTTTGCGAACTCTTCGATTGAATTAAATTGTTTCATAATACTGCAAAATTAGATGTTAATAATGATGTTTACTTGTCTTGTTCTTTAAGACGATGCAAAGGTACGTCAATTATTTCACTTATGCAAGACATTAAGTGATTTTTTTTCTGAATTTTGCATTTTTTATATTTTGATGTTTCTTTTCTTAAAAAACTCTAAAAAATTTGCATAATTAAAATATTATACTTATAAGGTACAAGTAAGATATTTTTGGCTTATTATTTTAAGGTACAATATTTCCCCACTGCAAAATTAGTCATTTTTCGTGAGATATGAAAATTTTTTAATATTTTTTTAGTTAAAAAATGTTAAACTTAATTTAAGCGTTTCTGAGCGTACTTTGATTATTTTGTGAACACTTTATAGGGCGAAGCAAAACAAATGCGTTGTTGAGCCTAAAAATAACTAATACGTCACCCCTCCCCACCACCCCCCTACGTAACCCCTCGGTGGTATTTTGGTTTTTGGGGATTTTAAGCGGGAACAGTTCTGTAAATAAAATTTCCGGAAAAAAATTTATATAATAGATGCATAATGTGTTTTTTTATGGGATTATAAAAAATAGCTGTATATAAAAAAAATTTCCGGAAAAATTTACAATATTATTAGCAATTGTGATATATAAAAAAAAATTTCCGGAAAAAAATTGCAATTATATTTAAATCACTTTTAATTATAAGCGAAAAAAAATGAGCAACCTATCACAGTTACTCATTTTTCGTAGTTATTTATGTCAGCAGTTATATTATTGTCTTTCATTTTATCCACTGTGTCATATTGGTATTATTTTCGATTTGAGTTTGTATTTTTTCGTTTAGTTCTTTCCATGTTATTGGTTTAAAATTATTCATATCGACTCCCACATCGTATTGTGTTGGGAATGTTATATTCATTCGTTCATTATCTTTTCCTTTTTTATTCAGTGGTCCGTAGTGTATATGTCCGTTCAGTGCGTATACCATATCTTCTTTATTGCGATATGTACCTGCATAGCATAGGAATGGGTAGTGGTTCATATACACTTGTCTATTTTCTATTTTGACATACAGTTGTTGTGCGACCGAATTAAATAATTCTTTTGTTTTTGTTGTCATATTTTTTCGGTCATGATTACCTTCTATCAGTATAATATTTCCGTTGAGTTGTTCTATTATATTTTTCCATTTTTCGTATCCTCCCCATGCGAAGTCTCCGAGATGGAACACCAATCCGTCTTTTGGTACTATATTATTCCATTCTATTATTAGTTTTTCATTCATTTCGTTTACATTTTCGAATGGTCTATTACAGAAATTTATAATATTTTCGTGATAGAAGTGTGTATCTGATGTAAAGAATATATTATCTCCGTTTTGGAAATAATAGTCAAATTTTGTTTTATCTGCCATAGTTTAGTTTTATTTAGAGGATTAATTTCATATCTTCGATATTGATTGCATTTTTTACGAGTTCTTTAGTATTATCTTTATACGTTATAGTTACGACATTATTATTATCTTGTGTTATATTTTGTATATTTTCTTTATTAAAGGTTCTTGGTTTATATGAGTAGAATTCTGTAGATATTTCAAGCATATCTGCTGCGCTTAATGGTTCGAAGATATTATATAGTATTTTTTTAAATGTGTTTGATGTAGTATATTTATCTCTTATTTTGAGTGCTTTATCATAGTTTTCGAAGAAGACTGTCCATTTATAGATAAATTTTTCAAGGTTTCCGTCGTTGATTATAACTTTATCGTCAAAGTCTTTCCATGTGAGGCTTATTTCTGATATATGGTTTGAGACGTTATTTATTATTGGTCTTATAATGAACCAGCAATCTCCGCCTAATTCTTTAATTAATTTAAGTTCATTTGGGAATCTGACATCATCGAATACATAGTTTTTATCTTTGTCAATCATTGTTTTAATTTTATTGACGTGCCAATTTGGGTTATATTTTCTAATTAGGTCAGTTCCTATAAATTGGAGTAATTGTCTTACTGTATTAAGTTTAACATTTTTCATTTCGTCACGAATTGTTTCGAAAGGTATATTTGTTTCATTTGCGAGATATATATAATCTTTTTTTGTGAATTTATATTTTTTCTCAACATTTTTCAGTGGATTAATATCTTCGATGCCAACGTGTATTAGATTAGCGACAAGTTGTTTAAGTGGCAGTGCGAAGTATAGTTTTTCAAATCCTTTATTTTGGCATATTTTAGCGAGTTCTGATTTACCGCTACCTATTCTACCTGAGAATGCAATAATCATTTTATCAATCTTTTTTTATTTTGTCTATTTTTCAATAATTCTTCGAATGACATTGGTAATGATATAAATGTGTCATTTGTTAGAATTTTGGTTTTATCATTATTATTTATTTTTTCGATTTTGGTTGCATGTTTAATAATATCTCTTGCTACATATGGGTTAGATAAGTCTATTTTTTTTCTTTCTTTTTTAAGTATTTTATTTATTTGGAATTCTATTGATTTAAGGTGGCTAACAGATTCATTAGTATTTCTTTTAAATGTTTCGAAATTAGTTTCGTCCACGAATCCCAATATATTTTTGGCACGTGTATATGCCACATACATAAGGTTATATTCTTGTTCTATTTCCCAATCTTTTTTAGCCATTTCGCTTGGCATTAATGAGTTGCATACAATATAGACATTATTAGCTTCAAGTCCTTTTGCTTTATGTATAGTTGATAGTGAGATACCTCCTTTTTTTCTATCTGAGAAAATATCAGATATTTTATCTATGAGTTCTTTGGATGTATTGATATTATTTGATAATGTTTCCAATGCCTTTATAATATCGAGTTTTCTTGCCACGAATGATGTTTCCACTGCGTCTGCATATGTGACATTATATTTGCCCATAATATCATTAATAGCATCGAATAGTTCGTCATATAATCTAACGAACACTCCGTCTTTATCCAATTTAACATTTAGTGTATCCATGCCGGTAGTTTTAACAGCATTTTTCATATTAAGTCCAATATCTTTTCCACGTATAAAGCATTTTTTTCCTTGTTTAATTAGGTCAACATATACTTGCATTAATGGTGCGTTATTGCGACATAATACCATATCTCCGTCTTGTATATCATCGATTTGTGTATTATATTTAATTTCTCCGTGCCTACCATCGTCATTTGGTTCGATTGATGGTACGAGTTTTTTTGCGAAATTAACTATATTTTCTGCGCATCTATAAGATATTGACAATGGCAATGTTATAGTATTTGGAATATCTTTAAGTTTTTCGAATGATTGTGGGTCTGCTGATGAGAATGAGAATATGCATTGTTTTTTATCACCCACTAAAATCATTCTTGTATTTATTTTTCGGCATTTCAATATTATTTCTCTTTGGCATACTGATAGGTCTTGTACTTCATCTAGCATTATCCAATCATATTTCATACCTATTGGTTTACAAAACAAGACATTTGGAAGCCATATCATATCAGTAAAATCGATTTTACTTAAATCTGTTTTACCATATTCCATTACGTCAAGTGCGACTTCTTTTTCATCTGCTACTGTATCTATGCCGTATCTATCTTCAATAAGGTCAAGGTCTTTAACAGTTTGGCAAAGATATGCACGTCCGAAATTAACAAAAGTTTCAATATTTTTCATATATCTTCCAAAGTCTTTTTTACTAAGGCTATATGTATCTATTGAAGATAATGATTTAATATTTGTATTAAGATATGATTTATATTTTAGTTCATCAAGTGTCAGTTCATCTTTTGGATAATTTCTTTGTAGCATAGTTCTTCCTATGCTATGTAATGTTGCGCAATTAACGTTTGGAAAATCCTTTGTTTTCCTTTTCAACACTGATACAATATCTGTGTTAAATGCTGACATTAATATTGTTTTATCTTCATCAATAAAGTCAAGACATTTAATAAGCGTTGTAGATTTGCCTGCTCCTGCACTTGCTTCTACTACTGCGTTTCCTTGACCATTTTTTACAAAATCGAAAATATCTTTTTGATATTTTGAATATGTAAATTCAGTTTTCTTTTTTCTTGCCATTATTCCTCATAGTATTCTTTGATGTTATATCCACCATCTTTGTTTATTTTTTCTGCCATGGTCATAAACCATTTTCCGTGGCTACCTTCTATATCCTCATTCATATAATATCCATAATAGTGTATCATTTCGTGCAATAAAATATTATCTAATATATCACTATTAAAGATAAGTCTTTTTGAAAAATAAATTCTTATTTTATTTAGTTCTATAGCATATTCTTTGCCATGTTCATCATTTTCAAGAAGGACATTTGCTGTGAATAGTCCTGCAATGTTTTTACTACCCCCTACTTTAAATTCAGGCTCAGTTAAGTAGTTATTAAAATATTTCTCATTAAACTTCTTAAATCGTTTTTTAAGAATTTTTTGTGATAATCTCATTGGTTTAACAATTTTTTAGTAGAACAAAAACTATGCTACAAATATACCAAAAAAATGTTAAAAAGAGAAATTAAAATATTGAAATTTAGATGGTTTAGATAACAAAAAATGGATAGCCATAAAATGACCATCCATTTTTATTTTATAGTGGATTTAATCTTCGCTCATGAATCTACGAATAGTACCCATCAACTGAGGGTTATTCTCTGCCTCTTTTGCCATGTTCTGTAGCATTTTAAGAAATTTGCTTGTTTCGCTTGGTTTCTGTTCCTCTTTTATTCCACGATGTTGCTCAACACCTCCTGCGTTATTTTCTCTACGAGCACGCATGATTTTTTCCTTTTCCATAAGAAACGCTGCCAAGTCTTCGTGGCTTGCATGAGAGATGTCGATTTCTCCGTCCCAAATATTGTTACGGATAATATTAATCAACTGTTCATCGTTCATTGTGGCATATGGATAGTGAGGTGTACCAATTGGTTTCGCTACGGTTGGATTTTTGTCAGACTTTGCAAATCTGCCACGAGCATCACGTAGAGGTTCAAAGTGTGCTTTACGAGCCATCTTAGCCATTTTTAGTGCGCCGTTAGGCTTTGGGATGTTATCGCCTTCATCGCCTTCATCACCCTCATACCATCTGCGAGCCTGTGGTTTTGGCATTGGTGCTTCACCTGGGAAGAAGCCTCCCATTGGCATTCCGTTGCCGTTATTTCTCATCATTTCAGGAGATGGTTTCGCTCCGCTACGTGGCATATCATAATCATAGGTTCTCATAGGAGTCATTTCGATAGGCTTAATTTCTACAACCATATTGGTTGCAACGAGCAATTTACTGAGAGTATCTACGGTGAGTTCATCTTCTCCGCTGAGGATTGCGTCAATAGTACCTTCATCCAATCCGAGCAAATAATCCAACTCAGCTGGAGTTACGTTCTGAAGATGAATAAATGAGCCAATCTGATTTTGCAGTTCGCTTTTCAACTGAGCTGAGTTGCTTTCAGCAATTCTAATGAGTTCTTCTCTATTCTTTACCATATTAGTTAAAATATAAAATTAAAAATGTTTTCTAATGCAAAGGTACATATTTTTTTTCTATAAACAAGAAAATAAGTGGTTAAAATATGTTAAATGGTTTTAGACTCTACCTTGTCGTGTATCTAATCTTCCTGCGATTAAGTCACCAAGATGCTTAATTTCCTCATATAGGAATCTCATTGCCATTACGCTAGTGTCATTATCATTCGTGCCAACAATTGACTTACATATGGTTTTTTTAGTCATCCACAGGCTACGAATGAAATTAAAGAAATCAACGAAATTAAATCCAACTCTATCCCATTTTGGTCTACCTTTTAATCCCTCATATAGCGCAAATAATCCACTATCATACGATGGCATTGGAAATTTGTTACAAAAGCGTGATTCTGTTTCAAATGCAAAATCATTAGGATTGTCCTTGCCTGTGTCTTCATTAAATTTATTCGAATCGCCATTATAGATTTCTTTGAAAATCCTTATTAGACATTCCTTAGATTGAAGTAAGTTATAATCTTTGCATAATGCACGATTCTTTTTAATAAAATCACTTAACTTAAGATAATGCTCATGAACACCATTTCTCATAGTGTCTTCATTATTATTAGGATAAATGCCAAGACAACACATTCTATTATAGATAGAACGGTGCTCCATAGTAAATGTTAGTCCAACATTCATTCTATTTGGCATATTTAATGGTATAGTTTTATCAAGTAATTCTTTATGATTGCTTAACAAATTAGCATAATCGCTTGGCTTTTCGCTAACAATTTTATCAATGGCTGCAAATGTCATTTCGCCATCTGTATTAATGATGTCAATGACTTCTTGTATTGTTTTTCCGATTGTTTTTTCAATGTGCTCTACATTATGGTCTTTTAGGACTGTATTCTCATTAACTCCAAGTTTTCCATTATATCTACAAAAAATTGGTGGGGCAATTGGAATTAATGTATTTATAGGAAAGTTTATGAATGTGTCATTGTTGGCACATTTGGTACTATCAAGACAGAGTAATAGAATTATATCGTCATTCTCACGAATTGGTAATCCACTTAAAAAACCGTAAGCACTAATTTTTTCCATAATATTTTTTTCTGATTTCGATTAATATATCGTTAACAAGATTCACGTCAATATGTTCTGGTAATGTTGATTTTTCAATGGCTTCTTTTAATTTCTTTTCTTTTTCAAGAATGATAGCCATTAATTCATCATATTCGAATTTATGATGTCGAACATCCATTATAAAATCTCTATCGCCTGCAATTCTACGGTCAAGAATAACTCCTTGCCCTGTTGCAATTTCATATCCCATATTCATTAATCTTATGCTATGATAAAGATTTTTAGAATCATAGTTTTTATCTAAATTGCTTTCATATCGTTTAGGATTGCGGAATTTTTCCCATTCTTTATAATTTCTATAGTCAATACAATGTTTAATATATCCATCTTTATTATAAGATATATGACATATTGGCTTTTCATTCTTTGCAACAGAGCACAATCTTAATTGCTGTGATTTTTCGCCGACCATACCACTATACCCTATTGGTTTTTGTTCATAGAAGAACTTCCTAAAAGTGCCTATACTCCAATTTTCAAATCTATAAAAGTCATGAATGAATTTAAGCATATTTATGAAATAGCACAATTGCAGTTGCTTATTAAGGCAATCAATTTCATCCTTATCAGTCGCATCTTTTATTTTAGTTACAACATCACTTGCTTTTAATTGAAATCCATCAACTATCAATCTTAGAGTGCCTTCAATATCCTTATCAGTAATGTTTTCATGCAGAAAATGATTACCCCAATCATAATACACTCCATATACATCGTGCATGTTTGGGATATTGACAAGACCGCAATATTTCTGATTCATACCACGATATTCAAGCCAATTTTGAATATTAGAGCTGCCTTGACCATATGTAGTATAACAGAAATCAAGAATCCCTTTTCTTTCTGTGATTGGGTTCACAATTTTTTTATTTAGACCACGTGCTTTTCTTATTTGTTCAATAGCATAACTGATAAAAGGCTTGAAACAATCTTTTGTTATAAATTTATCACGATTTTCAAATAATGGCATAAGGCACACATGAGGTTTAACAATCATCATATCGTCAGGAACAAATAATGACTCAAGTACATTTGCATTTGATGATAGCAATAGTCCCATATATTTGCCTATTTCGTATAAGACATTATCATTTTTTTCGTCATTTATTTGCGTTTGATATAATGGCAAATTAGGATATTTATCTCTGAAAGATTTATCAAAGCCAATACCATATAGCTCATTTATATCAGCAATGAACAAGCCTTTAGTATCCACATCAGACTCGCCGTTTTCTTCATTGGTATGATACAGTGTACTTCCTGCAATATAGCGGTATAGCACTTTATCACTATTTAATATTTCATTAAATGTATTATTCATTGTTATTTTTTTATTTTAACGATGCAAAGGTACGACTTTATTTTATTTATGGCAACCTTTTTACCTTAAAAAATGTTAAAAATGCCATATATAAAAATAGCACTTACTTTACAGCAAGCGCTATTACGTGGTTTAATAGATTAGAACCATTGTGTTTCGCCAACAAGGTCGATACCCATTACAGGCCCATCTTCAATTCGTCGGCGAATTGCATTTACACGATGCAGTTCAGCATCCTCAGGTGCGCTCTTCCAATCGCAAGCCTCTACTGCGTCAACAAGACGGTCGAACTTTGCGTGGTCACGTTCAAATTCAAAACGTGAACGATAGTCCTCTCTACGAGGCTCATCAACTGTGGCACGAATGCCAAATCTCTTATTACGGTCTTCACGTGGGTTGCACTCACAAACGCCCCACTTCTTGTCCTCACGAGGCGTAAGATGTTCAGCAAAAAATCTTGACGTTGGCTTGTGGGTACATCCACAATTGCGTGAGTCTTCACGGATAAAAGTAGGACGGCGTGCAGTACGTGATTCATTTTCTACCATTGAAGACAACAGCATGTCAGTCATTGCAATAAGAGCAAGATTTTCGAATAAATTTCTCATAATTTAAAAGAATTCTTTTGGTTAATAACTAAAAATATTTTATTTTCTGTAATTTCATTCATTACTTAAAATCAATTACAATGCAAATATATTAAAAAAAAATTAGAAACAAAAATTATTTCTAACTTTTTTTGCTAAAAATTATTAAATGCTATCTTCTACCTCCATATCTGTGATTATGCCTAAAATGCCTATTATTATAATTTCTATTGCGCCAATTATGCTTATATCTTGGGACAAATCCATGTCCGTAACGTGGTGAATGCCAATGTTTTGGATGGTTATAATAATAGGTGCGGCCATTGCGATAGTATGGATAATAGTACAAACCATTATATCGATAATATCGATAGCCATTATGGTAATAAGGAGTACCATATTTAACTATGACATTTATATCAGTCCCGTTATATTCTCCGCTGGTATAGCCGTTATCAGCACAAGAGAACATGACCATTACTGTTAATATTGAGATTATAAGTGAGATTTTTTTCATTCGTTTCTGTATAATTTAGCAAAATTAGAAAGATATGACATCCATTTGTTATTTACTTTATTAAGAAAAGCGACAGCCGAAACAACATATCGTGATTTTCTTTCATATTTAGCATATCCTTCATAATGAATACCAACATTAAAAGTTTTTAAGAAAAAACGTTCTATTACTGCTTCTTTGTTATCAAACGATGCTATATTTTTTAGAAATGTTTGATAACTCATCTTTGTCTGAGGTAATGATATTTTAAGATAAGGCGTATATATTCCATTTTCTTTCATAAATCTTATGATTTGCTTATATATCACAGAAAGTGGAATGCCATCATATGCTTCTTCAGAAAGATTTATTTTCTTTTGTTTATTCATAGCTCATTCATATGTTATTTATAGGATAAGACTCTTTCAATTCTGAAAGAAACGAACGCCATTTTTTATTTATATCTTCAAGAAAATTACAAGCACTACCCCAAACGCCAACAGAGTTTCCATATATGCCATATCTAGCATAATTAGGCCCAACCATAAAAAACTGCCTGAAAAGATTATCAAGCGGTCGACTGATATATCGCCTTAATTTAAATATATGTTCAGAGAATGTTTCATAACTCATCTTTGTCTTTGAAAAAGATATTTCAAGATAAAGTGCGTATATTCCGTTTTCCTTCATGAATCTTATAAACTGTGTATAGATTACAGAAAGAGGAATATCATAATATGTCATTTTTTTAAGGTTCAATTCGTCCATAAAATAGAAAGATTTCTTATGTGTTGTATTAATCCGAAATGTATATCGTATAAAATTTTACTTCCTCTTAATTTTTTTAAAAAACTCCTGTTATGCTTATGTATGAAAAAATTCAATATACCCATATCACCATAACTGTACACTCTTTCCAAAAACGTTTCATAAGTTAAATCAGTTTTTGAAAATGATTCTACATATGTACTATATATTCCAATTTCTTTCATAAATCTTATGATTTGCTTATATATCACAGAAAGTGGAATACCACGAAATGTTTTATTCTCAATATCTATTTCCATGAATCATATATATTGTCTAAATGGTCTATTAGTCCAAAATGTATATTGTATAATGTATCATTCATTGAACATTTAGATGTTTCTAGTTTACGCAAAAAAACATTGTAATTTTCATGTTCGCCGCCAAAATTGTATATGTTTAAGAAAAAATTTTTTATTGAGCTACCTCTGTAAGAACGTATGCTTTTCAAAAAATTTTCATAGTTAATTACTTCTTTGCTTGCTGATTCCATATAGATAGTATATATTCCATTTTCTTTCATAAACCTTATAATTTGTTTATATATCACAGAAAGCGGAACATTACAATATGTCATTTTTTCAAGATTCAGTCCTTCCATAATTTTTTTTTGTGGCCAATTTCTATCAATTTGAAAAGATATGCAGCCCATTTATCATTTATCTTTTTAAAAAAACTATTGGCTGAAGTATCGCTGTATTCCGCATACTTATACCAATCTACCCCTATGTTTTCTATATAGCAAAAAAAATTATCTAAAAAAATACTATGCCCAGATTTACAAACATTGGTTAAAAATGTTTCATAACTCATTTTTGTCTGAGGCAATGATATTTCAAGATAAGGTGCATATATTCCATTTTCTTTCATAAACCTTATAAACTGTTTATAGATTACAGAAAGAGGAATATCATAATATGTCATTTTTCTAAGGCTCAATTCGTCCATATTTTTTAATAAATTCGTTTAAATATGCTTGCAATTTTATATTTTTATCATATAGAAAATTATATGAACAGTCATATTTCTTCAATTCAGATATGCCCCTATAACATGCGTCAAATTCCTTACCTATGCTACATCTATGCGTAAAAAAATGTATAATTGCATATCTACCAAAACGTTTTACACATAGCAAAAACTTATCATAGTCCATTTTAACTTCTGGATATGATAATTCTAAATATGTTGCATATATTCCGTTTTCTTTCATGAATCTTATAATTTGTTTATAGATTAAAGAAAGCGGAACTCCACTGAGCGTTTCATTTTTTAAATCAAGCACTAAAATCATAATTAATATCAGTTTTAATACTATTTTGAAAGGCTCTTAATTCTGCAAGAAATAAAACCCATTTATAATTTATCTTTTCTAAAAAATTGATAGCAGAAGCATAATTATCAGAACCATCTTTATATTTGGCGTATTGGTAAAAATCAGTGCCAATGTTAATTCCACAAAGAAAAAATCTATCCAACATAATGTCACTTTCTTTCCTCATTAAAACATTTTCCAAAAATGTTTCATAACTCATCTTTGTCTTTGGAAAAGATATTTCAAGATAAGGTGCGTATATTCCATTTTCTTTCATAAATCTTATGAATTGTTTATATAGCACAGAAAGTTGAATGCCGCTATACGTTTTATAAAACGTGTTTAAGTGTCTCATAATTTACTTCGCCTTCTAACATTGAAAAATTTCTTAATTGTGTAAGGAAGAATTGCCATCCTTTATTAACGTCATCGAGAACATCAATAGCTTTAAAAACATTATTTGAACCTCCAATTAAATTAGAATATTCTTCATAACTATTGCCTATATTTTCAAATGTTAAAAAGAAATAGTCAAGCATCTTATCCATACCATATTCTCTTAGATTTGCTAAAAATTTATCATATGTCATTTTAACTTTTGGATATGATATTTCTAAATAAGCAGTATATATTCCGTTTTCTTTCATGAACCTTATAAGCTGTTTATATATCACAGAAAGTGGAATAGCATCATACGTAACATTATCGAAAAATGAATTATCTTCTTTCATATTTTACTTTTTATATATGATGCAAAGGTACACAAAAATAAAATAATATTTTAATAAATGATGTTAAAAAATATTAAACAGCCTTGATATTTATCGTGTGAAATACAAACTACGGAGATAATATTATGAAATTTTTTTCTTACATTAAATTGTTAATTGGTACTGATACAGGAAATTCTTCTAAAAGTTTCGCACTTGTAATGTCATCTATAATATCATTTCTAATGTGTGGGGTAATTGGCTTTTCTATTGCTTATGATGTTATAACTAATGGCTACATTAAAACTAACCTTGAAAGCACAGGTATCTTTTTATTATGTGTTGGTAGTATGACTGCTGCATCAGGTATACCAAAAATATTTGGGGATAGAGCTGAGGAAAAAACAAAAAGATTTAATGACATAAATGCCTTTAGAGAAAAACATGATAGTTTCGAATAAATCTGATATAATGTAAGAATTTTATTAATTCTTCCATTTTTCTTTCAATGTTATATTTCTTAAATTTTCTTAAAAAACACTAAAAAATTTGTTTTTAAAGCTTTTTTTTCGTAACTTTGCAGCAATTAATATAGTTAAGCTTTCAAAAATGAATAAGAAATTGAATTTTTATAACGAAACGTATAATAATAATATTCCTCTTTCTGTAATATATAAGCAATTTATAAGATTTATGAAAGAAAATGGAATATACGCACCTTATCTTGAAATATCTTTTCCAAAGACAAAGATGAGTTATGAAACATTCTCTAAAAATATATTTAAATTAGAGCAATATACTAACCGACCATTTGATATGCTTTTCATGAAGTTTTTTATGGTTGGGCCTAATTGTGCTAAATATGGCATATATGGAAACTCTGTTGGTATTTGGGGTAGTGCTTATAATTTTCTTGAAGAAATAAATGAAAAATGGTGTTCGTTTCTTTTGGAATTAGAATCTTTATACTGTACGGAAAAAAATTAAACTAACTATGGGTAGTCAAAAAGAAATAAATTTTTTTAGTGAAACATATGATGGTATTCCACTTTCAATAATATACAATCAAATAATAAGGTTTTTAAAGGAAAATGGAATTTATGTGCCATACCTTGAAATATCACTGCCGCAAACAAAATTAGGTAATTATGAGTCATTCATAAATCTTTTAATTAATTCAAGTTGTGCAGAATATCTAATAAGACATTTCTTCATATCAACAAAGACCATAGGAAAAGATTTTGAAAAATATGGTAATTATATACCTAATTTTAATTATAACTTTAGTACCTTTCATTTTTTTGACAATATAAATCGTGAATGGTTAAGGCAATTAACTGTACTGAATCTTGAATATGAGAAACAATAAAGACAATGAAATGTATGAGGGTATTCCTCTTTCTGTAATTTATAAACAACTTATAAGGTTCATGAAAGAAAACGGAATATATGCGCCATATCTTGAAATATCATTACCTCAGACAAATATGAACTATGAAACATTTTTATGCCATAACAAAACAAAGCTAGGCTCTTTTTTCATACATATCGGTAACGTAGGCCTTGATTATGAAGGATATGCTAAATATGAAAAAAATTCACGATATTCTTATCCGGCTGCCACTTTTCTTAATAAAGTAAATAACAAATGGATGTCATATCTTTCTGATTTTATTAAGGCATATAAAAAATGGCAAAATCCTCAACAAATATAATTATTTTTTAAAAACTAATGATTTATGAAAATTTTAGTTATACCTGACACGCATGCAAGACCTTTTTGGCGGGTGCCAGTACAAGAGAATATCTCAAAGGTTGACAAAGTAATCTTTCTTGGGGATGAACCTGACCCATATATGGATGAGGGGGTCAAATATAAATGGGAAGATGTTGAACAAAACCTTAATGACATAATATCTCTAAAAAAAGAATACCCCGATAAAGTTGAACTACTATTAGGCAACCATTCTGAGCATTATCGCAACTTGCAATTCAGAAAGGTAGCAACATCAGTTAGGTTTGATGCTGCTCACGCTAATTATTTGTATGATATATATAATGGCGATAATTATGGCTTATTTAAAATTGCACACACTGAGAAAATTGGTGATGTGACGTTTTTATTTACACACGCAGGGGTTAGTAATTTTTGGGCTAATCTTGTAGGACTTAAAATAGATGATACGATTGCAGACCAATTGAATGAAATGGAAAATAGTGATGACGGAATATCTAAATTGGCCATAATTGGTAGAGCACGAACTTGGTTTGGGGCAAAAACCGGAAGTCCTTTATGGTGCGACATTAAGGAAATGGTGAATGATAAAGGCATTGGTAATGGGATATTTCAAATATTTGGTCATAGTAGACTTAAGGAGGGAGCTATTATTGAAATGGAGAATTATGCATGCGTGGATTCACGAACTGCATTTATTGTATCGTCAGATAGAAGGAATAAAAAAGGCTTTTCTATTAAAAAAACCTTATAATATTATCTCCGTAGTTTTTATCTTCACAAATTCACAGATGTGAACTACTCCCACCTAAAGGAAGTGGACTTCTTGCAAAATCCTTAAAAAAACGAAATAAAATATGAAAAATTTAAGTACTCATGATAAAACATATAGCGACATTCCTCTTTCTGTAATTTATAATCAAATTATAAGATTTATGAAAGAAAACGGAATTTATACGCCATATCTTGAAATATCATTACCTCAAACAAATATGAGTTATGAAAGATTTTTAATAAACTTTAGAAGGTTTAAGAACACAACATTAGACCATTTTTTCTTATATAAATTTAATGTTGGAGAAAAATATAATGCATATGCCAAATATGAAGATGTCGAATATGAATATGCCATAGATGAATTTGATTGTGGCAGGTCTTTTCTTATTAAAACAAATGATAAATGGAGGTCGTATTTTCATGCTTTCATTAGTGCATATGAAAAATTGAAACAAATTGAAAATAAAGATGGAAGTCAGAAAAAATAGCACTGACTTCCATCTAACTATTTATATTTTTCCATACATGTGCTCGGCATCCACAATCATATATTCTATATATTCCCCTATTTGCCATTATTTCATGTTCAGTTTTATCACTATCAAATCCCTCTTTTAGCAATCTATCTTTCCTATATTTGAATCTATTTTCTCTTTTATCGCCGACAACATAGAAATAATTTGGCCTAGAATCATGGTCATGCTTAAATCCTAATATATCATATAATTGTCCAGTAGACCATCTTTTATCGCTATAAGATATTATTTCATTTGGATTGAAATCGTTTATGAACCTTTTAAAGAGTTTACTTGCGCCTCCTATAACATTAGTGTTTAACTTGTTGCAAAATCTAACCAATTCATAAAAGCCTTCAATTTTTTTACCTCCCATGTTTATTCTTCGTTCTCCAAATGTCATAATTGACACAAGTTCATCATTATAATATAGCCCATAGGCATATTTCCCATTAGAAAAACCTTGTATATGATTTTCATTAAGGAATTTCCTTGCATCTGACGATGATACATTTCTTATTTCACACTTTCTCGCATATATTTTAACTTCATTCAAACCAAACATATTTCTCAGCATACTTTTCCAAATATCTGATTTGTACTTCCATTCGTCTTCAAAAATATGTATTAAACGAATGCCTTTATTTAAGCATTCATTAGTTTTGCTAAGATGATAGTTTTTATCACGATATTCTTCAGAATGCCATCTTATTCCGTCACATTCAATCCCTATATTATACTTTTTTATGAAAATATCGATTTCTTTCCCATCTAAAATTGTTCTGTTAGATTGCTCAAATTCAATTCCAATCTCGGATAGAAAACTACAAATCTCATTTTCCCATTTAGATATTGGTGATGCACATTTTGGGCATCCAGAACATCTATTAATGTGATTAATTGAGTTTACTAAAAAATCCCCATGAATAGGACACGTTACATATCCTTTAGCGTGACTATTAAGGTATATAAAATTGTCATATGTATATTTATTGCCATGAACCTTTTTAGATTCATTAACGAATTTTTCTTTATCGCTGCTTAAAGATTCTTTTATCTTATTTATACTGCATTTTTTACAACCATTGCCGCTTAAATGAGAATTTGGCGTTTGCCAAAACTCACCATGCTCTGGACAAATTATACAAACTTTCGTTTTGTTATTTATATATTCTACTTTTGAATAATCATATTTTTCACCGTGAACAGAACGTGCGTTACTTATAAATTCTTCAGTTTCCTTTTTACACTTTTTTGAAACATTTTCATATCCGCATTTTCTACAACCTCGTGGGTCTTTCTTAAAGATATGTCTTTCCGGTTTCACAAAAAACTCACCATGTTCAGGGCAAATTATACAAACCCTACCCTTTTCGTCACGATGTTTAAGGTCAGTCTTAGAGTAATCATATTTATTCCCATAAATCTCCCTTGCACGCTTAACAAATTCATCATATTCAATCTCTTTATGCTTTCTGTTTGCAAGTCCGCAAATTTTGCATCCACTGCCCCTATAATGTGAACGTGCATTTTGCAGAAACTCACCATGAATTGGACAAACAACTCTTATTGTTGTTATTTTAGGGTCGAATTCGTCTGGAATATCTAAATATTCATACCTATCGCCATGAATCTTTCTTGCTTTTTCTAAAAAATTTTCTCTGTTCATTTGATGGAAAATCATTTTCACAAATATACAAAAAAAGTTCGATAAAACAAATTTATCGAACTCTTTATACTAAAAATATTATTATCTAACAAAAAATCCCAATGGTGTTTTTTCCAACGTTTTCATTAATGCATCATTCATATCTGCTTGTTTTTGCGCCATGTTCCATGGTAACATTCTATCTAACCGTTCTTTCAATTCATTGATTACAGATTCTTTTTCTTGTTTACCCTGGTCTAATAACATGGAGTAGTCGAGGTTAAGTTCTGCTTGCGGAATTTTTACCACACCACTTGCGTATCCCCTGATATTACCAACTACAATTTTTGACTCAGCTATAAATAATCGTCTAATTATTTGTTGTGTTGGGTAATTCATCAATTCATACTGCATTTTATTCAATGGTACTTGGTCTGGCGTAAGTAGTATAGTATCTTTATTTTCTATAGCGCATGCCATCGCATCACCTCCATTGTCGCCTGTAGAAACATCATAATAGGTATACCAGCATATGCAATTATGGTATTTTCCCCATCCATAATTATCATCAGCAGCAAGTCCTCCAAGTGTATTTTTAGAACCAGGAGTTGATAATAAATGTATCAAGTGCGTACCTTCTGGCCCTGCTGTTACTTTATACGCTAAGTCACCCCTAAGTAATGAATTTTTATATTTAAGGTCTGCTGCTAATAAAGCAGTATCATATGCCGAACCAACATAAAAGCCTGTTAATCCCATTCCATTTTGGAAAGTTCCATACTGCCCATATCCACCTCCTATACCAGTATCAAGCATTCCAACATTGCCATAGAGTGCTGCTTTTGTTGTAGATGGAGTAACCCAAAGAACTCTATTTATTTCACGTCCAGCAGGAATTACATATACTTGCTTACCTTTCTCAATCATAAAAAAGTCTTTCTTTAATTCCCACTTTGTACCTCTTTGTTGCAGTCCGACTTCTTTGCTGAAAAACTGTGACCATTCAGTCGACCAATCTAATGTTCGTGTACTTAAAGAGAAAGCAAGCGCATTAGGGTCGTTTAATAATGTGTTATTTCCATACATATTAAGCCACTGTGATTCAATTACCCAATTCTGAACATATGATGCATAATCCCCAACACACATTTCCAAAATGTGGCATAATTGGTCATCACTCAATTCGACACGTCTTATAGGTGCTCCTAATGATATTCTAACCTTAGCGAATAGGTCTTTTATCTCATCTGTTATTATCATAATCTAATTATTTATTATAAATATTTTTGATTTGGCAACAATATGGCAGTTGACATAAATAACTATTAAATCTACGAAAAATGAGCAACCTATCATAGTTGCTCATTTTTCACATAGTCTTCAACATATCTGCCAAACGGCATTTTTTTTCTATACTTGGAATAATATTCTTTGGCAAACCTCCATTTTTTTCTTAGGCTTAATTTATTGTAATCTTTCCATTGTTTCGCATCAGTATTAGAGAGATTATAATCCATGTAGTTTTCGTTAGCATATGCTTCCATTTCAAATGCAATGAATTTATAAGGAGCATAAATGCTTATAAAAATCAAAGGAAGGTTTAGAATCCATTGCCATATGTATAGCACATAAAATAGAAGCCACGAATCGTTTGTCGATACTGCTTGATGAACATGTATTAACTCGTGATTTTCGAATGCCGAATCAATACCTTCTGTTTTATTAATCTTTTCGTTACTTGATTTTTTTCTTGTATAAACAATCCCCTTAAAAGTAAGTCCAATGAACCCTGGAGGGCAAATAAATCTATTTGTTTTAGCGACTACATGTGTTATTTTACTTGGCTTCATTTTTTTCCTTTTTAATTATATCATCAAGTTTATTTTTTTCCTCATCCGTGCATAAGCGGTAAAATTTTTGGTAATTTATTAGCAAATCGTAGCTTTTATCTGTAACATCTTTCAATTTTTTAAACATTCCGCCATAATATGCTTTAAATTGGTAGTATCCTTTTTTTGTTACACCTTTTATGATAGCCATATCATTGGAGCTATCATTAATGATGTAATCATTTTCTTTAAAAATTGGTTCTATCATAGATTATTTTTTTATTATATATATTAAAAATATATTGACATATACATTTTTTTAAATATTTATAGATAATAAAATTCTAAAATATTTTAATATTATGACTAATAATTCTTGCAAAAACATTCTGGGAATATATGGCTATGGCGAAAGCAATTATTTTCAATCTACATTTAGTAAAGGACTTTATAATATTAGCGTTTCAGATAAAGAAGGGAACATCATAACTATCGAACAAGATGGCTCTTTATACGCAGTTGTTAGCCTTTCATTAAGTGATGGTATATTAAAGATGCTAGATAAGGCTCATGATGATGCTGTGCTTGCTGAAATTGAATTTCCAAATGCTGGTGAAATATCTAATGTTAAGTTCAATGAGGAAACTAATAATATTGAGTTTAATGTGCAGACATTAAAAGGCGAGGTACAAACAGTTGAATTAGATGTTAATGCCCTTGTTGACATTTATGAAGCAGGACAAGGCATTGAGATTAGTGAAAAAAATGAAGCAACTGGTAAGAAGCCTATTAGCATTAAACTTGCGTCTAATGAGAGATTGCTCCAACTTAATGATGAAGGACTTAGCCTTGACGAAAAAGTAATCACTGAAGATGAACTTGATGATACGTTGCAAGGGTATAAAGTAACAATGGATGTTGAGTCAGAGCATGATAATATTTCAGCCTCTTATATTTTCAAACAAGGAGAAAATGAAATTGGTAGAATAGACATTGCCAAAGATTTAGTGGTTAAAGAAGGAGAACTTATAATTGATGAAGATGGTAAGCCTATCCTTGTATTAACCCTTAACGATGAAAATGCAACTAAGATTTCAATTGATTTAACTAAAGTATTTGATAAATATCTTGAAGGTGATGGTATTACAATTGAAAATAATGTTGTTGGAATTAAATTAGACCCTGAATCAGATAGTTATATTGCTGTTGGAGAAAATGGTCTTAAAGTTTCTGGTATTAAACAAGAGTTTACAAAAATAAATAACATTATCGGTGCATTTGGCGAAAATGACGGTACTATCAAAGATATACTTGATAGTAAAGCAAATTCTGCTGAACTTTCTGAAGAATTATCAAGAATTGATGATGAAATAGGAGAATTACAAGCATCTGTAGGCGAGGTTTCCAATCTTAAAAATATTATTGATACTAACACTGCTGAAATAGCAACTAATAAGGAATCTATTGAAAACCTTGGAACTGAAATTAGTAATGAAGTAACTCGTGCAACAACGGCTGAAACTGCTCTTGACGGAAAAATTGATGTTGAAGTATCTAACCGTGAAAATGCAATTCAGGAAGTTAAAGATAGTATTGCCCAAGAGATTGTTAACAGAGAAGCAAAGGATACAGAACTTACAGAAAAGATAGATGCAGTTGATGCTAAAGTTGATACTAAAAATACTGAACTTACTGAAAAAATTGATGCAGAAAAAGAAAAAATTACTGCTAATAAAAATGCGATTGACGCTGAAGTAAATCGTGCAACATCGGCTGAAACTGCTATTGACGGAAAAATTGATGCTGAAGTATCTAACCGTGAAAATGCAATTCAGGAAGTTAAAGATAGTGTTGCTCAAGAGACTGCTAACAGAGAAGCAAAGGATACAGAACTTGGAAATAAAATTGACACTAAGAGTGAAGAACTTAAAACTTATGTTGATGAACAAGTAGCAAATATTACCGGTTTGGATACTGAGTTTAAACAAGACATGACTACTAAAGTTAATGATGTTACTCTTAGAGTTCAAAATGTCGAGCAAGGAATCGAGAGCGAGCAAGCTGCAAGAATTGCTAAAGATGATGCTATAGATAGCACTATTGCTGAAATTAGAAGCGAATACTACAATAAAGGTGAAGTAGACTCTAAGGATACCGGTATTAAAGAAGAAGTTATCACTCATAACGAAACTTATACTAAAAATTATACCGACGGTAAAATTAGTGACTTAGAGGCAAGACTTAGAGAAGCAATTACACAAGAAACAAGAAGTCTGCAAGATGCCATAACAACAAATGCCACTAAAATCTCTGTTATTTCTAACCTTAATGGAGTAGAAGGTGATAATTCAGATGGCTATAACGATAGTGGTAACGGTATTCTCGACACATTGCATAAAGAGTTCCATGATTTTGTTAATGGCACTGATAGTGTAACCGATGAAATAATCAATAACAATGTTGCGCCTAAGTTTAATGAAGTTAAAAATCTAATCAATTCTGTTGATACTAAGGTTACTGATTTAGGTACTGTAGTTAATACTAAAGCAAATTCCGATGATGTATATACTAAAACCGAAATAGACACTAAGATTTCTGATTTAAATACTGTAGTTGGTACTAAAGCAAATTCCGATGATGTATATACTAAAGCCGAAGTAGATGCTAAGATTTCTGATGCTATCAATGCGCTCATGCTGAATATAACACATTAAAAAAGATTTATGACGCAGTGATTATTTTGGAAGACTTAAAAACAAGATATTATGCAAAAAAGTAAATAAAATATAAAAATATTATATTTAATATTTATTTATAATAATAATTTAAAATTAACTAGTTAAAATAATAAGATTATGAGCGATTTGCTTTTAAAAACCCCGCTTAACTATGAACCGTTAAGAAAAAATAGATGGTTAGTAAGATTCCCAAGTGATTTAGGAATTCAAGAGTGGTGGTGTAGTTCTGCTGCTCGTCCTACAATTACACAGGAGGAAACGGGAATTCCTTTCCTTAATACTTCAACATGGGTTGTTGGACGTTATACTTGGGATACCATTCAGGTTACATTCCGTGACCCAATTGGTCCATCAGCTTCTCAGGCAATAATGGAGTGGGTGCGTTTACATTCTGAATCAGTTACCGGTCGTCAGGGATATGCTGTTGGTTATAAGAGAGATATTGAACTTGAAATGCTTGACCCAACCGGCGTTGTTGTATCTAAATGGATACTTAAAAATGCCATGCTTACATCAGTAAACTTTGGCGACTTGGATTATAGTTCAAGTGAACTTGCAACTATACAGGCAACTATCCGATACGACTATGCTGTACTTGCATATTAATACTGGTGGTAATTGAAATACTTAGAATAACAGAATGCAGCCAGCAATGGCTGCATTTTCTTTTATACTTTAAGGGAAATAAAAGAACTTTTTATTGGCAATAACATTGTAGTTCGCCTATGTTTCTATAAACATTGGAGCAAAAGAAAAGCGTCCCAATCGGAACGCTTCTCTTATATGTTAGACAAGTCTATCGGACTTGTTCGTAAATGGTCTGAAATTAGAGTTTGACTAATGACTGCTTAATTGACTAATAACATAATCTCTATCTTCTCCTTGATAGAACTGTTTTACAATTGCTATTGCTTCTCTCTTAGTTGAACAATATTTTACCCCGTCATTTGGAGTACATACAAAATAACCTTGGAAGCCATTAACCCACTCATTTTTGCCAACCTTTCCGGAATATGCAATGCCAAAGCCATTATTGGTTTGTTTAGGAAGTTCCTCTTCAAGTATATTTTTTACAGACTCCTTCACAATCCTATGTAAGTCTGATTCTGTTAATCTTATAAGTTTCTTGTTCATATTTCTATTACAATTTAATACTTTTATATAAATATCAAACACAAAAAAAAGCAGCCATTTCTGACTATATTTTATAGGTTATTTGTGCCAACTGCGATGTTATTGCCTATATTTTTCTATCATCTATCCAAAGAACTAAGAGTTCCATTAAACTTCCTTGACATTTCACCTTTCGAATCATCATCAAATGAGTTTAATCTTCCAACTCTTCCTTTTGCACCAGCCGCATCGAATGCATTATCATGTACATTATAGTTGTAATCATCTTCACCTTTATCATTTGCATAATCATAATAGTTCCAATTTTTACCAAAACTATCATCCATCCAAGATTTATTTATTTGATATTCCTTGTCTTTTGAAGATGGGTCAATCGGATGTCTGTCATCAAAATTTCTTAAAGAATTCCAATATTGGTATGGCTGTTCATTTTCTGGAAACATTGGCTCATTATATGGGTCATTCATTAATGGAGCAGGCTCAAATGTGTCTTTGCTCCCATCGAATTTATGACGTTGCCAAACGCCAAAACCAGAGTCATAATCATTCAATGCCTTTGTTTCGTCTGAGGAAAAATCTGATAGTTTTCTGCTTCCATAAGGTCTTTTTGCTGAATAATAATCCTCTTTGAGTATTATATTCACTGCTTCTTTTATTACCTTATGAAGGTCCGATTCTGTTAATCTTATAAGTTTCTTGTTCATGTGTTTATATGTATATTTATCTTATATTAACTATCACACAGAATTTGTTTTATCAGATTTTTTAGGCAATAACATCTCAGTTGACCCAATTGATTGCAACTCTTCCAAGGCATCAGCCAATACACTATCCCACATCGATGTTGCTTCAGGAAACTGATATTGACCAAATTCCTCTACCAATGTTTCTTCTTTTCTTTCACCACATTTTCTAATAATAGCAAGATTTGGCAATTCTTTTAGTTCAGATGGTTCTAAATTCCTTCTCTTTATATAGTCCACCAATCCGTGTCCAATTTCATGTCCTACTGTAATTTTTGCTTGTGCTTCTATATTGAATTTGTCTTTATCGATACGTCTTTTACACATTTCTGAGTAAAGGTGTGGATAGTTAATTGCTATTGATATTATTCCGTTTAGTATTTGTTGTGAACTTCTTTCATAGACAGCCAACCATCTGCTTTTCCAGCCATTAAAAATGTAATTAGGATTAATCATAATGGTCAAACCAAGTTGATTAAGATAATTTGTCTGTAGTTCATCAATCATTTCAGATAGATATACGTTAAAGACACTTTTCCATTTTTCAAAATTTGCATCATTCGCACACGATTCGTTAAGTATTTTGCGTGTAGACTCCTTAATAATCCTATGTAAATCGTTTTCTGTTAATTTTATAACTTTCTTATTCATATTTTGGTGTCGTTTCATTATAGTATATTATCTCATAAATAAATATTAAGTTATCATCTAAAAACAACCAAAAATATCACTTTTATATAGTTACATATATTAAATATATGTAACTATATTCAAAAGAAAAAAATATAACAATTTTAAAAACTATTAAATAGCATGGAAGAATGGACTGTTTCTCCGTCTAATGGTGTAACTAATAATAACAATGGAATATTTACATTTCCTAAGAACAGCGGTACAAGTAAGGTCACTTATACTATAACATATAAAGATGTCAACGGTTGTAAAGGTAATACAACATATACGTTAATGCCTGGGCCTTCATGTCAACCAACTTCAGTTAAGGTTAGTAAAGGAAATGTTTATTATTTTAAAGACTGCAATAACATAGAGAAAATTGAATTTAAAATTTCACCAGCAATTACTATAGCAAAAGCGAAAGAAATACAATTTTATATGGGCCTTGATAATGGCTTCACTATATATAATTGTAACAGTACTTATATAGCACATGCTTATACTTTTAATATAAAATTACCGCAAGGTACTATTAGTACAATGACATGGGTGGCATCAGATAAAACTGTGAATATCGATTTCGATAAAAATAAAAAATATGATATTAACAGTGCGGTGTTTGGTGATAACTATAGTGCATCTTGGTCAACAACTTAATAGCTATCATCATTATTTCATAAATAATTTCAATGACGTTAATATTTATTAAAATAAATAAAATATTTTTCATATGAAAGGTTTTATATTAAAGCATATAAATGATATAGAAGGGTTTAAGACTGCAATCAAGCAATTGCATTGGGCGGCTGATAGTCTATCTCAGCATAAACTATGTGATGAAATAGCGGATGGTATTGCTGACTATCAAGATAAGGTATCTGAAGTTGAGCAATCAATTTCCGGTAAGTTTAGCATTGGTAGCCTTAAAGGTACTCCATATAAAGTAACAACGCTGAAAAACTTTGTTAATGATGTTAAAGCCAACGTTAATTCATTTTATTCCAAGTTAAAAAAGGAAGGTGATAAATATATTGGCATGAGAAGCGATGTAGAAGCGTTTTTAAGCGACATAGAACGCTTTTCTTACCTTGTAGACTTCACCATTAAGGAAGGCATGAGAAAACGCCTTAGAAATCATTTAAATGAGTCTAAAGTTACGTTATCCGACGGAAAGCATAGTTATGCCATTACAGAAAATGAATTAAGAAGTTCAATAAGAAAAGCAATTAATTCACTTAAAGAGTCTATTAGCCGTGAGGAATTTGCAAAAATGGAAAGCAAACATTATTTGGCGAGACTAAATGAGTTTAGAAAAATAACAGCTAAACTATGTGAATTAGCATCAGGAGCAAATCAGCCAATGCTTGCAAATAATTTGGAAAACTTAATTGATAAAATGGATGAAACATCCTCTTTTATCGAGGAAATTTCATAAAATAAATGGACACATGAACAAGAAACTTATAAGATTAACAGAATCTGACTTGCATAGGATTGTGAATAATGTAATAAATGAAATTTATGGAGGCTTTAATCAGTTCTCTGACGGAGATTTTGCAAGTGATGGCGACCCATATGGATTGAGTGATATAGCGGAAGAAGACGAACTTCTTAATCTTTCAGGTTTATATACTCTATATGGCAAGAAAGCATTTATTGATGATAATGAAGCAAATCCTAAAATAAGGTATGGCGAAAAAAGAATATATGGTGCAGATGCCCTTGACATTCTTAGAAAAGTTAAAAATGGTCTAAAAAGAAAGAATGAATATAGCGATTATGCAAAGGTGAAACTATTGGCGATTGCCTTACGAAATGTCTGATTATATCTATGAAAATAGTTATTTCTCAGATAGATAATTAGTGCTAGCAATAATATAGCTGTTTGCACATGTTCTACAAACTTAAGCACAAAAAAAGCGTTCCGCTTGGAACGCTTTTCTGATATATTTAACAAGTCCATTGGACTGATAGTTACTTGGAATGAATTAAGGCTGTGTGAAGCATTATAAATGAAGTATATATCATTCTGTCATGCCGAATATAATGTCTTCAAATTTTTCCTCAAACCATTCTGTAGGTAAATTATCATATTCCCTATCTGTCGGTTCTCTTCCCTCTTCTTCGCACTCGGTCTTGTACATATCCCAAAATGTATCTTCAAACATAGTGGCATTATATTCTTTGCCATTATACCAAACTTCGGGGTCAGACCATTCCCCATGCCATATAAATACCGTTCCGGGAATTCCATGAAACTTTCTTTTTGAATTAGTGAACGGAGTACCATCATCATAGTGTCCATATAAATCTCCGCCTTCCTTTATCATTCTATTTTTTTCTCTCAGTATTGTTTTTACAGACTCCTTAACAATCCTATGCAAGTCTGATTCTGTTAATCTTATAAGTTTCTTGTTCATATTATACTGTTTATTTTCTCCAAGATTATTAATATATTCTTTTACTTCTATATCCATAGGATTATTTGTAGACTCGCAACTACCGTTAGTTCTAAATATTCCATTGCTACCATCTGCGTGTTCTGTAGCTATTTCTTGATTACCTCCCCAATATGTATGAATGTTTGATTTAGAACCATCATTGGCATATTTTTCGTTTAATGCTGATGTTGCAAGTACATCTAAATAATCTATTACTTTGCTCCATCTTACGTGAGTTTTTCTACTTTCTTCAGCACCTGTTACAATGTGTTTTGCTATATCTCTCGCTCTTGAGGCATATTCATTCCATTGTTTTCTTAACATATTATAATATAAATATCATTAAACTAAAAAATGGACACCACATTTTAGGTGTCCATTTTTCTATTTGTTTCATTTTTTCACCTCATATGTTTAGAAACTTTTTTAACATACTCAGTTGTTTTTATTTTCTTATTATAATAAGGCCCTTCATTCCATATTCTACAAGCCTTTACGAAATCTTTTTCTGGATTATATTTTTCTTGAATCAGAATAAATATTTCCTTTGATTTCTCAGGATTCAATCTATCTGATAACGTATATCTTTTAGATAATCCTTTACTTTTTAAAATTGCGTTTGCTTCTTTAACGCAAATTCCTGTAATTTGCAAGATTCCAACACAATTTCCGTTTTTGTTAATTGCTTTGCTATTACCTTTGCTTTCAGTTTGAATAATAGCGTTAATTACTTTATTCCAATTATATATCTTTTTGTTTGTTTTTTGGCTATATGCCGTTGTTGATACTACTAATGTAGTTACAAAAATTAATGTTTTAAAAAATTTTCTCATCATTATCTAATTTAGTTGTTCCTTGGTAGTCATGCTACCTCTTGCAGCACCTTTTAGAGAGAGACACAGACATGTGCTGTATTCCGGAACTTATTATGTTTTTTTTATGCCTATTAATATGCTGTTAATGTATTATTTTTGCTAATTTTCTTATTATACCAATCTTTTATTATTTGTTTTAAGAAATTATCTCTTGCTTCTTTATCGCTAATAATATTTTTAAATTCATCCTGTATTATATAGAATAATTGGACATCTGTTAGTGTTTTTACAGCTTGTTTATAGTCGTCTAACCAAACTACAACTCCACTTATTTGTGGTCTGCCATTTTTATCCATTACAGTAGATGTAGCACGAGCAAAATTTTTATCGAGGTAGTCTTTAACTACCCCGACTTTATCTGATAAACCACCATACATTTCTTTTATGACTTGGTGTTTTAGGATGTTTTCTTGATTATTATTTATTATAATCTTCATGATTTTTTAACCTATCAATTATAATATAAATATTTTCAGAATGGAATTTACCATTAAACATGCCATAAAATGTTGCGTCTGGTATTTTAAACAGTTCTTTAAATCCAAGTCTTTTCCAATAGTTATTGGTTTTTAGACTATACTCAACAGCCAGCCAAATCAAGTCATATTTCTCAAGATATTCTTTTTGCAGAAACAGCATTTGTTTGTCGATTCCAACGCCTCTTAGTCTTTTATCAAGTATGAAAGAATGTCCGTTAATTTGTTTAAATGCATCTAAGAAGCCACTTAATCTTTTATTTATATGTTCAATTGGAGAGCCAACTATTAATGGATAGCTACAGAATATTAAAAAACCGTATATGTCACCATTTCTTTCGTCTATTACTTTTACAGAATTATCCAATTGCGCATTAGAATAAAGTAGTTGTCTTAATGCTACTTCCTCGCTTGGAAGATTAAAGCACTTAGCCAACAATTCAGTTAGTTTAGGTGCGTCTTTATATGTGGTAGAAACCACTTTAATGTGTGGCAACAATTCCTCACGTGTCAAATCATTATCAACGAGAGTGTTGCATAAATCAATCATCATATTATGTGAACGATTCTATTTACAAAGATACATAAAAAAAATGTATTAAACAAATTTAATTTATGTATTTTGCTTATTTTTAACTTAATTTAACTAAAAATGGCAGATATAACCTAAAATTAGGACTATATCTGCCAATCAAATATATTAGAAACTACGAGAAAATTATTTAATTACAATTTTATCATTTTTACATGTGGCAGTGAATTCATATTCTGGTTTATAATCATTTTCAAGCATTAAATCAGTGATTAAATCTTCTATATCATTTTGAACTAATCGTATAATTGGTCTTGCACCGAATTTTTTCTGTTTCAATGCTTCAGCGTGGATGAAATCGATAACATCATCACCATATTTTAATGTATATTTAACATCATGTAATCTTTTGTTGAAATTATTGATTTCTAATTTAACAATTTCTCTTAAATTATCATCCGTCAAATCATTGAAAAATACAATTTTATCTATACGGTTTAAAAATTCCGGAGCAAATTTTTGTTTGATTTGTTTATCTATTATAGCCTTTTTATTGCTACTTTCATCATTAGTGAATCCGACTCCACCTCCAAGTTCATTCGCTTGTTTAACTCCGACATTGGATGTCATCATGACAATTACATTTTTAAAATTAATTAATTGTCCAGAGCCATCTGTAAGTCTTCCTTCATCGAATAATTGCAGAAATAGATTATAGATTTCTTCATTTGCTTTTTCAACTTCATCAAGAAGAAGAACACAGTGTTGTTTATGTTTAACTGATTCAGTTAGTAGGCCTCCATTCTCAAATCCTATATATCCTGGTGCTGAACCTATAAGTTTTGAAATTGAGCTTTTTTCAGAATATTCTGACATATCAATTCTTACAAGTGCATTTTTATCACCAAAAATCTCCTCTGCCATTTTCTTGGCTAACAGTGTTTTTCCTACTGCTGTGCTTCCAACAAGTAAGAAACTTCCAAGAACTCTATTTCTATTACCTAAGCCTACTTTATTCCTTTTAATAACTTTGCAAACAGTATCAATTGCCTCATCTTGCCCTATCACATCTGCTTTAAGAATTTTGTCTATATTAGCAATTTTATTTTTTTCATTACCAGATAGTTTAGCAATTGGTATATTTACCATTTCCGACACAGTTTCTGCGACATCATCTTCAGAAATCTTAATTTTTTTCGCATTTTTCTTTTGAGTTCGTTTTAAATCAGCTATACGTTTTTTGACATCGCTTTCTTCTATTAACAGAGCATCGATTTTTTCAAAATCACCATTATTGAGAACTGAATTTTTTTCTGCTTCAATTTCATTTACTCTTTTATTAAGATTAACTATTTCATTATTATTGTTTGATGATATTGAAACATATGCTCCTGTCATGTCCATAACATCAAACGCTGAATCTGGTAAGCACCTATCAGTGATATATCTTTCAGCAAGTTCGACACATTTTTTTATTGATTCATCTGTGTATGTCACATTATGATATTCTTCATAAGAATTTTTGCATTCGTTTAGAATTTTAATAGTATCATCAACTGTTGAAGGTTCAATTATTATTTTTTGTAACTTATGCGCTATATTTGGATTATTCTCAATTGAATTTCTATATTCTTTAAACGTTGATGTTCCTATAACTCTAGTATCTCCTTCAGCTAAGATAGAATTTAGCACGCCAGATAAATCAGTATCTTTTTCTTTGTTTGAACTTTTGAGAACGCTTTGAATATCATCAATAAAGAGAATACACTTAGAATTTGTTTTAAGCTCATCAAATAGTCCTTTAATTCTTTCTTCAAACATGCCTCTTAATTGAGTTCCACTTACCAATGCAGTAATATCCATTGATAGAATTTGTTTACCTTCAAGATTAGTAGGAACATTACCCGATTCAATTAATGCTGCTAATCCATTCACGATTGATGTTTTTCCAACCCCACCTTCTCCAACAAGAACAACGTTGTTTTTCTTTCTACGTGAAAGAACTTTTACAATTTGGTTCAATTCTCTTTCTCTACCAACTAATTTATCAATTTTTCCACTTTTAACAAGTTCGTTAAGATTAACGGTATATCTTGATGTATATTCGCCATTTACAACAGTTGCCGTAGTGGATATTTGACTTTTTAGAGGTATGATTTTTATTTCGTCATTACTTGTATTACTATTGTTATTAATTAAATTCTTTTTAGATTTTGACGGTCTTTTTGAAACTTTACATTTATCAAAAATAAATCCATAATCAATGCCAACAGTTTGAAAAACATCATTTATTGATATTTCGTTTTCCGGATTAAGTATTGCAAGTAATACATGTTCAGTACCAATTTGATTTGATTTTGTCTTATCAGATTCTATTTCAGCTCTCTCCATTATTTTATTAAGATTGAAATCAAAATCTACTTTGGAACTATTATCTTTATTTCCTATAATTGGTTTTGTATTTCCCTTTAAAATGCCTGTATATACATCCCTTAATTCTTCAATATTTTTTGAAGTTAAATAATTGTCAAGAATTACATTTGCATGGCATTTTTTTGTGTCTAAAATAGAAACCATTAAATATTCCGGGGTGAATACATCTGTTGGAAATTCTGTAGCAAGAATATCAATCATATATTCTAATACTTCTTGCAATTCATAGGAATAATTTTTTCTTTCAAGTTTTCTCATGTTTCAAATAAATTTCATATAAAATATAGCATTTATAAAACAAAAGTCAAATATAACTTTTTTCTTTTATTTATTTTCTTTTTTAAAATATTTTAAGTATATTTGTAATAAAATTTTATAATATATTATAATAATATAAAAATAAAAATCTATAATAATATTAATATATAAAATATAAAAATGAGTAAAATTTTTAGTTATTACGGTAAAAATAAAGATGGAAATGATTCTGAAAAAGTATGGTATAATTCATCAAATGTGATATTTTCTGAATGTATTGACCATGATGATGATTTAAAAAGTCTTAAAGTTATTTTTTCTAATGGTGGAACTTATCAATATGAAAAAGTACCCGTAGACCAATATCTGTTATTTAGAGAGGGATTATCACAAGGTCATGAATTAAATAGGCTTATAAAAAAAGGTAATTATCCGTATACTAAATTAGATAATTCCAATCTTGAAGAAATAAATGACGAATTGTTTTTTAGGAGTGGAAAAGGATATTATTTAATTAATAATGATGAATCATTTAAAATATTAAACAACATTGATGAAGAAGTATTTTCTCTTGATAAACCATTAGATGAAACTACTTTTGAATTGATTGAAGACGTTTTAAAAGCAGTAAATATTTCAACAAAAATAATTAAAAAATAATTAAACGATTAATGGATATTAATACAACAGTTACAGTTACGCAAGAAACCTCATGGAAAAGAGCATTAAATGCTGCAAGAAGAACAATTGGTAAAGAACCTCTTGATAAAGAACCTTCAAAAAATTGGAAAGCTAAAATATTATTAGCAGAGCATTCACCAATTAAATTGGTTGAATACTTAATATCATTCAAAAATCTAAGACAGTGGTGTGGAGTCCATCTTTTGCGTCACGAACATTTTTTACCATTTATTCACTCTCAAAGAGAGGATAGAAGAAAATTAGAATGTTCAAGAGACGAATTACCGCAAGGAACTCCAAATGACCAAGATTTCATTGCAAATGCACAGACATTGAAAAATATTTCAAGAAAACGCCTTTGTACATGCGCATCTAAGGAAACAAGAGAGGCTTGGCAAATGGTTAAAGATGAAATAAGTAAATTTGACGAAGTTATGGCAGATAAAATGGTTAGAAATTGTGTCTATTGCGGATTTTGTCCGGAATTGAAGTCATGCGGATTTGTCAATACAGAAGCATATAAAAAAGAACTTGAAAAATATAGAAAAAGGGATTATGCGGATTAGCATAATCCCTTTTTTATTTATATTTATTTTAAATAAATGATTTATTTATATGAATAAACTTATGGAAAATAGCAAATCTTTCGTTAAAAAGTATTCAACTGATGTTGATAACACTAATTATTTATACGAATATAAAACTGGCGAATTTGATAGTGGAGAAATTATTGGAATGATAACTACACCATCTGTATGCGCTGCTAATTTTAAATATGCAAAAAACACTAAGCAAGAATACAAAGAAATGGCCTCTTTTATTGATGAAAATGGTTCTTGCGAATCTGATTTGCAGATTCCTGTTTGCGGATAAAAAAAATGTTATGAAAAAAGAAATAGTCATTAACGAAAAGTCTTTAGTAAACCTTAGAAAACACGCATATAAACAAAAAGATAAGCGTGCTTCTTCTTTAATGCCTAAAAATGACGATTTTGTCCAAAAAGATAAATATATTATTGCGGCAGATGGTGATAATAACGGCTTTTTTCATATAACAGAATCCACTCGTGCTAACTTTAACGTTATAAATTCCATATCATTCACTGTAGATGAAAAATATTATTTTGATGAAGATGAGTATAAAGAATGGTGGGAATATTATGATACTAAGGAAGAATATTTACAATCTTGTGCAAAATATGATGTAGAAGCATATGATAATGATGGGCATACAATAGAATACTTTAGTGGCAACAAAGATGACATTGAGGATTATTTTCAAGATTACCCTAAAATCGCCAAAATGATTATTAATAAAGACGCTTATGAAAGGAATAATATCTATTGGATAACTGATATACATTATATGATGTTATCTGAAGAAAATATTGATATTAATGATGTCGATGCAGTTAATAATGCTGCTAAAATGATGTCAAGTCAAAATGGCGAGAGTGGATACATCTTAACAGACGGTGACATTATTACATTCCATGACCATTCACAAATACAATCTGTTTGCGATGGTATGACGATTTCAAAATTTCTTGAATTAGGTAACATTAGATATGGTAGCGGAAATACTGTCAAAATTCAATTAATTAAAGAGCCTACGTTTAGTCAACAGAGTAAACTGAAGTATATACTTTCTAATGCAAATGAAGTTGTTGTTGATTTCGCAGAACCAAATGAACGTAATGGTATGTACCCGGATGTAGTTCATAGTGTTACGTATCAAAATCCAAATAAAAATAGGGTTGTGAATGATATAATATATTATTTTTTAGACGGAATTAAACCACAAGGTAATTATTCATACGAAAGTAAAGTCAAAAATGGTAAAATAATTTCAGAAAACAAACAAGTTGATTTAATGGCATTGGCTAAAAATGAATTTGGTGTGACATCTAATCTGAAACAAGCAGGATATATTTTACCAGATGGAACTTTATTGAACTTTGGAAGTTATGGTTATAGGGAAACTGACCATAGAGCCATAGAAGGCATTTATACAAGCAACAATATTAAAATATGGAATGACGAATATAGATTCAATTATGTTGTTGATTTTATGAACCATGGAGCAATTAGATGCTGCCTTAATGGAGGTATTTTAGATATGACAAAAGAACCAACAAGTCAGCAATATTATGTAATCAAGAATTTTGTTAGAAAGGCTGATGATTTAGATATAGATTTTACAAATAATATTGGAGACGTTGAATGCTCAGTATCATATTCAAATGCAAATCCTAAGCGAGTAGTTGCTGATATTTCAAGGTATTATAATGATGGTATAAGGCCTCAAGGTGATATGGATATATACGAATCGTTTAATGGGGCTGAAGTTATGGATGAGAATATTGAAACTGAAGTTGAAGCAAATGATGTTAGTTTAAGTTCTTTTAAAAAGCAATACTCGCTTGCCCCAAAAATTTGGAAGAATGATTCTACTTTAAATTCTAAGGTTAGACTTAAATTACTTGACATTGCTGATGATTTTTGGGATTCTGTTGGAGTAACTTGGACTAAAAGAAAAGGTATATATTTAACCGGTTCAATCTGTAATTATAATTGGTCTAAATTTTCAGATATTGATTTACATATTATCGTTGATTTTTCAGAAGTAGATGAAAAAACAGATTTTGTTAGTGAATATTTTAATTCAAAGAAAAACGAGTGGAATTCTGAGCATTCTAAATTAAAAATATATGGTTTTCCTGTTGAATTATATATTGAGGATGTAAATGCTGAAACTGCTTCAAATGGTATATATGACCTTGAAGAAAATAAATGGGTTAAAAAGCCAAAAAAAGAAGATATTGACGAAATTTGTCTTGACAAATATGAAATAAAAAAAGTATCAGCAAAACTTATGACAAAAATTGATGACCTTTGGGATGAGTTTGAAGATACAGATGATAGGGTTAAATTAAGAGATATAGGTAAACGTTCTCATAAATTACTTAATAAAATTAAAAGAATGAGAAAGTATGGGCTTGAAAGGTCTGGTGAATCAGATTCTTTTAATATAATATATAAGGTAATGAGAAGAATGGGTTATCTTGATAAAATTTGGGAGTTAAATTCAAATCTTTATGACAAAATAAACACAATAGGGATTGATGAAAATTCAATAAAAAATGTGTTGAAAAATATCAAATCTATTATTTCTGAAGAAGTTGTCGCAGACGGTAATGCAACACATAATCCATATAAAGATAAATGGAAACAAGAAAGACAAATTTTAAAAGATTATCTCGTAAATTATGGGGAGATAATGACTTCAAAGGAAAATGGAAAATTATATAAAGTAATATATGATGAATTTATTTCCGGTTTATTAGGCGTAAACTATTGTATTTGTATTCAATGGAATGCATTAACTATGGAACCTGGAAACATAATTTATGTAAGGGCGTTTGATAAATTCACAAGAAGGATGTTTAAGCCACAGTTTGACACACGTGGATACGATAATGTGGAAGGAACATCAGATGATGTTGCGTGAATTTATATTTTTTTTGCAAAAAAATAATATTTATTGTTATATATTTAAAAATAATAAAATTTTATTAGCTAGTAAAATGACAAATAAGAAAAACATGCAGAATCAGTTCAGTAGGATGAAAGCTCTTATGAACTATGGTCTGAATGAGAGTAAGAAACAGCCGTATAGTGGCATTGAGTACACTCGTGAAGGCGCAGATGGTAAATTATATGGTATTGTCCGTGAGGGTACTAAATTTTATATTAAAGTTTCATCTAAGAAAGAAAATCCGTTAGTTGAAAACTTTGATTATATTGGAGGCTTTAGAAATAGGAAAAGCCACGAGTATAATAGTTTTGCTAACGCTCAGAAAAATTTCGATTTCAAGCTTCGTTCAGTAGCTGAAGCTTACGGACGTGATAAAGGTCTTGTTATTGAGTCTTGGAATCCAGATAAAGGCGTTGAAAATTCAGTAAAGGCTACTGAAACAATGAAAAAAGAGATTGCACGTGAACGCCAAATTATGGAGAACGCTGAAAAAATTGCTAATAGTAAGCCTCAAACAGTTAAGCCAATTAAAGGATGTGAAGGTGGCGACCCATTCTGCCAAAAAGCAGATAAGGAGTATACTTCTAATGCTAAAGATAATATCAAGGCAAAAGTTGAAAAAGGTGGTGATGCAAAGAAAGCAAATAAATACAAAAACGCCACTGTAAAGGGAACTGATATTAAAGAAGGTACTGCTTGCCCAGTTTGTGGTGAAACAAATTGCGTATGTGACAAAGGCAATAAATCTGAAACTCTTGGTTGGAATGACGATGAAGAGTATATGGATAAGTCTAACGGAACTGAAATTGGCGATTCTATGCCATTTGACGGAGAAATGGGTAAACAGATTGATGAGGCTATTGATGATATTGACGGTGATGCTGATTTCACTGATGACGTAGAAGGTGATGATGAATTAGATGTTGATACTGATGCTGATTCTCTTGATGGTGATGATGACGTTGATACTGATGTTGATTCTCTTGATGGTGATGATGAAATGGAATTCGATGTTAGTATGGATGATGAGGATGAAGATGATATTGAAGATAGGCTTTCTGACCTTGAAGACATAGTTAATAAGATTGCTGACAAATTGGGCGTTGGTACTTATTCTGATGATGACCTTTATGATGATTCTGATGATGACTATGATGATTCAGATGACATGGATTACGATAATGATTCTGATGATGAAGAACCTATTGAGGATGAAGATGATGTATATGAGTCAAAATCTTATCGTGCAATGAAGCTTAGAGAGGCAAAGGCTCGCAGAATTAATGAGGATGGTATGAATCAGTTTACTGATAATGGACGTGTACCACGTGCTAACATGAACAAACTCAATGATTTTGGAAAGCATCCAGCTTATCGTAAAAAAGTAATGTCTTTACCTCCAAAAGATATGCAAGAATTCCCGGGTTATTATGATATGAATGATGAATCAGTTTATAACGAAAACCCTTATGGAGAAAAAATTGGTAATGGAACTCCATTCAATATCAAGAGTAAAGATATTGACAATGCAATCTCTGAAAGTATCTATAAGATATTAAAAAAAAAGTAATTGGTGAAGACCATGTTTTGAAAATTCCTAATGCTAATAAGGATATGGACATGCCACCGATGGACATGCCGCCAATGGGTCCTGAAGCAGCAATGCCGCCAATGGGTGGAATGGATGATTCTCAAAACGAAGTTCAAGATGATGACGAAAATGGCCCAGGTTCTGATGTTAAAAAGTACTCTGGAGAATTAAGTCAAGCACTTAATACATATAATGAGGAAAATCCAAACGATGAAGGAAAATTAAACAAATACGCCATTAATATGATTGCTGCACAGGTTGCAAATAACCTTAGTGATAAGGATAAAAGGTCAGTTGTAAAGAAACTCAGAGGCGATATGGATGGCATGAGTAGTGATGAACAGCCGCAGCCAAAGCAACAGGAAATGCCGATGGAAAGTAGGGTCATTGATGAAATATCGAATGAATTAATGAATGACCGCAAGCCAATTAAAAGGGATGAAAAAAAGATTACAAACAAAATGGTATCGAAAAGAAATCCGTTTGTTAGTAATAGATAAAATAAAAAAGGAGAGTAGATAATTACTCTCCTTTTTTGCTAATATTTATAAATAAAATTTCTTTTGAAGTAATATGAGTCAGATAATTTTAACAAAAAGGCAATTTGAATTTATTAGAGAGGATTTGACAGATTCTGAATCAAATAAAAAGCCTACTTTTTCTGTTTCAAATAGTGAAACCGATAACAATACATCATCATTAGCAAAGGACATATCAACTGCAAATCAGCATAATGCAAATGCTAATCCTTTATCGATACAAACAGCATCTTATACCAATAAGACTATACCGTCAAAAAATAATGCACAAGTTATGACTATCCCTAATGGCCCTGATGCTGCTCAAAAGGTTTCTAAAATTATTAATACCACTAGCGCGTCCGAAATGCCAGGTTCTATTAGACTTGTTAATGGTGTCGAAAGGGATAATAATAAAATTATAGAACAAGTTACTTTTAGCAAAAAAGAACTTGATAACTTTTTAGATTCAATTTAATATTAAACTACCCACAAGCTAAAGACTTGTGGGATTTAGGAAAGACATAAAGCCTTTCACAAGGTGCGTTTAAGAGCACTCTTACGTCATCTGCCGTGAATATGGCATTTGACTTGCGTTCTTTGAAATACTTTTTGAGGATATTGATGCTACCATTTATATCGGCATTCAACACACTTCCATCAGAAGCCCTATACAAACCTCTATGGATGCGTTTGCCACTGAATGGCTTTGCCACGGTTTCTCCATACACAGGAATGTAATCATCATCAAGGCAGCTTGCCTTGGACGTATAGCTTTCTTCCTGCGGGCAATAAGATATACCGTGGAGTTCACATTGGTACTGAAGCTTCTGCCTAAGTTTGTAGAATGGTATCATAACCATATTTTGGCTATTAACCTTTCCTATGCTTATGCCATGCTTCTGGTCTTTGTTGTAGCCAATTACCAATGTGGTAACACCATTGTCAAGACACTTATTAACAAGTATCTTCACGACTCTGTTGAAGTAGTCATTTATACGATTACTCCGTCCATTCATCAAACGCATCATACGCTTCGTGTTGGAAGATGATACGTTCTTATTCTTGGCATACGCACTCTTTAGCATCGCAGCCCTCTTATTGTAATAGTGATTTATGCTTTTTAGTCTTCGCCCATCAACGATGAATTGCTGGGTGTCACCATTAGAAAAGATTGTACACGATGCAAGGTTGCTTATGCCAAAGTCAATGGACATATATCCATCGCCTTCCGCCTTGCGAAGCTGTTTTTTTGATTCGTAAATGAATTCAATGGAAAATTGCTTACCGTCAAATTGTGGTATGATTCTTATCTCCTTAAACTCTAAAACGTTCCGTATGTTCTTGGGGATTGTGAATAGGATTCTCCTATCTTCAATCCCATATAGCTCACGGAATTTCTTTGTAAGCCCTATGGCTACTTTTCCATCCTTCTGAATGCGGCAGCTTCTACCCTGAATTACATATGTTGACAGGGATTCAGGCTTCTTGTAGTTTGGTAGCCTTACGGCTTCCGAGTACTTTCCAGCCTTTTTAAGGATTAGGAGTTTAAAGAAAGACTGCATATCCCTATCCACAAGTCTCAGTATCTGCTGAGATGTATCTGATAGGAGAATGGTATAGTTATCGTTTGTCTTGCAGGCGTGATAGTTTGCGTAATAAGATAGATAAGAATTTGTGTTGAAGTAGTGTTGCCTTACCGAATATAGTCCAACGTTGTAAAGTCTTGCCGAATGGTAGCACAGGTGGGCAAGAATATTCAAGTCCACTTCGTGATGCTTCTCGGTTTGTAATACTTTAGTTGTTAGATACATATTCGTGTAAGCTTTATATATAAATAATTCATTATCCTCAAAAAAGTTATAAAATATTATATATTTTTATAAAAAATAATATATATTAATAAAATTAAGGAGTTCGCAATTCCTCCCACAAGATGAAGACTTGTGGGTTTCCTTGCGAAAATTTATTATGAAAAAAAACATAATCAATGAGTCTCAATTGGAAACGTTAAAAATTCCACGTTTCTTATATAAAGCAATCGTCAATAAAAATACATCTATTGGCGATAATCCGGCAATACCTAATTATGGCGAATTCGGATTCCTATATGACCTAATTAAAAAACAACTTGGTCAAGTAAATGATTCTGTTGATGATATGATTGAAAATGGAGAGTTGAAATCTAAGGAAACGGATTATCTTATTTCGCATTTAAGTAAACTTACTACGGAATGCAAACGAATTGAAAAAACATTAAAACCGCAACTTGAAAAAATTTGTGAAAATATTGTAAATGCAGCATTTTCCATTCCTGTCGATACTGTTATAATCAAGTGTCATTTGACAGATAAAATAGTTCCGAAAAACGCAATGAGAATATTACCAGAAAGTAATGTTGGAGGTAAAACATACGATTTTGAGGATGTTGCGGAATTGGATTTGACAAATAAAGCAATATTAAAACGAAGATTTGTTAATACGTTAATCCAAGGATTTTCTTATTGGCTCTCAAATGATTTATCGCAATGGTATGATGAGTTTGACTCATTAAACGATAATTTGCTAAAATTGTGGTCTGATATTATTAGAATAAGCGATTATTTACTTTATACAAAAGAAGAAAAAATATCAGAAAAAAACCCAATGCAGCAGTCATATGTTGAAGTTCATTTAGGCAAAAGAGATAAAAAAACAATCATAGATGCCCAAGGTATTATATTTCCTTATTTATTAAGGGATACATTTAGAGGACTATTTGAACTATTTTCTTCTCATGGCTTACCAGATGATAATGATAAAGCGATGTATATTATTAGAAAATCTGATTTTATCCTTGCTGAACCTTGGGATTTAAGAATAGGCATTGGACTTATGAATGTTTTATATAAAAATATAACAGATAAGTATGATTCAGATATTTTAAAGCACACTAATAGAATACCATTTTTATTCACAAAATTATGTGAACTTAAAATAGATGATTTCAATGATGTAATGTCAAATGTTATTATAGGCTCTAAAAAAGGAAAAAGAATTATATCTGCAATTAATCATAACATAATTCATGACATGGAATATCAGACATTCAAAGACAAAATACAAAAAAAGAATGTAAATACAAGTCTGATACAAGATGATTGTTTCACAAGCGATGAACTTAGCAAATACACACTTGAAGAAAATGACGCTGATGATGAACATAAATCATATTATGACACATCGATAAATGATATTAATTGGTTTCGAAATAACTCTAATTCTTTTAGATGAATAGTTTACACCGAGAAATTGATTTTCTCGGTTTTTTTGCTATTTTTTATAACATATGGCAAAATTTTAGTTTAAACATTTAGAAAAAAATATGATACAAAACAGTGAAGACATGATTAAGGATTATATTGAGTGCCTTCAAGATGAATCCGGAATAAAATTTATTGAAAAATACCTATATACATTTGATGCAACAAAGGGCAAAAAGATGCCGTTTCACTTATTTCCAAGACAAAGAGTATTTCTTGAAACATTGGCTAATAATAGAAATGTTGTATCAATTAAACCACGTCAGTGCGGTATTACAACATTAACTTCAGCATGGGCAACACGTAAATGTGCATTTGCCGATAAAGACGCACCAGAAACAATATTGTGTATTGGTAATAAACTTGACCTTGCACAACAACTTATTACAAAAATACGTGATTTTTTAATTCAAGTCCCAAGATGGTATTGGGGCGATGATTATTATTCAACTGACCCAAAATCTGAAAAATTTCAAAAAACTATATTTATAAAGGACTCTAAATCTGAACTTGAATTATTTAACGGTTGCAGAATTATCGCAAGGTCATCTGGCGAAAATGCTGCTCGTGGTATATCTGCTGTATCTATTCTAATTCTTGATGAGGCTGCGTTTATTGAAAATGGAGTTGCAGTATATAGTACTGCTGCGGCTACAATGGCATCAAATCCAAATTCTAAGACCGTAATGGTATCAACGCCAAATGGTCATGATGAACTGTATTATGATACATACCGTAAAGCAGTTGCAGGAGAAAATAACTTTATAGCTGTACAATTTAGATGGTATCAAGACCCAAGATATAATAAGCATCTTAAATGGTTCAAGAAAAACGAAAAAACAGGCGAACTTGAATGGTTTGTAGAACCTACTCTTGATAAAGACGGTTCTGTTAAGTATGATGAAAAACATTGGGAAGAGTTCATACAGAAGGGATGGACACCAAGAAGTCCTTGGTATGTTGAAATGTGTAAATCATTCAATAATGACTCTGTTAAAATTGCGCAAGAGTTGGATGTATCATTTGCTGGTTCATCTGATAATGTTGTTGCTCCAGAATATATTGAAATGCAAGAGAAATTAAATGTCAGAGAGCCACTTGATGACATGAAAGACCCAATGGTTGATGAAACTTGGTTTTGGAAGAAACCTATTGAAGGCCATAGGTATATTTGTTCATGTGACCCGTCTCGTGGTAGCTCTGCTGACTATACTGCAATCGAGATAATCGACATGGATGGGCGTGATGACAATGGAATACCAATAATAGAACAAGTTGGAGAATATTATGGTAAAAAACTTGGCGATGAAGTTGGAGAAATACTTTATAATTACGCAACGCTATATAATAATGCATATGTTGTAATTGACTGTACAAATGGATTAGGTGATGTTCCTCTTTTTGTTTTAGTGCATAAGGGTTATAAGAATATTTACTATGATGATTCTGAATTGAAAAAATACACAGTTCAAGAGTCAAGTAAACCTGTTAAAGTTGATAAACTAGATGTAATGCCCGGATTTCATATGCAAGGCAATAGGTATCCAGTCCTTGCAAATTTTGCGAATATGATTAGAAATAACGAATTTAAAGTTAGGTCGGTTAGAGTCATAAATGAATTAAATACATGGATATTTAAGGGCGAAGCAAAGAGAATGGACCATAGCGATTCCGGACATGATGATGCAATAACATGCCTTGCTATGGGACTGTTTGTCATGATTTTCTCATATAAAAAGATGGAAGCCACCCAAAATAAAGATAAAGCAATATTAAATGCTTATATGATGGGAGGTGCAATGCAAGTTAATAGAAATAATCAAAATAGGTCAATAGAATCAATAGCCCCAAAAACAGGATTGCCATTTTATAATAATAGAATTATTAATAAATATAAAACTGCTGATGGTAAAGACATGCAAGGTGGGTACTTATGGCTTTTTAGCAATACAAGATAATGAAACTATAAAGGCTATTTGCTTTTGCCATAAAATAATTTAATTATATATAAAATTAATCAAATTCATAATTTTTTCTAAAAAAAATATGCATAAACATTATTCAAACAAAAAGAAGTTAATAGAATCTATAGTACAAAAAGTCATTCAAGAAATAAAAGCGTATCATGGAAGTGGCGCACGTTTTAAAAGGTTTGATTCTCAGTTCAATAGAACAGGAGAAGGTAGCGCATCTTTTGGGCCAGGGCATTATTTTACTGGAAGCAAACAAATTGGCAAGGACTATGCCAATGAGCATGGTACAAGTAGAATGAATATTCCGAAGATTATATACAAGGGATATGAACATGGCGATTCTTATTTTCAAGGGATTAAGTTATATAACGATTTAGACAGCATAGTTAATTTAAAAAAATTCAATGAAGCAAATGGGCGTTATTTAGTGCAATATATAATAGACCAAATGGAGTCATGTGATAGAAAACAAGATTTTATACGAAAAATATATTCACAAGTATTACGGGCGGTTAAATCAAAAGAAAACTATAATGAAGACCATGATTGGTATGACTACGTACTTAATAAAGTAGTAAACTTATTAAAAGATAACATTGAAGAAAAAAGAAGGAGTTTATACCAAGTAGAAATACCAAATGATGAAAAATTTGCTGATTGGAGAATGGAAGTACCCGAAGAATGGATTGAAGTGGTAGAAGATTTTATAAGTAGATTAGATAATGGAGATGAATATATTGATAATTTAAATGAATATCTCATAGACTGTCAAGATAGTTATGGAAAAATAACCATTAAAGATTTATACTATTCTTTGAATAATATGGATTATAGTGGAATTTTAGGCGATAATGTGTTTAAATGGCTATTAAGGCGTTACGGATATGTTGGTGTAAAATATCCTTCTGGAACGAACTTTAGCACATCTTCAACAAAAGAAGGTGACATGAATTATACAGTTTTCGATGATGATAAAATTAAAATAACTAATAGATGGGATTTTTAAAATCAGCAAAACTGTTCCTTTTTGATTAGGCTTAACTAATATTTATATACATGCAACTTTAAGAAGTTATGGCAAAGAAAAATAAATTAACAGTTTTTCAAACGCTTGATAGAGTATTAAGGGGAGGATTCAGTCCTGATGATGGTGTAACTCCACATATCAATTCATATGATATGTCTGGAGATAATTCCATACTTTATAAAACCACTGATAAAGCGGATTATGAAAAAACAAAATTAGAACTACAGCAAAACGCTTATTTAAAAGATAGGTGGGTTAAGGCTAATGTTGACCTTTCGGTAACAGCATTTGCAGGACTTAGCAATGTTAAATTAATGTATCGTGATGCCGATTTAATGGATTCAATGCCAGAAATTGGCGCAGCGCTGGATATTTGTGCAGAGGAAAGCACATTGCCTTCAGAGAGTAAAGGCGGAGGAATTGTAAATGTGTATTCAAAATCAGATAGAATTAAGTCAATTCTTGAAGATTTGTTTGTTAATAGACTTAATCTTCCAATTACTGCCACAATGGTAATTCGTGGTATGTGCAAATATGGTAATCAATTCATGATGCTTGATATTGATAGTAAACTTGGCATCAAAGGGTGGAGGCAATTACCTGTATATAACGTTGAACGACTTGAAAATGGAATTCAAAATCCATACGGAAGTGGGCAGTCTTTAGCTGTAAACGCTAACAATGGAAATGGTGGCGATGATTTTTCTACCAAGTTCGTATGGCTTGATGAAAATAACTCGCAAATACCATTCAGAAATTGGCAGATTGCGCATTTTAGATTGTTAACCAACTCAATGTGTCTTCCATACGGTTGCAGTTATTTAAATTCGGCTAGGAGGCATTGGAGGCTTTTATCTTTAATGGAAGATATGATGTTTATATATCGATTGGAGCGTTCAATTGAAAGACGTGTGTATAAAATATATGTCGGCGCAATTGATGAGGCTGATGTACAAGCTTATGTTGAGCAGATTGCGAACAATTTTAAAAGGACACCAATCATTGACCCAATGACGGGCCAAATTGACCTAAGAAAAAATGTAATGGCGGTTGACCAAGATATTTTCTTACCAGTAAGAGACCAAAGTGCTCCTACTCCAATTGATACATTACCAGCTGCTCAGAATTTAACAGCAATTGATGATATTAAATATATTCAAAATAAGGTATTAACCGCATTGCGTATTCCTAAACCGTTCCTTAATTTTGAAGAAAATACAGGAAATGGGCAAAACTTAGCATTGATGGATATTAGGTTTACACGTGTGATAAATAGGATTCAGCAAGCATTCTTAATGGAACTGACTAAGATTGCAAGCATTCATCTTTATTTATTAGGATTTGAGGATGATTTAACCAATTTTAACCTTACAATGAATAACCCATCAACTCAAGCTGAACAACTTGAGATTGATAATATACAGAAAAAAATATCAGCATGTAGAGACGCAGTATCTGACCCTGGTAATGGATTGCCAATAATGTCTCAAACAAGGGCATTAAAGGAGATAATGAAATGGTCAGATAAAGATATAAAAGAAAATCTTGAAGAAATTCGCCTTGAAAAGGGTATTGCTGCTGAACTTGAAAAGACTACACAAATCATTAAGAGAACAGGCATATTCGACACTGTTGATAGAATGTATGGAGAACCCGGCGCAGAATATCAGGACGGACAAGAAATGGGAGGACCTGATGGCGGCATGGGAGGCATGGGTGGCCCGCCACCAAGCGGCGGAGGAGGCTTTGGAGGTGGCTTAGATGATTTAGGTACTCCTGGAAGCGATGATAATGGTGATATAAATGGCATCGAGGGTTCTGAACCTACTGCTGATATGGGTGGAGGAAACGGTGCTGAACCTCCTGCTATGAATCAAGAGCCGAAAGCAAATGAAGGAAAAATAAATTCGAAAAATCTAATATTTGAATCTGCTGTTAAAAAAGAAATGAATGAAAGTAATCTTAAACTCGATTCTATTTTTAAACAGTATATTTCAAAAATAGATAACAAAATCGAAAGGGCTAAAAAGCCTGAAAATATTGTTGAAAGAACGGATATATATGACAAATCTTTATTGATTAATGAAGATTTTATGAAAATGATTTCTTCACTTAATGATGCAATAAATGATAAGGATGATGAGGCTGATAAATAATCAGCCTTTTCATTCTAAAAAGATATTTATTTTAAAGGTTAAATAATTGCGTACAATGGACGAGAAAATTAAATACTTACAATTATGGCATAAGGCTGTTAAAAATGCAGCAGAAGCCTTAAAAAGTGGCAATATGAAGGAAGCAGATAAATTTCATAAACAAATGGAAGATGCTTATGAAAAATATGCTGAAGCTGCACGTAATTCTGATGAAATTCTAAATTCAAAATTTGCAGCACTTAACATGGCTTATGAATCAGTATTACCATATTTGCTTTCCAAAAATAAGAAGGTTGTAAATGAAGGCATTTCGTTAATGAAAAACGATAAAAACCTCATTGCGCAATATAATTTTCACAATGCGATGAAAAATTATAATTGTGATGGAAATGCTATTGATTATGTAAATGAGGCTTGGGATATGACCCGTGAAAATATTGATAGAAGCACAGTGGATGAATCCAATAGAAAATTTGCTAAATTTCTCGCAAAAAATGGTATTAAGCCTATACAGATTGATGAGGAAAGGTATCGATATAATCATGCTTGCGACTATTTAATGTCGAACACAAGAAAATTGGGTAATTTAGCTGAAACAGCAAATGCTGTAAAAACTATCGGTGAATATATTGAAAAACATAAAAAGCCTAATAGAAACAATAACGCTGTGAATGAGGCGATTAACCTTATCAACAGTAAATTAAAGTTACTTAGCGAAAACGAAAGAGAGCTTGTTAACACAATCATCGATTCAAAGAAAAATGTCGATGAAGCAAAAAAGAAAAGCCTTTTTAACCGTATAAAAAATGAATGCTTGAAGAAAATTGATAAAGTTATTTCTGAAAGCGATGCTAAGGATAAAGAAAGACTGCTTAGTATTAGGGAAACAATAATGATGAAAGAATTTAGCAATGAGTCAGTTGTTGCTGATGTCGCTAAATTGCTTGAAATAGGGTCAGTATTAAGTGATGATGATTGCGTAAAATCTATTTGAATTATATTATGAATAAACAAGTGATTAAGATGACAGAATCTGACCTTCACAAGATTGTAAAGGAATCAGTAAACAAAGTTTTAACAGAACTTGATTGGAGAACATATGCAAATGCAGCAAAAAAAAGGGATGCACAGATACAGAAATTAGGACGTGATGCAACTGATAAAGGTGGCAATCGTCTAACACACCTAAGAAATGACTTGGACTATGCTGCATCTAATGCTTTAACGTCTAAATATGCACAAAGGCATAACAACGGTTATCCAACCAATAATGCTGATGTCTATACCAAAAATGGCTATCAAACTGTTACAACCAATAATTTTGATGGTAAAGGAAGGTGGTCAAGAGGCGAATTCAATTATGATAACAAAGGTAATATAGATAAACAAGGTTACAATATAGATTCGCAAATGGACAATGAGGTAGAAGACTATATGAATGGAAAGTCGAAATATATTAATGGTAAAGGTTGGCAATAATTAAGCGGTCACAAGACTGATTCTTATTTCAAGCCACTTATGAATAAGTCTGATAGACTTGTCGAACATATCAGAGAAGCGTTCCGATTGGGACGCTTTTCTTTTGCTCCAATGTTATTGCCTTAATTCTTCGTAGGCTTTTGATTTTTTCATAATTTTTATTATACTTTATATAGGTAAATTTTATATAAAATGCTACACTTAAATAAAGAAATAAAACTTAATTTATGTGATAAAATCACTTCAAAGTACGGTACGACAAATTACTCAAATCCTCAAGTAATTTATATTACATGTAAAACATGGATAATTCCAACATATGACGGAGAATATGAATTATCGATAAAGGAAATTAGAAAAAAATTTAAAAAAAATGTATCAAGAATGATATATAATTCTAAACAATTCATGGATAAATTTATATTCGATTTTGATACTAATACATCCAATTTAATTCATAATAAAAAGAAGTATATCTCATTTTCTATATACATGAGGCAAAAGCCAAATAAAACGTATGACTTGAAAGATTTAAAACCATTAATGATACAGGAATTTGGATATTTATTAAGAGAATTGGAAAATGAATTTATTATTAATGATTTTGAGTTAAGTAAGACAAAAAAATGAGTATTGATAACTTAGTTGCTTGGTATGAAATAAATGTAGGACAAAGATTAACTTTGTCCTTTGTAAATTATCTTATAAAAATCGGTATTATAAACAGTGACGTTGACCTTGATGTTTTAAACGGATACTTGCTTGAAAAAAACGGTTATGAATATGTTAAGGAAAACGGATTGTATAAAATCAAGAAAAATAGACTTCCTATAATAGAAAAGTTCACAAAAACGCAAAATATCGAAAGCAGTAAAAAGGAACCAGAGAAAAAAACTCCTAAAATAATAAATAATAAGCCAATAAGTAGTAATACGAGATATAAAATTAAAATGATTGACGGTGCTAAATTAAAACTTATTAAAACATGACAGTGATATTCACGCATCCGAAATGATACTTCGTAGGGGTATCTACGAATTGGCGAGTAGCAGTAAGACTGTTGAGCCTTATGATTTCTATGGCAGTCACGTTTGCAGTCAAGAATCCAGTGTACTTTAGTCGTGGGAGTATGTTAAAGATATTTATTAAATAAAACAAATCTTATTGATATTTATTAGAAAATATACAAGTGTATGAATAGAATCAACGAGATAGATAATACAATAGAAGGAAAAGAAATAAAAACTTATGACCAAGACCATCCAGAACTTGTAGTACTTAGTGGTAGGCTATATGGAAAAGTAACATATGCGGAATATTTTGATGCTTATTATTTGCAATTTGGCGATAATGTATATTACTTTCCGCAAAAAGATTCTTATCAAGAAGGTAAAAATTGGAAAAAGAAGAAGTTTGACTCTTACAAAGAATGCTTGAATTTTAGCCAACAACATAATATCAAGATAGTGATGAAGTCTACCGTAAAAAGCCAGTTTAGCAATGGACTGCCTAACACAAGATTTCTTTTCCCCAAAAGAAACACTCCATATGACCCTTCTGAAAGGGCGGACGTTTCAAGAATCAGAGAAAATAAACATAATACAAATATGAATAAGAATCTTATAAGATTAACAGAAAATGACCTTCACAAGATTGTGAAAGAAGCTGTAAACAAAATATTAACAGAATCATCAATTGATGATGTATTTGATGGAATGCCTCATACCTATACAGTAGATTTGTATACAAAGTCTGAAGGTAAGTTTGGATACGCATTTTCAAACATAAGAAATTATGATGAGTTAAATGCTGCAATTAAAGAGAGATTTCCTGATGTGTTAAATTGGAAAAATCCAAGAAGAAATAAACCATTTAATGGATGGCATTAAGCAGCCATCAGACCTACTTTAATTTCAGACCATTTCTTAACAAGTCCGATGGACTTGTCAAACATATGGGCGAATCTTTCCGATTCGCTCATTTTTCTTGTGTTCCAACGGTACACCGCCTCGTCAATGTACTGCTGAAGGTGCTCATCAGACACATCGTGGTAATAACCAACAATCATACGTCTGAAATGATATTTTTGCTATTATGTTTGAAACAAATAAGAATTCCAAGATATTTAATATTAGAATTATTTTAATAAAAGTTTCATATAATGGTTAGAAAAGTTAAATCTTCAAATGAATTTTTCGATATTTTAGACAGAATTGGAAATGGTAAATTTGTTAGTATAGGATATGTAACTGGTGCTAATTTAGCGGTTCCGACAGTTAAAAAGAAAAATCCTTTAACTAATAGGATGAAATCATATCCGGACTATACTGTATTCAAAGACAATGACGAAAACGAGATAGGAGCACTTGTTAAAATAACGACATACAATATTCGATACTTGAATAGAAAGGATGTCGGAAAAAAATATGGTGAATATAAAAACAATGCAAATGCAATTAGGCAAGAATTCGGAATTGATGATATAGGAAGTAGAAAAAGTTATAAGCAGGCTCCTAATTGGAGTCCGAATGCACCGGAAGTATTCGTAGGTGACAATGAGGAATTACAAGGTCATTCATACAACCCTCAGAATATATATGGAGGTAAAATATCAAGTTCAATATATGCAATTGGAACTGATGGAAAAATATTAAATGAAATTCCTAAAGACAAAATTATTCCATATCTTAAAGCAAAGGGAGAAATAAGTGGAGTTTCAGCATTGAGAAAGATGAATGCTGAAGAAGACAGAATTCAGGAATATATAAAAAGGATAAATGATTTGAAGTTTAAATATATAAATTTTGAATCTAATTCTATACTTTGGATTGCAGCAACTGTTAACGGTGAAAAAATAGTATATATAAATGATGCGTTACAAAGAACAGTTGATGGAATTGATATAAGGCCAGAGGATTTTAGAGCAATTGCAAGGGAAAGATATAACATATCATTAAACATGTTAGGAGAAATGAATAGACGTGTGAATAAGAATCTTATAAGATTAACAGAAGGCGATTTACATAAAATAATTAAGGAGTCTGTAAAAAGCATATTGAAAGAAATGGATAACTCTCAATATTCAAATAATGCTGATAACATAGGAAGAGAATTTATCAATTTTATTGAAAAATATAGAGGTGGCTCAATTATACAGGATATTGTTGATTTTGAATCAGGCAATCAAACAGGATACCCTTGTTCTCCACTTCCAACAATCATCCCAGAGTTTGAAGCTGCAATTGGACGTAAATGCACACCGGAAATGAGAAAAGCAATAAAGGCTGCTTATAATCAGTGGTGGTATTATGCGCAAAACGAATTATTAACAGATGAAGACAAAGAGTATATAGGTGACATGAGAAGTCATCCTGGTCAATGGCGTGGCTAATTGAAGTTGCTCTACATATCAATATAATATAAAAAGTTCGATAAATTTGTTTTATCGAACTTTTTTTGTATATTTGTGAAAATAATGAAGGCAATAATATGCAACAATAATGATAGATTCTAATATTGCAATAGAGTTGATTAGACGTAATGGGGGCTTTAAGTCAAACAGCAATGATTCATCATACTATAGAACATATACTATAGAGGGTAACAGACCATTACAAGCAAGAATTTCAAATCACGGAACTTGGCTATGGACTTGGTATGACAAACAATACGACCCTTCATATGCAATTAATACTTGTGTGGTATATTCTGAAAATGGAGAAGACAATTCTAACATAGAGGTTGATATGAAAATAGTTGACAAGGATGGAAATATCATTGGCGAAAAGAAACCATTTGAAGTCACACAGTATGTTTACAATTGTCAATTACTTGACGAAAATGATTCTATCTTAATAAACAAAGCAGTACAGAACATATGGCAAAACAAAGGCTTTAACGACCCATTTGCTAACACGCCTAAACACGCAAAAGTTATGATTTTAAAGCCTAGTCAATTACCCACAAGCTGAAAACCTCGTGGTTTCCTCACACAAAAGATTATGAACTGTAGATAACATAAAAATGGAACGATGCCGTAAAATAGGTACACCGTTCCATTTTGTTTGGTCATAACGTCACAATATATTTATTCGTTTAATATTTTTGATATTTTTGTAATTTTTTCATTTAAGGAAGATTTTATAGATTTGGTTTCATCTGATTCGATATATTGCTGTAATTCTTGTGGTTCTCCGATATAAGCATTTGGCGTTGAAGGGTCGCTTACAATATCCCAACAAATCAATTCAAAATCATCGCCAACAATTGTTTGCCCAAGTTTTTGCTCAACTGAGCCAACCCCTCTGCTTGAAACACCTATTTTCATTCCATTAAGAAGAAGTAGTGCAACAGTGTCACCGTATGAAGAACAAATGCCTGTTCTTCTGAATCCCTCTGATATGTTCAATTCAAGTTTCCCTACGAGTGTATGGTTTTCCCAGTGAAGTTCAACAATATTATGTGAAATTCTACCAAGGTCGATAGTGCTTTCTGCTGGATGATTACATTCACCGTATGCTCTATGTTCTGTAATTCTCTGTTGATATAAATCCACTTGTTTTCTTAGCACACGTTCAGGATAGATTCTATTGTTTGCGTTTTTAATTCCATATTTTTGAAATATGGCATCTACAACAAATGGCTTTGGGACATGCCACTCTGTATTATTGTCGAAGTTTTCTTTTATAAGTCTATTTCTATCTGTAGAATCTAAAGAAATATAGCCGTCATTTTCAATAAGAAGTCCTGTACCAAATTCCCCTTTTTTTATTTCTCTTAAATCAGTTTTATTCATAGTTCACCGAAAAATACTTTTAGTATTTTATAAATATTTATATGATGCGAAGAATTATTGATACATTTAACTATTTTTTTTCCATAAAAATCATGTTTATGTGTTTAAAAAATAAAGTTTTTTGTTTTAATAATATATTTATTGAATAAATTAACTAATTCATTTGACTAAATAAATGAAAAATAACGGTAATATTAGAAGTAATATTGTTAAGGAATCTTTAGTAGATTATAACAACCTTGTCAATACATTAAAAGAGAATACCGATAGTATTGTCAAAGACATTTTACGTGAGACGGTACTTGAAGAATATACCAAGTTACTCAATGAGGGTGATGAGGAATATGATGTAGAGGAAGTGAATGATACTGATTCTGTAAACGCAAACGAAGACGAAAGTGCTGCCGAAGGTGAAGATGAAGCAACCGATGGCGATGACGAAGGAATGGAGTCTGATGCAACTGATGCTGAAGGTGATTCTGAAGGTGATGATGAAACTGCTGATGACCTTAGCGGTTTAGATTCAGATGATGCCGATGCGGAAGATGACATCGATGATAATGATAACGAATGGTCGGAGTTTGATAAATACAAAGTTTCAGATGGAAAGTATGACTTCTCAAATGCGGAAGACGATGAAATCGTAAAGGTTTACAAACTTTTAAAAGATGATGACCAAGTTGTTGTTAACAAACAAGACAATAAGGTAAACATCACAGACAATGAGACCGGTGCTGAATATCTCATTGACTTGGGTAGTAGCGATAAAGATGACGCTGCATTAACCGATACTGATGAATTTAGTGTCGATGTTTTGGCTGATGATGATTCAGACAGTGACGATGATTCTGATGCTGAAATCGAGTTAGAACTTGACGATGACTCTGACATTGATGATGATTCAGACAGTGAAGATGATTTAGAAAATCAAGAAGATGAAGATATGACAAACGAATCCAAAGTATTTGAAATTGCATTAAACGAGTATGATTCTAACGTTGGTTATACTGACAACTATCAGAATAAAGATGTGATGACAAACCTAGGTATGTCAGAACCCGGTAAAAACGTTAACGACTGGGACAAAGGAGTTCCCAAAGATACAAGAAAGCCTTGGTCAGGCAAAAATAACAGTAAAAAAGAAAATCAGCCTTTTGCAGGTGGCATTGATGAAACTGTTGAGGAAGATGAGGATTTTGAGCAACCAGTAAATGAGTTGAAATCAGTTGAAGAACACGGTGCAAATAACATGAGCACGTCAAGAACTGATGGGCCTAACAATCCAAGAAACAGAAAGGGCCGCAATTTCCATACTGCTCAAAACGGACAGGAAAAAGGAACTGCTGAAAACCCTTACAGCAATGCTTCAAATGAATCTATTAAACGTAAGGCAGAAAAGATTTTCAATGAGAACAAACAACTTAAGTTTGCTCTTAATAAATTTAGACAGACTCTTGAGGAAGCAGCACTTACTAATGTTAATCTCGGAAATATCGTTAAACTTGTGATGGAGAATTCTACTTCAATGGACGAGAAAAAAGAGATTATACAGCGTTTCGGTACAGAGGTTAAAAACGTTGCTGAGTCTAAAAGCTTATATGAGTCAATTTCTCGTGACCTTAAGAAGAAAGACAAGATGAGTTTTGACGGGGATAAACCACTTACAGTCAACGAGAATAGACAAGCTAATGAGATACAAATCTATCGTTCTGATGAAATCCTTAATTCATTGGATTTAATGCATAGAATTTGTAAATAAAATAAAAATCAAAATTATTTAAATAATTTAATTCATAATGAGAGAATTTTTATCTAGCGGACAAGTTGGTAATATCGAACTTAACGCACAAAGAAAAATACGTGAAGACATTCAGAGCCGTTGGGACGCTCTTGGCTTTACAGAGGGCCTTGAGGGTAACATCAAAGAGAATGTAGCAACGTTGTATGAGAATGAAGCAAAGATGCTCCTTGGTGAGGCTACAGCTTCTGATAACAGTGGTTCATTTGAGACCGTTGTATTCCCAATTATCCGTCGTATTTTCAGCAAGTTGCTTGCTAACGACATCGTTTCTGTACAGGCTATGAACCTTCCTGTTGGTAAGTTGTTCTTCATTCTTCCTGTAACAAGCGAGCGTGAATGGACTCTTCCTGAAGATGCTGAGGCCGGTGACATCGCAGATGGAACTGTTGGTAGCCACAAGGGTCTTATGGGTTATGACCGTGTAAACCGCAATAAGGAAGGCCGTGTTGAGCCACGTTACTATCTTCCTGATGAGACTATTAATGATGTAGTTGAGGATTGGAAGAACAAATGGTATGTTCCACAGCTCGGTGAGAGTGCTGTAGATGGTGTTGATTACGATGCTGCTCTTAAAAAGGCAACTGAAAAGGGTCTTGGTGTTTCTGCACTTCGTCAGGCAGGTCCTGAGGTAACTCAGTACTTCCAGAAGAGTCTTTACGACCTTTTCTATAATGATTTCCTTTATGACAATTCTAAGGGTAAGGTAACTATTAAGGTTGGCGCTAGCGTTCCTGTAGTTGCTACTCCTATGGGTATTCGTCCTTTTGGTGAGGATAACCTTAACAAGTATTTCAAGAGTGGTTTCGATGGTACTATTCGTAACATTATCCTTGAGGTTGATGGTTTCTCTACCTTCAATGCAGGCCGTTTAACTGGTCCTGATGGTAATGAAATGGATACTGAGGCTTTCCTTGCTTCTCTTAAAGTTATTACCATGAAGGAGTTTGCGGCTGCTCCAATTGCTGATGGTTCAACAGTACAGACTGCTGCTTTCCGCAAATTTGAGTCAGTTCCTTTCCGTGTAGTTACACAGAAATATGGTAAGGGCGTTGTAGAGTATGATGGTATTTGTGATGCCAATGGTAAAATGTACATCGAACTTGACCTTGCTAAGCCCGTTGTTCAGCAAGCTGGTACAATTGATGGTTATGTAGGTGTCTCAGCTAATGCACTTAACTCTGAGGTAACAAAAGAGGCAATTGCTAAGTTGTTCAAGGTTGCTTGGGCGCAGTATGATAGCCTTGAGCTTGAGACTGAAATTGGTGAGGTTTCTTTCAAACTCGATAGCGTAACTGTATCAGTTGAAGAGAGAAAACTTCGTGCTACATGGTCTCCTGAGTTGGCACAAGATGTTAGTGCTTTCCACAACATTGACGCTGAGGCTGAGTTAACTTCAATCCTTTCTGAGCAGATTGCTGCTGAGATTGACCGTGAAATCCTCCGTGACCTTCGTAAGGCTGCTCCTTGGCAAGCTCGTTGGGACGTTAACGGTTGGAGAAGAATGGCTGCATTCTCTACTAACTATACACAGAAAGACTGGAATCAGGAACTCTTCACAAAGATTAATCAGATTTCTGCACAGATTCATAAAGCAACTCTTCGTGGTGGTGCAAACTTCATCGTAGTTTCTTCAGAGATTTCAGCTCTGTTCGACAACCTTGAATTCTTCCACGTAAGTGATGCAAGTGCTGAAAGCGACCAGTACAACATGGGTATCGAGAAAATTGGTGCTCTTAGCGGACGTTATCAGGTATATCGTGACCCATATGCACCTCACTGGTCAATCATTATCGGTCACAAGGGTAAGTCACTCCTTGACACAGGTTACATCTATGCACCTTATGTTCCAATGCAGTTGACCCCAACCATTGTTAACCCATTCAACTTCGCACCTGTAAAGGGTATTATGACTCGTTATGCTAAGAAAGTCGTAAACAACCGTTTCTACGGTCACGTTAGAGTTGATGGCTTGGTACATTGGAGTGTATCTGAGTTGAGATAATAACATTTTTGTTATTCATAATTTTAAAGTTACCAAATCTTCGGGTTTGGTAACTTTTTTATTTTCATAAAAATGATTGTTTTACCTTTATTTTTAGTATAATTTTATTATACTTTTTATAGTTAAAGACAAGAAAACCCACAAATCTTTAGTTTGTTGGTAGTTCACAGTAATAAAATACATAAATATTTTTAAAAAAATTATGGCAAAAAAAATAAAGATGTTGGTAATTCCAAGCGACAAATACGGTTGTTCTAAATTCCGTTCCGTTGGTCCTCATGTGTACATTGCTGAACATTATTCTGACGAATTTGATGTTGATATTGTAATGCCGCAGGATTTTGGCGATAGAAATATGGAAGATTTCTTCAAACAATATGACCTTATTCATATTCATAAACAACTTGATAGAGATTGTAAACTAATGAATATGATTAAATTTCTAGACATTCCGGTAATAATTGATGTTGATGACCATTGGCTTCTTGGAAATGACCATCCAATGTCTATTACAGCAAAAAGCGAAAGATGGCATGAAGCAATTATAAATCACCTTAAGTTGGCTGATTATGTGACAACAACCACCCCGATATTTGCGGAAACAATTAAAAAGTATAATAAAAACGTTGCAGTGTTTCCTAATGCAATTGACCCAACCGAAAAACAATTTGCATTAAAAAAGAACCCAAGTAACGGTATGCTTAGGGTTGGAATAATTTGCGGTAGTTCTCACCTTAAGGATATTGAATTGTTGGGTGGTCTTGTAAACGCAACTGCGCCAAATGTTCAAATTGTATTATGCGGTTTTGACACAAATGGAACGATAACGATGATTAATAAAGACACAGGTGAAAAGACGCAACGACAAATTGAGCCAAAAGAATCTGTATGGTATTCGTATGAACAAATCCTCACAAGTAATTATAAAGGACTAAATCCGAAACATGTTGAATTTCTTAATCAATTTATGAAAGGCGTTGATGACCCATTTGTTAATGATAAGTATCGTAGAATGTGGACACGTAATATAAATGAATACGCAACACATTATCAAAATGTTGACGTACTTTTAGCACCGCTTAAAGTAAATGAATTTAACCGTGTTAAAAGTGAGCTTAAGACAGCTGAAGCCGGTATGACTCATACAGCACTTATTGCACAAGATTTTGGCGCATATCAAATAAATACAGTTCCAATGATTGAATTTGGAGGAAAAATTAACGAAGAAGGCAATTGTTTGCTTGTTAACACATCAAAAAATCATAAGGATTGGGTTAAATATATTAATAAATTAGCAGAAAATCCAGATATGGTAAAGAAACTTCAAGATAATCTTCACAAAACAGTAATGGAGAATTATACACTTGAAAAGGTATGTGCTGATAGGGTTAAATTATATAAAGAAATTGTGAATAAGACTGCATAATTTTAAAAATATTTATTTAGAATTTTAGTTACCTCTAAAAAAAAAGAGCAACCAATTAATTTGGCTGCTCTTTATTATTTTCTAAGATAGTTGATTATTGTCTATTTTTATCATTAACATTTTTCTTAAATTTAAGAGTGGCTTCGTATAAATCACCTTTCTTTGTCACAAATACGAATTTATCACCAGTAAATTGTATGGCTGCCAAACCGTTTTCTTCATTTAAACTTGTTTTGCTTTCACTTATAATCTTTTTAGTATAAGCCGCCATGTATTTTTTAACTGAACTTTCAACAATATTTTTTATTAACTCATAATCCACCTTGCCATTCGCTTCTGCCACTTCAATTACATTAGATGGTGTTTCTACATGCTCTTTAATTACTTTTTCTTCTTGCGGTAGTTGAACGCCTAATGTATCTAATACTGACACATTTGATAATTTGCTTTGGTCAATAAAATTTTTACTAAAAGACTCAAGTATCTCTTTTGGTAGTTTAGTATTTATATTTTTCGGCATTTTCGTAGGCATTACTGCTTGTGGCGTTTGAGTAGCTTTTCTGCTTTCTATTAAAGATGCCATTTTGTTATCAATTGCAGCGTTTAATCCATTATCATCATCTTGATAATTTTCTTGTAATGAAGCAATTGTTGAATTTGAATTACCATAAGATGATGCTATATTATCAAATGAATCGCCTCCAACCCATCCGCCTTTAAGACTACTATAAGTCTTTGCACGGTCGTTATTTCTTTCTTTTATTATGTGAGCATCTTTTTTTGCATCGTTATGGATGAGATTTCTTGCTCTTTCTTTTACATCGTTAAAGTTTTTAAGACCCATAATTTATTTTTTTTCTTTTTCTTTGTTATCCGGAACTATTGGACCTTGATATGATTGGTCTGGTATTTCTACAGTACTCTGAATATCATTTGCGTCTTGTTTATTTTTTTCCGCTTCTGCATTTTGCCATATTGAATCATCAAATCTATTGAAATCATTTTCAGTATCTTTAATGTTCTTTGCATATTGCTGATATTTTTTAGAGTTTGGCTGTGATGTGAATACGTTTTTCTTCCATTGTTGGTTTGCAAATGGAATTGGCCCTATCGCATTTTTGGTGCTAATTTTTGGCGTATTCAACGCATGTTTGGTTTGCGCCTTTACTGCATCTAACGGGCCTTCATAATCAAATCTTACTTGGGTGTATACCATTGCCATCGACCCATCCCCGTTTTTGTTATATTCATTAGTCTGATAACCTTGCATTGGAGGCGGAACATCAAATGTTTTATGGCTTGCCATCCAGGACGTTATACGGTCGACTCTAAAAGTTTTCCACTGTCTGCCTCGTAAACTCTCACCAGACACTTGAAACGCTCTCAGAACCTCATTATTAGCCTTAGATAAGCCATATGCGTATGGCTGAATAAGACGTTTGCCAGTAAAACTACCACTTCCATCGTCATACGTTATAATAACGTAATTTCTCTTTGCAATAGCGTTTTCAATGTCACTAGATGACGCTGATTCATTTAGAACTGACTTGAATATATCTATTAATTTTAATGATGTCGCCATTTCTGTCGATTTAAAATTAAAGCACAGTGTTTGGTACTGTGCTTATAAATTATGTTATTTTAAAATAAAATGTCAATAGTTATCTACACATGATATTGTCCTTCTAAAATATTTTGTTCAGTGTTAATTAAATTAGCACCGTATTGGTACTCTTTATTGTAAAGAGAACGTGCGAGACTTCTTTCTCTACCGCCAATTTCATTACGGCCTTTAATATCATAGAGGCCTCCACCATTTTCAGTGTCGAAATTACTGTAATCAATCATGCCCCTTGTACCGTTACAGTTAGGAAGTGTGTCTTTTACTCCGCCAGAATAGCCAGTACCCTTACCTAACGGGTCGCCATCTGATAATGCATCTTTATGTGCATCGCTATAAGGGTTTTCAGCATTATAATCGCTGCGAACCATTTCCACAGCTCTTTCCTCTATACCAATCTTTTCAAGACAAGCCTGTCCGTTTTTTAAATTATCAGCCATATTATATTATTTGTGATTTTTTGTTTTTATTTTATAATAAATATTTTGTTAGACAGAAACTATAATTGGTTGTTTTAGCAAATGTGAACCATCTAAAGATTTTCCTTGTTCATTATGAACTATATCTTCCAATTCAATGTCAAATATTTCAACAGGAGCACCACGCTTAACTACCATTTCCATTTCATGCCTCAAATCCCAGCATTGTTTACCAACTGTATCACCCCAATTAACATTAATAGGGTCAACATATGCTCTTAGAATCAAAGTTGAGTATCCGTCCTTGCCAAAAGTGTTTGCACAATATGCCTCAGAATTATTAGCATTCCAAGTCCAATATATTCCAACTCCATTATATGATTGAGTTAACATTTGATAAAAGTCGTTATAATCTAATGTGCCAGTATTAGGCGAATTAAAAACGGGTATAGTAATTGCTCGTTCAATGAAAATTAATCCTCTATTATCGATTTTAAGATTACTAAACATATCATAATCATCTAAATTTTCAAGGAAGTGTTCAACTCTGTATTTATAAAACATTTTTGTACCATATGGTCTTGTCAGTAGGTTTGAAAAATCGATTCCTCCTTTATACATGCGATTTTCTTTTAAATAATCGAACATGGCATAATATTCATCATATTCATATTTTTCTAATATTTCTAAGAATTCAGTAGTGAATATTTTATCGTCCCCGTAATGTTCTTTAATAAATTCAAGAAATAAGTCAATGTAATACTCATCGTCTTGGTCACTGTCTTCGTTCCAATGAAAATAAATTTCCTCTCTAAAGAAATCACTATCTAATACTTCAATTACGTCATCCACCGAATAGTTAGATTTAGGTAATTTACCATAATGCCCTATTTTTTCAAGAAAATCTATAAAATGCTCCCAATTGTTTTTTTGAAAATATGCTTCGCCATTATCATCGAAATTAAAGACAGTTTGAGTATGATACTCTTTTAATAACTTTAAATGACTTTCTGATATTATTACTGTGTTCTTGTTTTTTTTATTTGACTCTGATATTGTTACGTTAGCATTACCCATTTTTATGTTCTGAACCTTCTGAGGAGTTTGGTTTTTGAATGGATTTTTATCTATTTTTGGTACTTCAGGAACTGCGTTTACCTTTTTAACTGATGTTCTTAGAGACTTAAGAGCGTCATGTGACCAATTTTTCATTTCTTCGCCGCCTTGTAAAACATATTCCAAATTATTTGGATTTGGACTCATATGCCTCATGTCATGGTCAATTCGTTTTAAATCGGAAAACGATATTGTTTTGTCTTTAGTATGAACACGGTCTTTTTTGTCAGAACGTTTGTTATAATCATCATCAACAATCGCACTAACACGTTTAAAACCTTTGGTGTCTTTATATTTACCAAAGATACTTTTATTAAATTTAAGTTTTTTAACTAATTTATCCGGTACAATTATCTGTTTTTTAGTTAATTGCTTACCGTCTTCATTTATAAATAAAGCCATTTCTTTTTAAAGTAATTTAAACTGACCTTCTTCCACTAATGCCATTAGCCCAATAGCTCTGTGGCGTAAATGTATTGGCTATTTTATCGCCTATAGGCATTTTGCCATATTTCGGGTCGCCATTATTATCGTGAACAGTTGATGAAATGCCATTTTCAGAACTATCGCCAAATTCTTTGACATCTCCATCTTCAAAATCAGGCGCAGCATCTGCTTCCATTAACTTTATGAGTAACCATTCTTGCCTTTCGTTTAAGATTATTTTCATAATAATATTAACTTATTATAATGATTATAAATATTTATTGTTTAGGAAAATAACACTTTTAGCATGTCTAATTTAAAGGTAAATAATTTTAAACTTCTTAAGTTAAGAATAAATAAAGATGAGTATTGGGATTTCTATCTTAATAAAGATGGCTATGATAGGTACAATTTCAATTCAAATTCGATATATGATAAATGCTTAATATCGTATATTGATGCCTCTTCTCGTGAGTGTGTCAATGGTGATGAATGGATATATAGTAAAAATGAATACCAATGGGAAAATGCAAATACAATCACAAACACATTATATAATATAGGCTATACTGGTGTTGATAATGGCTTGATTAAATATAGAAGGGATAGAATTAATAATAAAGAATTTGTAGATTATTATTCTAAATCTAAATATACTATTGAAGGTGATGATAATAGGTTAAAATTACACGCTGTCAGTGGTACTACTTTGATGTATGAATATCCATTGCACGTGGAAAACGGTATTATTAAATTCAATGGTGGGTTTTACCAAGGATTTTACAAAACACAATGCGACAAATATCAGGTGTTGCCATCTAAGATGGGTGATTTTGAAACATGGGAATTTGAGTTTCAGATTAACAAGTGTGACTTTGAAAAAGAAAGTGATAAAACCATAAATGATAAATATCCAAATAATAAAGGTATATTTTTTTATTTAGGAACAAGGGCTGAAAATAAATGGATTTATTTATATGATGAAGATGATAAATATAATGCTGGAGATTCATGCAACCCACTTTCATATGATGACTATATAGAGGACGGACATATCGATAAAAAAAGTTATATTATAGGCAATTTCTATAATGTTGAACCAGAATATGAGGAAGATGATATTGACAACTATCTCTCTTACGATTATTATGATGAATCGTATTACCATGATGATTGGTGTGACTCATTAGATGATTGCCTTGATTTTGAAGAAAAGCCGAAAATCATTGACGAATCTCTACCTCATATAAATTTAAAAGATGTATGCTGTCCTAATAGTTGTAATAAAGACGGAATTAAATCATCAACAACACAAGTTGTGTTCTTCAATGCATGCGGGTGTGTTAGATACAAAAATGTGAAAAAAACAAATAGTAAAGACTGCGGAATAAATTGTTCTGACGTGTTCGGTGAAGATGATTATATTGATGATTTTGATGGAATAGAAGAGGATACCGGATATTTTGAGGATGAATTAAATATAGAAGATTTTATATGGAAAACTGATAATGGCTTTTCATTAACATCCGTTAATGACTACTATTTTATGACAGATAATAAATTCTTAATGTTCGACAGAACTAAAGATGGTATAACTGTAAATAATTGGGTAGATGGAACACAAATGATGTATTATGGCAAAAAGAATAAATTCACCGGTAATTTATTTATTCTTCTTAATAGAACAAAAACAGGATATACTGTTAATAATATTGATTATTTAAGGGATAAAGCTAATAATACATATGATGACTTATATAATGACATTTATAATAATGCCTTTGCATTAAGAATAACTGATGACGGTGAAATAGGCTATAGATATATCGTAAAAGATTGCAATTCTGACAATGAAGGTAAATATACTGTAGAAGAAGGGTATTCTAAAAAGGGAATTATCACAGCGTGTAAGTGGCATACCGTGCATGTTAAAATATCTTCAAGAATAGATAAAATGAAAATATATTTTTATGTTGACGGTAAATTAAAATATATCACAAAAGAATTACCCAAATTTAACTTTCATAAATTAAATGACATATATGAAAAGCAAGAGGGAGTACCTTATAACATTTCGATTGGAGGCGGTACGCAAGGCTTAATTGAAACTGTTCAGCCTAACTACATGTTAGACCCATCGAGGGTTTATCCAATAGAAAAGTATTTTGCCGGAACATTTATAGGATATATTAAGTCCTTTAAATTCTATAATTGTGATATGGAATATCTAAATATATTAAATAATTATAAATGTGAAAAAAAGAGCATGAGTTAACTCATGCTCTTTAACTTAAATTTGCAAGAAGTACCATTCCTTTAGGTTGGAGTAGTTCACAGTTCTATATAGTTTGTGATAAAAAAATCATCTATAATGCCTAATTTCAATGCTGCTCTATAAGCAGTTTGATTTCCTTTAAAAAAATCAGTTTTAGTCATGTATTTAGACGCTTCCTTTTCTATATTTTTATAAGTCCAGTATCCATTTTTATGCTGCTTTTGTTTTACAAGCCAATCCATTTCATCTATATACCCATAACGATAAGCAGCAAGAAAAGCGGTTAAATTCCCCTTTTTAAATTCTTCCTTTGTGGAATATTTTAATCCCTCTTCCATCATATTTTTTCTATTTTTCCAATATCCTTTTGGGCGCTTATTTGTACTATCTAGCCACGGCATTTCATCTAACCATTTATTCTTTCTTGCTGAGTCATATGCGCCATGAGAGCCTTTTAAAAAAGATGTTCTGGAAGAATATTTTTTACTCTCTTCAATGACATTATTTTTGTCATTCCAAAATTTTATTTTAGCACTTCTCATTGTTAATTTGTATGATTTATATTTATTTATATATAAATAGGTTTAATAAATAATAAATAACTCAAATAGATAAAATATTTATCCTTAAGAAAAAGTAAATAATTTGTTGAAATACAAAAGCATGAAAGGATTATATTACTATAAGTTATCCTCTCCTTATAAAGAAGACCAAACGAAGCAATGTCGACTCAACATCAATGAGATTGACAGTAACTTCTTAACTCTTAAGGATGCGGATATTGCGAATGCCGAACTCGATAATGAGACTAAGGCTATTATCCTCACTAGGAATGACGGGGATAAATTTGTTATTGATTTGAAGCCTCTATTCGACGGTTCTATTTATGACCTTGAGGTTTCTCGTGAGACTCCAACAGAAAATGGTGGCGGAATCAATGTGTTAATTAAATATAACACATTGACTGAAGATGGTGAAAAAGTACCAACAAGTGTCGCATTAGACAATCTTGTAACTGTGGACATGTTAAAACATGGTATAACCAACAAGGTTTATACTGATGGTACTATTACAGGCAATGGAACAATTGAAAAGCCGCTTGCAATCGCATCTACAGAAAGGCAAATTCCAGCAGAAGCATTAATTGATGCTACTAAAGGAGAGAATTTACCAGAAACGCCTGCGGTTGGTCAAAGATATATTACAAAAGAATATATCAGCGACTATGGTTATCTTTATAACTATGATACTGCTAAAGAAATTCAGAAATCTCTTGATGAGGATGGTTTTGGATGGAGAATACCAACAAAAGAAGATTGGGATTGTTTATTAAATTCAATCGAACCTTGTGATTATCAAGACCATAATTCTACTAAATGCCATATTTTCTTGGGTAAATACGCAGGAAAAAAATTAAAGTCAGCATGCGGATGGGAAGGAGAGCCAGATTGCGAATGCAAAAACACTATCCCTTCTGCCGACAAAGTATGTAAAGACAATGATGACGAGAATGATGATGAAACTCCTATTGAAGTAAATGAGAACGCAGGAACTGATGAATATAATATGAGTATTTTGCCAGCTGGCTATGCTGATGAAAAAGGTAGACAGTTTGAATTTGGCGAAACTGCATCATTCTGGACATCCACCCACGTTTATAACGATGAGAATCAAGATTTATATGTTAAAATTTTTAACTATAACAAATCCGGAGTAATTCAAGAAGCTCAATGTACTAGTGATAGAAATAGTATAAGGTTGGTTAAAGATTTCACTGGAAATAACTACCACGATGCCGAAATGATAGATGGCAGTACATATAAAACCATTTTATTCAATAGCTGTAACCTTATATGGACTTCAAGTAACTTTGCAAACTCAGAATACCAACATGATGAAATTAGTGCTTTAACTGAATCTTACGGCAAAATTGCTTATTTTATTAATGATTGGGACGGTAAAAAATGGGTTAAAAAACTTCTTAAAGAAGGTGAGTCTGTAATCATTAAAGAGGAAAATGAGAATTGCCAAAGTAATATCGAATATACAGTATTTACGGGCGATAATTGCAATCAAGCATTGGTTAATTCCGATAACGCAATTACTGAAAGAGTTATTACCATAATTTCTGAGAAAATTGACAAAGAAACAGAGGAACGTAAGGAAGCGGACGAGAAACTTAAAGAGAGCATCGAAAATGAAATAAAAGATAGAGAAACTGCCGATGAACTCTTACAAGAAGAAATCGAAGCAGAAACTAATCGTGCTCAGGAAGTTGAACAGCAAATTTGGGATGCCGTAAATACCAATAAGGAAGATGCTGACCAAACATTTCAACAAGTATGGAGGTCAATTGAAGATGAAACAAACAGAGCGCAATCTGTAGAGTCTCAGTTATGGGATGGAGTTAACGGTGAAACCAATCGTGCTCAGGAAGTTGAACAGCAGATTTGGGATGGTTTAGCAAGCGAATCTGAAGCACGTGAAAAAACTGACAATGAACAGTGGACTGCAATCAACGGTGAGATTGAAAGAGCGCAATCTGTAGAGTCTCAGTTATGGGATGGAATTAACGGTGAAACCAATCGTGCTCAAGAAGTTGAACAGCAGATTTGGGATAGTATTGGTTCAACTAATAGCAAAATAGATGAAGAGATAAATAGAGCTAAAGCGGAAGAAAAAAGAATCGAAGGCGAAATTCCTGATGGTTCATCTGAAGTAATAGCAAGATTAAATGGCGGGGTCATTATCCCATCAAAAGAGCCAGGTGCAAATGACATTACAATTAATATTGATGCTGATTTTGGCACATTCTAAATAATAAAAAAATATACATTATATACACATAATGAATAATATATTTAACAGATTACAATTTGTACGCCACGAGGAAGTCTTTGCAACAAGAGAGGAAGCGTACAGTTATGTGATTAACAATCAAGTCGTAAATAGGGCAACCTTGGTTGGTGAACCTATGGTATTGCTATATGAGAATGAGGATGCGTCTAAAGGGCCAAATGTTATTTTAGCAATTGGTTCTGTCGGGAACGGTACTCAAAACGTTAATAACAAGACATACTTTATAGACACCCAAAAAACAGAAGAAGAATTAATCGCTCTCGATAAAAAGTTAGAGGATGCTATAAAGTCTCTTACCATCATTCCTATTGAAAGCGACACTCTTAACCTACATAAGGAAAACACTACTGATGGCGTTGTCCTTAGTGGCGATGTGAAAGTTGCTGATTATAAGATTATTGATGGTATTGTAATGAATAATATAATAACAACTACCGAGAATGGTCTTTTTACATTCATTGATTTAGATTATGATGCAGAAACTTCAATTCTTAAATTCAATGTTAACGGTACTGTAAAGGATATTGAACTACCTAAAAATCGCCATGTTGTAAGTGGTGAATATGATATAGCAACAGAATCTATTGTTCTTACCCTTGCTGATAATAGTAAGGTAACGATTCCTGTGACTAAACTCATAGAAGAATGGACAGTTCTTCCAGATGGTATACAGTTAGAAGGTGGCTATACCCCAATTACACTTAGTAAAGTACATGTTGGGGCAAATGAAACTGAGCATGAAGGTATCTATGATTATCAAGATGTCCTTGAAGCTGATGTTAGGGTTGCTGACCACATTGGAGATAATATCCTTCACAAAGATAAAACCGGTCGTTTCCTTTATGTTAAGGGTACTGCCGATAATATCAAATATACCGAAGGGGTTACCGTAAAAGATGCCATTGATTCTATTGATACTAAAATTTCAACAAATACTGGTAACTTAATTTATAAGCGTGCTGATGGCATTTTTGCTGCTGCTAAACTTGATTATAACGCAGCAACAAATGTGCTTACATTCAACTATTCCGATGGAAATTCAGGAGAAATGAAGCAGACTGAAATTAAGTTGAATAGTGCAAGACTTGTAGATTCAATTGAATATAATCCAGTTACTGAAACAATTGACATAAGATGGCAAGATGCTGATGGAAATTTTCAGAAGGTATCAATAGATGTTAAGAATCTTATTACAGAATGGGATGTTAATAACGAATCTCATAGCGTAAGTCTTATTAAATCTAGGCATAATGTGACAGGCTTAGATATACTTTCTGCTGATGCTAAGATATATGACGGTGATAATAACATCCTTGAAGAAAAAAATCATGAACTTTATGTAAATGGTATTGCTGATAATATCAAGTATGATGTTACCGGTGACACTACAGTAAAGGGAGAAATTGATGATATTAAAGACGTTGCTGAAAATACTAACATTAAGTTAGATAAAGAGATTAATGACCGTAAAACAGCAGATGAAAACCTTCAGACTCAGATTAATACCATTGCAACCGACCTTAGTAATGAAACAACTGCTCGTAAAGAAGCAGATGAAGCGTTAGATGGTAAAATTAAGACTATTAATGATACTATCTATAATGAGGAAAATGGTGAACCAATTTTCTCAACAAATAAGCATAAAACAGTAACATATAAGTTTAATGAATTAAAGGGTAAACTTGATGCTGAGGTTACCCGTGCTGAAGAAAAGGAAACTGAACTCGACAATAAAATTACTGCTGAAGTTGAACGTGCTTCTGCTGCTGAAACTGCTCTCGACAGTAAAATTACTGCTGAAGTTGAACGTGCTGAAGGAAAGGAAACTGAACTCAACAATAAAATTACTGCTGAAGTTGAACGTGCTTCTGCTGCTGAAACTGCTCTCGACAGTAAATTCAGTGGAATACTTGGAAGTGGGTTTACATCTACCGATGAACGTGATACTGTAACAACTAAAGTTAATGAATTACGTGATAGTATTAACTCTGTAAGTGGCGCAGTTGACACAAAACTTGCTATTAACGATTTTAATTCATATTCTGCCGACACTAAAAATACTATTGATACTATCAATAATGAACTCGCTAAAAAAGTAGTGGCTGTTTCTGCTGAAGATAAATCAATTAATGTTGATGCTACTGATATTACTAACCCATTAATAAAGGTTAATATTAGTAAGGTAAAAGATGAAGTTAAAGTTGATGGTAAGGGTAATAGTAAGAAAAACATTATCACTCTTGAGAGTGATGGTATTCATGCTGATGTTGACCTTACTTATAACACTGTAACTAATACTCTTACATTTACTAAAACTGGTGACGCTACTGGTAAAGACATTAAATTGGTAAGTAACTCTATCGTTAATGACATATATTATGATACTACTAAAGAGGCAATAGTTGTTAAATACACCGTTAACGGGGTAGAACAAACTCCTGTTGAAGTTAATGTTAAAGACCTTATTACTGAATGGGACGTAACTAATAATAGCGGTGATGGAAGTATCTATGATGGCACTATTTTACTTAGTAAGGCGAGGAATAAAATTCCTACCACAAACGCAAGTGGCGATTCAAGAGTGGTAGATGCTTTATCAGCTAAAGCTATTATAAGTCTTGAAAATGATAATATTCTGACAAAGAAAACAGATGGACTTTACGTTTCTGGTGCTAAAATTAACGAACTTGATTCAAATCTAAATGAACTTAGTGGTAAAACTACTGATTTAATCACAAAGGTTGATGAAGAAATCCAGCGTTCTACAGATACTGATAGAAAGTTAGAAACTACCATTGGTTCTGGATTTACAACTGACAAATCTGAAACTATTACAGCGAAATTTAATGAACTAACAAAAAATGTTGCTGATTTAACAGCACAAAATACCACTCAAGATGCTGATATTAAAGAAATTAGTGGAAACGTTAAAACGTTAACAGATAAAGTTAATGATAGGGTTCAGACTGTAAAAAATGATGATAAGTCAATTGTAGTAACTACAACAACTGATGAGGCAAATGGAAATAAGATTGTTGATGTAAAACTTGGTATTAGTAAAGAAAAACCAAATATCATCAAAACATATCTTGATGGCGTTTATGCTGATGTAAATCTTACATACGATAGCACAAGCAACAAACTTATTTTCTCTAAATCTGGAGCTGAAGATGTTGAAATTCCTCTTATAAACGCTTCGATGATTACTGATGTTAAGTACGATAATAAAAATGAATCAATTGTTATCACTTATACCATTAATGGTAGAGAGCAAACTATTAATGTTCCAGTAAGAGACCTTATTAATGAGTGGACTACTAAAAACACCAAGTCAATTGTTCTTACTAAGACTATTAACAATACCACTGATGCTGATGGCAGAGCATATGATACTCTTACAGCAGATGTTGTTATAAATCCAAAAGAAGATAATGTCCTAGAATTAACAGAAGACGGTCTATATGTTCATAAAAGTATAGAAAGTATCAATGGTAGTACAAGCATCAACGTAAATAGTGTTGACGATAGGTATAACCCATCAATGTCCGTTAAACTTAGCAATTCTGAAAGTAACATTATTAGAGACACTGAAAATGGATTACTTGCAGAGGTTAACTTTAATTACGATAAGAATGAAAACATTATCACATTTAATGATGGTAAGACAACTCATTCGTATGCTTTAAAGGCAATTCAAGACGTTAAATCTGTTGTATACGATAAAACAACTGAAACTTTTAAGGTTACTTTGGATAAGGGTAGCACTGACGAAATTTTAACAATTGATGTAAAAGATTTAGTTAATGAGTGGACTGTTTCTACTGATACAGGAGGCTCAATTGAGTTGGGAAAAGTAAGAAATGTTGATGGTACAGATTTACTGACTGCTAGAGTGCTTATTAACGATAGTGATGATAATATTCTTGTACGAAAAGGTTCTTCATTGTATGTTTCAGGTAAACAAATATCTGACAATACTAATGAGATTAATAAACTTAAGGGCGCATTTGAAAACACTAGTGGAAATACTAACGCAACTTTACAAGAGCTGACAAATCGTGTTCAAGAAATTTCAACAGGCCTTACTTCTGAAATCGACCGTGCTACGAGTGTAGAAGGAACTCTTAGCGATAGAATTACAGCCGAACAGAAACGTGCAACTGATGAAGAGAAAAGGATTGATGCTAAATTAGATTCAGCTAAAGCGGATGTTTCTAAAAACACATCAGATATTACAGGCGAAATTGAACGTGCTAAAGGTGCTGAGTCCGGACTTACTAGAGATATTGCTATCGAAACAACCCGTGCAACTGCGGCTGAGTCCGGTCTTACTAGAGATATTGCTAATGAAACAACCCGTGCAACTGCGGCTGAGGCTGCTAACACTAAGGCAATTGAAGGTGAAGTAACCCGTGCAACTGCGGCTGAGGGCGTTCTTGATGGAAAAATTACTGAAGCAAATAACGCTATTAATACTGAAATTGGACGTGCTAAAAATGCTGAAATTGGCCTTAAAACTGATATTACAGATGAAATAGCTCGTGCAACTGCGGCTGAGTCCGGTCTTACTAGAGATATTGCTAATGAAACAACCCGTGCAACTAATGCTGAAGCGTTGAATGCTACTAATATTTCTAACGAAGTAAACCGTGCTAGAACAGCAGAAAATGAATTGGATGAAGACCTTAAGAATGAAATTGCGAATAGAGAAGAGTGTTGTAGATTGAACAGTCAAGCAATTGACACTGAAAGAACACGTGCAACTACAGCTGAGTCCGGTCTTACTAGAGATATTGCTACTGAAACAACCCGTGCAACTAATGCTGAAGGCCAACTCAGCACTAAAATTGAAGGTTTATCTGGACATGTTGAAGGTATTAATACCACTCTTATCGAAAAAATTAACACAGAAACTGTACGTGCTACGGGTGTAGAGGCTGCTAATACTAAGGCAATTAAAGATGAAACAAACCGTGCTAAAGAGGAAGAATCTAAACTTCAAACCTCTATTACGGGCGAAATTGAACGTGCTAAGAATAAAGAAGTTGAACTTGAAACTGAGATTGAAAATCAAACATTAACCTTTGTTAATACAAACACTGTAGGTATTACAAGGACATTGGATAATGATGTATCCGCAGATGTTAAAATCTCTAATCTTTCAGAGAATATTATTGCTTCTACCAATGATAGCAATGGCATTTTTGCATCAGTAAAGCTTTCCTATGATACGGCAACAAACACTATTAAACTCGTAACAAATAAGGGTGAACAAGCAGGCATTAAATTAAACGCCGGTTCATTACTTGATAAAGTTGAGTATGATAGTGTTAACAAACAGTTAGTGTTCACATATCATGATGCAGATAATATAGAGCACACAACGACAGTTCCTGTTGCTGAACTATTCAATGATTGGGCAGTCAATAATCCTATTGCAGACAGTGCAATTAAACTCACAAAGACTGTTGGTACTAGCGGTCAGCCAGATACATTATCAGCTGAAGTTTTAATTAGTACAAAGGATGATAATATTATCAAAATTGATAATAATAGTCTTTACGTATCAAATTCTGCAATAACAAATGTTACTCAGGCAGCTGAATGTACGAACAATGAATTAAAAGCACTTGAAAATGCAGTATTAGGCAAAGAAATTACTAACTGTGGCGAAGGTTACACTTATACTTCACCAGATGGTGTAAATTACATTACAACAGCCAAAAGTATTTCAAGCGCTGCATTCTTACTTGATAAAGCAATTAAGGACGTTGACAATAAGGTCGAAGCGATAAAAGAAGGCAATAAGACAACTTCTGAAAGGATTAATTGCATTAAGAACAAGTTAGATGTAACAACCGCTAAAGTGCTTGGTGTTGATTTGTCTGATTGTGGTAGAAACGCTAAGGGCGAGAATTATACATATCGTCCGAACAGTCTTGCCTCATATATAAACACTGCTACAAGTTTCTATAATGCTGATGAACTCCTTGACCAAGCAATATCTAATGTGTCTAAACAAGTAAGTGGAAGTACAACTGCCATTACTGAGGTTAATAAGACAATTGAGGCACTTGATAAAAAAGTTGATACTGTTATTAATGGTACAGGCCTTCAAAGTGACGGTAAATACATGACCCCTGGTGGATGTATTATAAGCGCTGCGACATCGCTTTACAACGCTGATATATTGCTTAATGATGCTATTTGTTCGTTGACAAATGATTTAGACACTTTACTTGTAGGGTCTGATAGCCCATCTGTACACATGGAGAATAAAACAGTAGGAAAGAACAATGTGTTAGTTTCTGATGTTAGATTGTCGCATGGTAACGGAAATGGAGTCACTGACGATGAATTAGTAATTGGTGATTTCAAAGGTAATGAGATAGAAAATGGTGTTTATGAGTTTACTGATACCAATATTATTCAAATTGTCAACATTAAAACAATTGACAATGACGGTGTAACTGTTGAAGTTCCTACAGATATTGGTTATAATGGTCTTTATTTAAGTAACGTTTGGACATGCGGCGAATATACTGAAGGAGGAGTTGGTACTCCAGGTAATAAGTACATGGTTGATACATCTGCATCTTCTTCTAATATAAACTATGGAAATAGTGTTAGAATGAATGATGTGATTATTGACGAAAGCGAAGACACAAACGTTGACGAAAACAACGATACAACAACTACTGAACAATAGTAATAATATCGAAGTTTACCTAAATCTCTAAAAAAAATGAGCAACCTAATCGGGTTGCTCATTTTCATTATAATAATTTTTATTCAAATTCCGTCATCATTTCTATCAATAAAGTCATTTGAAATGTCATCAAACACAAGACCTCCTGTAGATGGTGTCATATTTGGAATTTTTTTAAAATAAAGCCTCATATCAGAACTATTTAGGGTGACTATATCGAGAATTGACTGTGGTATTTCACCTTCTTCCTCAAATGCTTTAATGTCATTATTTGTCATTTCATTAAGAGCATTAAGATATTTTTCATTTTCTTCCTTAAAAATTTCGTTTTCTTCTTTCTTCTTTTCTTCACGATAATCTTCAACAAGTTTATCCCAATTAATTCCGCATTCTTTCACGAATGGAGGTATTTCATTGACTTTAGTCCAATATTCGATTTCCTTTCTCTCAGGGGTCATAAGAGCTTCATATGTATCTTGGTCTGATTCATTATTAGGCTCGCCTGATACAAGTTGTGATTCTTCCTCTGTGAAATATTTTCTATCCTCCGGATTAGTAATTAATATATTATTTCTTATTTTTTTAGAAAAGCACACAAGTAATGGCGTTATTCTATTATTGAACTGTGCAATATATTTTTCAGAATTATACTCTAAGCCATCGACATCGCTACAAAGGACATCATTTTCACTGTCAACAATTTCACTTGGTACAAGTTGGCAGTTTAGTATTATTTCATCCTCTTCCTTTGTTATGTACTTTTTAAGTATTTCCTTCTTTTGCGTAGTATTTAACTCGCTTACCTTAGAAACGTTATAGTTATCAAGTTCTTTCTTAAATATTTCAGTTTTGAGTTTCGATACCAATTCAACTTCATTACCATTGTCATCTTTCACGTATTGATGCGTTACTTTCTTAACATCAGAATGGTTTTTCTTAGTACCAGTATTAATATAATAGATTGTATCACTCACATTAACATCAATTCCTGCTCGTATTACAAGTTCATACCAAGCTTGCCTTGATTTCTTATTTCCTGCCTTAGTTAAAGTATTGCAATCGGCTTTATATTCCTTAATTGTCTTTTTTATTTTTCCCTTTGAAGCAATATCTTTAATCGGTATTTGATAATTATATATTTTCTCGATGTAATCATAATATGTGGACAAGAATTTACTTCCTTCACCCTTAAGAAGCAAATCTACACCAGTGTCAATGAATTTTTCAAGATACCCTGACATTTTTCTTGATTTGATGGTGTTACCTACCTTCTTAGTTTTAGAACCACCAGGCATCAAGTCAGCATAGTTCTTACGTGCAAAATTAATAGTTGCATCGCAATATTCGTCAATTCCTAATCCCGATTTATTAACGCCTCCGTTCCATGCTTGATTGAAATATAGGTCTTCGAATTCAGCTACATCAGCTTCTACTTTTGTGTATTTTTGTCCTTCTTTTACATTTCTACCTTTTCCTCTGCCAATGTAAGGATGTTCATCTGTGTAGCGAAACTTATCATTTGCCGGCATTTGAAAATTGAATCCATCAGTGTTACTTATTACGTTCATTCCTAACGCATTAACCACTGTGCCATCTAAAGATATATCGTAAACATAATCGGCAATACTGCCAATCTTTTCAACATGTATTTTTCCCATAACGTAACAAATATACTAAAAAAATTCGAAAAACAAAAAATATGATTACTTTTTCCACTCAAAGCAAAGGCATCCACAATCATATATTCTCCACCATTTTTTTGATTTACAAAACTCTCTTTCTGACATTTCATGAGGACAATTATACTTTTCAACTAAAACAGACTTCCTAAAATTAAATCTGTTCATCCTATTATTGTCTATAACGTAAAAATAATTTGGCTTAGACATATTATATAATTTGAAACCTAAAACGTTATATAGATTACCTATACTCCATCTTCTATCCGCATATGAAACAATACTTGTTGGTTCGTTATCAATTATAAAGTGCTTAAACAATCTACTTGCAGCACCAACAACTTCAAGGTTTATCTTATTGCAGAATCTGAGTAATTCATACTGATGTTTATTCCCTCCTATAAAATGTCTTGATTTACCAAATGTCATTAACGATACAAGCTCGTTATTGTAATATAAGCCATATCTATACTTACTTCCGCAAGAACCTTGTATGTGATTTTCATTTAAGAAAACAAAACTATCATGAGGCGATACTTCTTTTATTTCGCATTTACGAGCATATATCCTATTTGGAGTTTTGTGAGTGATGTTTAACAGTATTGATTTCCATATTTCCTTTTTATTTACCCATTCATCTTCGAATATATGAATAAGTCTTATGTCTTTTTTAGCGCATTCATTTGTTTTATTTAAATGGTAGTTCTTATCTTTATATAATTCATTATGCCAAAATATACCATCAAATTCTATTGCTAAATTAAATTCCGGAATAAATAAGTCTAATTCTTTGCCGTTTAGAACTTTTCTATCATTAGCAATTACATCTACTCCATTTTCTGATAAGAATTCAGCCAATTCCTTTTCCTTTAATGATGAATTACAGTTATGATAAGGGCATCCGTGTATGCCGCTTAAGAAAGAATTAGCCTCTATTTCAAAATATCTACCGCATTCGTTGCATTTGATTTTTACTTTTTCATTTGACTTGGTATAAACAGTTTTGTCGAAACTAAACCTTTCTTTTCCGTATGTTTTTATTGCATCTTTAATAAACTCTTCCGTTGTTTTAGTTTTCTCTTTCGATAGGTTTTTTTTAGAGCATTCTGGGCATGGGCATTTTAGGTTCGAAAAAATAAACCTATTTGGGGTTCTTGTAAAAACATGCCCGCATTTATTACACTTAAAATGCATTTCAGTGCATGTATCAACATATTCGTCATCAAATGCCGTTACAGCATTAGGAAATCTATTTTCTAACCTTTCATGAAATTCTTCTTTTGAGATTTTTCTTTTTTTCGCCTCATGCTCGATTATGCATTTCCTACATGAGTATTTTCCATTGATGATAGATGAAATTTTAGCTTTATATTTACCATGCTTTTCGCAAATAACAGTAACCTCATCATTTTTAATATTAAGTTGCCCCTCAAATTTTTCTATCTTATTATCAGTTTCAAACTTTTTTAATTCTTCATATGATATAGTACTGCTGTTAGACTTGTTCTTACACTGCTTGCACTTAATATCAAATTTTGGGCTTAAGAAGTCATTTGGCCTTTTCTTAAATTCAAAACCGCAATCATTACATTTAACAGTTATCTTTTTTTTATTGTTTTCATATTCATTTTCAATGTAAGGATATGAAAATCTGTCTCCATATTTTATATTAGCTTTTTGCAGGAATGTTTTATAATCGTTTTTTTTGAGCAATCTAGCATATTCTGCCCCACATTTAGGACATCCTTGACCATTTAAATGCCTTTTAGGAGTTTGCATGAAGACATTGCCGCATTTATTACACTTAATTGCTATCTTCGTGGCTTTGTTAACATATTTTGAATCAGAATAGTCGTATTTATCACCATGTATTTTAATAGCATCAGAAATAAAATCTTCAATGGTATATTTTGCGCTCATTTTTCTTGTTCGTTTAATTTTTTCCATTCAAAACATAAGCATCCACAGTCGTATATCCTATACATTCCCCTTTCTAACATTATCTCATGTTCTGTTTTATTTTCACTAAAACCTTCTTTTATTAAAACATCCTTTCTAAAATTGAATCTGTTTTCTCTTTTATGACCAGATGTGTAAAAATAAGACGGTTCAGATATTTTATAAAGACTGAAACCTAATTGCTCATATAAATTACCGACACTCCATCTTAAATCACAGTAACTTATGATTCTACTTGGATTATATGTTTTAATGAAATGATGCAATATTTTATTTGCCCCTCCAACAACAGTAAAATTGATTTTATTGCAAAATCGTATTAGTTCATACTCACCATCTTCCCTTGTTTTCGACCCAACATTTAACCTTTTTTTGCCAAATGTCATAATTGATACCAATTCATCATTGTAATACAGTCCATATCTAATTTTATCTATTGAATAACCTTGTATATGATTTTCGTTTATAAAACTTTTGGCATCTTTGAAGGAAACTTCTTTTATTTGGCATTTTCTTGCATAAATTCTATTTTGTGTGATGCCAAATATGTTTTCAAGCCTACTTTTTACAATTTCCCTTTTTTCATTCCATTCGTCTTCAAAAATATGGATAAGCCTTATTCCTTTTTCTTTGGCTAAATTTGTTTTTTCTATATGATAGAATTTATCATTATTAAATTTTTCAGAATGCCATATTAATCCATTACATTCTATTCCTATGTTATAATCTGGAATTAGAATATCTATTTCCTTTCCATCGAGCGTTTTTCTATCGTTTTCTATTATATTATGTGACGGTAAAATACTCTTTATAAATTCTGTTATTTCACGCTCCAAATTTGATTTTTCCCTTGCACACTCCGGACAGCCAGCTCCATGTTTATGGTTTCTAGCAATTTGTTTGAACTTACCATGAATGGGACAAATTGGATAAATGTATTCGTCAGAATAACTATATGTTGTTTCAGAATAATCGTAAAAATTGTTATGAACTTTACGGCACGCATCAAAAAACTCTTCTGGTTTAAGCCTTCTTGCCTCATCGCATTTTTCCCTGCCACATTTAGGGCATCCATTTTTTAATAAAGGGTTCAATGTGTTTGATGGTATCATTTCAAATTCACCATGTTCATTGCCATTCGAATCCTTTTCATGGCAAATAACTATCATTTTATCCCCTTTATTTTTATAGCTTTCTTCTGATTTAGAATAGTCGTAATTTGGATAGATTTTTTTAATTTCCTCTATTGTCTTTTCAAATGGCTGCGTTTTTGTAAGCGAAATTTTTTTATTCTTACATTTTGGGCATCCTTGACCATTAATCAAATGAAATGGCGATATGGTAAAATCACCATGTTCAACACCATTTTCATCTTTATTGTGGCATGTTACAATTACATTTGTATTGTAATCGTTAAAGATACTTTTTTCATATGATAAATTATCTATTGGGCTTGTATGCGCTAATTTTGAAGTTTCTATCATATATTTAGTGTCCATACGAAAAGAACCAGAACATTTTGGACATCCTTGCCCCTGCTTATGCTTGGTTGGATTTTTCCAAAAATGTCCGTGCTCACGCCCATATTTATCTTTTTTATGGCATACTATTTCGACAAGACCTTGAGCCTTTTTTCCGTCTTTTTTGAATCCAGGTATATACTTAACATACTCATATTCTCCATTCCATATTTTATTAGCCTCTTCTGCATATTTTTTCAAATCAAATTGCCTCATTACAATGACTGTTAAGATAACGCATTAACTTTATTTTTAATAAAAAATATTCCTGCTTTACATGTCTTACTCAATTTATAATAATTCAAATCTTTAATATATTCTAAAAATTGAGACATGGTATTTTTATCAGCATTTAGAATATTTATCGGTATTCTATCAATTGTACCATTTTTTAGCAAATTAGCCATAGTTTTTACTCTTTTAACATTCAAGCCTACATTTGTGATTGGGTTATCGTAATATTCCAATTTAGTATTATTTATTTCATTCGGCTTAATTTTTTCATGTTTATCATTAAATAGACTATGGTCTTCTGTCACTGTAACGCTCATATTACCCTCAGAAACCTCGTATAAAGGCTTTTCTGTCTTGTGACGGTAAATATACTTAGGATGCATCCAACCGCTCCTACAAAGGACTTTAAATGGCTTTACAGAGGTGTCATATTCTCTGCCAAGCACATCCGTTTCAGTATTACCAATTAATTCACTAATAGGTTTAATGTCTATAAGTCCATTACAATCATACTTAATGAATAATGGTGTATCTCCAGTAAATGAATCTCCTACAATTGGTTCATAGCCTAATCCTTTGAAATGACTAATCATCAAACGTAAGCATTGTCTTCCAATGCAAGTTGTTTTTTCTGCGGTTAAAAGATTTCCCCAAGGGAAAATTGCAGGTCCGCCACATGCTCCAAAGTAAGAATTTGCCAAGATTTTCAATGGCAATTGCTTTTTATCGTTTGAAGCCTTTTCTGCATTCCAATATTCAATTTCAGTTTGTATTTTAGCCTTCTCGGTTTCTGAAATTGTTTCATTATCTTTAAGTTTTTTCTTTAATTCAGCTACCTTTTCTCCGGCATCTGCCTTAAGACCTTTATATTTTTCACGGTTTGTTAGGATATATTCCAACAGATGATTCATGATACTATCAATGTCAGTACCATTTTCAATATTCCAAGTCAGAATCGTTGCAGGATAAAGTGAATTAAAGTCAAGTTTAACTACTCTGTCTGCATAGCCTGTTTTAAGTAAGCGTGACAAGCCTCCTGTGAATCTTGCATTTGGACTAAATGTTGGTATAGCCAAGTTATTTTCATACGACCATGCTAACATAATTAATTTCCAAATACCGGCAGTACCCATAGTACAAGCCCTTGTAAATGTTGTTGGTAATAATTTTGCAACAAGAAAGTTGGCTTCATTAAGAGTTAGTTCAACTTTATCAGTTTCCCACAAGTCATCAAGTAGGTATCTTTCAACAATATATCGCCCACTTACATTTACGTAGCCTTTTTCTGAAAGTAATGGCCTATCTTCTCTCATTTCATACCAATCACCATTTTTATCATTAAAAGCGTACTTTTCGTCAGTTATATTCCATATTGTAGTTATTTGATTACCTGGAACATATACACGATTCTGTTTTTTAAGACCAAGATACTTTGTCGTATATTTCAAACTTGCAGATTTCATGTTTGAATCAAGTGCTTGTGCTCGCCTAACAGCATGTAGTGAATCAATAACAGTAAATCCCCACATAATTGTTGGACGATAATACTCCATTTCGCCGCCAAGTTTAAGAATTGCTTCTTTCTTTTTCTTAAAAATAGGATGCTTAAAGTATTTCAATGACATGTCTTCAAATGAAGAACCAAGTACTTCGCACCTAACAATTAAAAAATCCCAGTCAAAGTTTTCTGAGTTATGTCCTGCAACAACATCTGGTTTCTGTTCGGCTAATGTTTTTAAGAATTCATCAATTGCATTTAATTCATTCTGTTTTCTCTCTTCGCCTTCTCCCGTAATGGTTATAATTTTCTCAAACCCCTTGTTGGTTCTCATACCAATTTGGTCAATGGCATGAATTTTTGGATTTAATCCTTGGGTTTCAAGGTCAAATATAAATCTATTAAGTTCATCATAACCATTATATCCTTTGAAAAGTCTTTTTCCAGTCGAAATCATATATTGTTCAATTGGAGAAACCACCATAAACTCTTTACTTCTACCATTAGCATCACTTTTTCCCTTTTCATATATAGGAGTGCCTGCTTCTTGAAAGAAATTTAAAAAACGAGTAAACGGCATTCTTTTTGTTGAATAAAATAGATATTTAAATCCATTTTCAAGACGTTCATTACATTGGGAATCATCATGCTTTGTTATTAATCCTTTGACATCTATTCCATACTCTCTCATTTTGCGTCTAAGCGTTCCACGTTCTCCATTAAACATTCTTATGCATGCGCTATTCTTAACCCAACAGAAAGGCTTAAAATCATCGATTTTTACACGCTTATTCCCTTCCTCATTAACATAAATGACACTTACCTTATCATCCATATAGCCACATTCAATTGTAATTATATGTTGCATTTGGTCATGCCCTTCGATAAAAGTATCAATTACCTCTGGCGTAATTTCTTTTTTCATAATATAATCATTTTACGTTGAAAATTTAAAGTTTCATTAGCAGAAACATCAATTTTCGGCAAATATATATATTTTTTTTTACAAAAACAAATTAGTAGCGATAAAATAATATTTATTGTTATATATAATTGCTAATTTGTTATGAAGATTAATTATAAAAAAATTGTTGCTGAAGAAATATCAAATTTTTTAAAAAAAGACTGCATGTTGAAAGAATATAAGAATCCACAAGATAGTGAAACTATCAGAGTTTGTGGTGAAACACTAAAGGCATTATATGACAGAATCATAAAAAATGGCACTTCTAAGCATGAGATAACTATGGTTATGCTTAGTAAAATAATAGGTGAATTAAAACGCCTTGAACAAGCAATGACATTATGACATTTTATATCAAAAAAGGCTCAATGTTACCAATTATAATGATGGAACTGATTGATGATGGTAGACATACCTATAATAAATTTAATGATGCAATACAAAATGCAGATATAACATTTACAATGGTAAATGAAGATAATGGAGTTACTAAAGTTGCGAAAGCACCTGCATATATCAAATTGAAAGAAGATTTTGGTTGCACTGACAAATATATCATATGTTATAATTGGAAAAAACATGACACATTAGAAGCCGGCAATTTTGTCGGAACTTTTGAAATTAAGTTTGGCGATGATTTAACGAGTGATGATACAACTTACCCAACAGGAAATTTAATCATGCCAATAAGGGAGGAACTTAAAATAATAATATTAAATTAGATAATAATGTTAACAACCAAAAGCTTATCAAACGATTTTTATCAATATGGTGAACAAGATAATGTCAGTATTGTAACTTATAAAGAACAAATGATTGGAGAATTCAACGATGCTTTTGATTCAATTAATATTTCTGAAGATGAGCAAACCGCTGATACTGATTATGTGTTATCTGTAATGGGAAAAGAAGCAGGCCGTATCATAATTCCAACTGATACGTTTGTTAAAGATGCTTTTTATAATAATGAAACACAAGAAATTACACTTGTCGTTTCAATTGGTAATGATAGCACTAAAGAAATTAAATTTAGTGTTAAAGGCCTCGTTGACATATATACTGGAGATAATCTTACAATAGAGGTTAAGAATAACGTAATATCTTTATCTCAATCAATTAAAACGCAATTATCTGATTTTAGTCGAAAAATAGATGAAGTTGAAAACAAGATTCCTTCTCTTGAAGGCTACGCTACTGAGGAATGGGTTGAAGATAAAAACTACTTAACTGAGCACCAAGATATTAGTGGTAAGGCAGATAAAGTTGATGTATATACCAAAGATGAAACCTACAGTAAGGCAGAAATTGATAGTAAAGGTTATCTGACTGAACATCAAGATATAAGTGGTATTGTTGATGGAATCAACTCTGCAATATCATCTGAAGTTGAAAGAGCCACTATTGCAGAAAATGATATTAATAGAAGTTTATCATCAGAAATTGAACGTTCTATTAAAAAAGATGATGCTTTAACTAATTCTATTGCCGAAGAAATAAGCAGAGCCACGTCTGCTGAGACAGATAATGCAAATTCAATTAGTACCATAGAAAGTTTCTTTGATAATGGCGCGTCTAAGAGTGCTTTAAAATTAAAGACCGCACATAAAATGTGGGGAAATAATTTTGACGGCACACAAGATATATCTGGTGATATAGTATTGCCTAAAGAACAAAGAATCATAATCGGTGGTGCTACATTATCTTGGGATGAGGAAAAGCAAGCGTTAAAAATAGATGGAAATTTAATTCTTAACGGTGAAATCATAACAAACAACGTCTAATTATATAAAAAATGAGCAGTCAAATTAATGACTGCTCATTTTTCCCTTAATTTACAAATAATAGACTTTTTTCTGCTAATTTTTCTTCAACATCATCATATGATTCATTGAACATGAAAAAAAGTCTGCCTTCTTCTGGATATTCATCATATGAATCTATATTTTCCCATGCAAGTGCAATAATGCCGTCAAGGCAATCTTGCATACAGAAACAAGTACTTTCTTGAATTAAATCGAACTTAATCTTAGTTTTCAATGTATGAACTTCTGTTATGTATTCATCAGATGGTATCAAATCATTTATTAGTCCAGCTGGCTTTTCTTCAAAATTTTCGCCCCATGTTTCATCTGGATTATCAGTGAAAATAAATTCATATCTATAAAAACCGTCATTTTCTTCGCCAATTAGCCTTACGAAGCATAAAAATACTGGCTTTAACTCATCGTCATTATTTATTGTTGTTGAAATCATTTTTCTTTTTCTGTTACAATTAGTTTATCAATAACTTCTGTTTTTTTATGCGTTATTTCTAACATTCTATCAAAATAAGTATCATTAAATGATTGATAGTAAACTGTGCATGCTTTACTTTGATTAAGCCTATGTATTCTGTCTTCCGCTTGTAAATTATCAGCTGGAACAAAACTAAAGTTATTAAAGATAACAACATCTGCCGATGTTAAATCTATTCCAACAGAAGCGGATATTATATTACCTATAAAGACTTTAATGCTATTATCATTTTGAAAATTTTCTACTGCTTTGTTTTTTCTTTTTTCAGTTAATTTACCATTATGATAAACGGCTATGTCCCCAAATTCTTCACGGAATTTCTTAATTTCATTGTCGTATGCACAGAATATAACAACTTTATGCCCTAAATCAATACATTTTCTTGCTAATGATATTGTTCTTGAAATCATCTTATCTGCAAGCCATTGCCTCATTAACGTACCTTCTTCAAGTTTTTTATATTTTTCAGCCTTTTCTTTATCTTCTTGTAAAGCAACATATTCATCCCATAGATTATCATAAGATTTTTTCTCATCTTCAGTCATTTCATAATGTAAGCATCTTATATCTTTTGAAACAACGTCAGCAAAGTCGCTTTTAAGCCTTCTAAGGTAATATGGTTTAATAATTTCTTTTAATTCATCCATATTGGAATCTTCACCAGGAATCATTATTTTTTTGCATTTTTTTTCAAGAATTTCATCTAAATGCTTTTTCTGTTCATATGTAAGTTCAGTCCATTCTTTTTTGCCAACAGACTTTAGATACATTAGTGTGTGAGCGTTTTTTTCATTTTTCTTATAAAAGAATTTTGCGCCACAATATCTTTCCATATATCCTTGCCAATCATTAGTAATAGGCACTCCTATTAACTTTAATAGGTTGAATAAATTCTTGCTTGAATTTGTGATTGCTGTTCCTGTTAATTCGAATATACCATTAGGATGGCTTCTTTTAATTAAATCTGATATTATTTTAAATCTACCCGATGTACTATTTGATAGCTTATGCGCCTCATCAATTATGATTAAGTCATATTTTGCTTGGAATAACTGTGAGTCTTTCATTGCATTAGCAATTATTTTGCCGCTGCGTGAAATAATTTCTTTCTCTTTATATTCTTTAAAGACATTTCCATTATCATCAACATTTAATTCTTTTGTTTTAATTTTTTGTGTAGGTATTGTGTAAAAATTATCAAGAATGTCATAATTGATGATTGTAAATTTCGCATCATCCCATTTAGAACCTTGTACAATTGTAATTTCAGTTGGGTCAACGAAAAGACTTAGTTCTTTCTCCCATGTTTTCTTTACTGATGATGGACAGATTACTAACACATGTTTAAATGAGCCATATAAGGCAGCTAAAATCGCTGATGTAGTATTATGGGTTACAATATAATCATGTCCTGTTAAATAACTATGGTCTTCGCTATCAACATATATACACTGTGTATCTTCTTCTCCGTCTTTTTTAATATCACATATATATTTTGAATAATTGCCCATTTTATTGAAACTGTATTTATCGGCTTTTTCTTCCGATGAAAATGGGTTAATGTTTATTTGAAATTCTATGTTATATAATTTATCTTTTTCATTTATATTGGCTATGCCTCCTAATGAATATATTAATTCCTTAATATCTTTAGATAATATTTCTGAATAAGTTGAAAACAATAATTTATTATCTTTATCAACGTCACCGTTAATATCCATTATTCCCCTCAATAATTCAATTCTATTATCAATTGAGTCAAACATATATTCATTTGGTATGCCCGTGTTAGAGCATTCATCTATAATTGTTTTACCAAATAAATAAGGGCTTAATGTTATATGCTCTTTTTCTTCATATTCTACCGGTTGACATATTGGTATTTCCCAATGATTTTTATTAATTTCATTTAAACTTTCTAACAGTTCTTTTACGCTTTTAACAAGCCATTGTTCTTCTTTTGACTTTCTAACAATCCATAAATGGTTTTCTCCGCATTTACGTGATGTACCGTCAGAAAAAACTACGTTATATATTTTCTTTTTGCCTTGTGGAAAAACTCCCAATACGTTATGTTTTTTACCATCAGAACCGAATATTTTATCACCAACATTAATATCTCCCATTTTTATAAAACCATTTGGAGTTGGTATTTCAGCAGATAATGGCTCGCATTTTCCACCACCCATTTCATCGGCTAATATGCATTTTTTTCTTGATAGCATAAATTTAACAGCCTCTGCTTGATGGCTCATTACTGTTCTATTGCTTCGTTTTTCAGCATCAGAAAAATCTATTTCAATGTCATGATAATCTTCTAATAAAAAATTAGTTAGAATACTATTCTTTGGCGCTATTAGCATAATGGCTTTTTCCTGTGATTTACGATATTTACAAAAGAAAACATAATATTTTTCAGTGTCACCCATATACCAACCTATAGCCAATGCTTGTGGAGTAAAATCTATCTCATATTTTTTTTGTAATATTTCACCGTACCAATCTGCTATTTTAACAAGTTTATTTATATACTTAGGCTCTTTATCGTAATTTCTAAGAATGAACTCAACTTGAAAGTCATTTAATGTTGATGACTTATAAGCGAAAATGCTGTTTTTTAAATCAATAATATATGAATTTTCACCATTATATTCTTTTAATGTTTGATATGCTTTGTTAACCAATTCTAATGACTTACTCATGTCTTAAAACATTTTTTTTTAAAATCCTTATATAAAATATAAGGATTTTATTTGTAAAGTCAATGTTTCAAATGATTTAGATATTTATCAAAAAATACATTTGAATGAATAAAAGAATATATATTACCGAATCTCAAGCAAGGAAAATTTTAGAGGCTAGAAAAGACGGATTTAGACTTGACGGGTTATTAAATCAAACTTTTGCCGCAAAAATACGATACTGCAAGGAATGGTTAGGACAGCCAATTGGTAACGGCAGCTCTAGGACTGTGTTTCAAATGGATGATTATTCAGTCTTAAAATTGGCAAAGAATGCAAAAGGAATTGCTCAAAATGAAGATGAATATCGTGTAGGAACTGATAATTATCTATCTATTTTCCCAAAAATATTAAACGGTACTGATGAAACTAATTTTTCTTGGATAATATCTGAATTTGTAATTCCGGCAAAAGTTAAAGACTTTAAAGAGGTACTTAATATGGATTTTGAAGACGTTAAAGATTTTTGTCTATATGTTCAACTATCATCTAGAGGTGATTATGGTAAGTCGTATGATAAAAAAATACAAGAAATTTATAGTAAGTATGAAGAAAATGAGGATGCTACGTATCTTTTAAATGACCTATATGAGTTATGTTATGGCTATTATTATTCTATTGGGGATGCAATGAGAATTGCAAACTGGGGGATGTGCATGCGTGACGGACACCCTGAAATGGTCCTACTTGATTCTGGTTTATCTAACGATACTTATGAAAAATATTATAGATGGCATCGATAATTTATGGCAAAATTAGAATTTAACACAAACAATATTAAAAGAGTTCCAATCAATAGGAATAGCCTATTTTATTCTGACGAATCATTTAACTATGAACTTGAAATAGGCAAAAACTACGTTGAACAAGATATGAATCAGACTCTTGTTCTATATAGCGTTGATAATTCTTCAACCAATATAAATAATATATATGGCGAAACAAAAACTAATCAAGTTAGATTTAAGCCTCCTGTTGAATTTCATTGCGTTTATACAATAGAACCGCCAGAACTTAAGGCATACGATAAAACTAAGAATATTGGCACATATATGAAAACAGGAAAACTTAAATTCGGCGTATATAAAGAAACATTAGATGAATTAGGTATAGAATTAAAGCCTGGTGATTATATAGGAGCACAAATAAATGAAGAGCATATGGAATTTTTCTCTTTGCTCTCAATTAATAAAGGGTATGACAATGAGCATTCATTATTTGGCGTTAAAAACTTATATTATGAATGTAATTGTTATCCTGTAGATACTACTGAATTTAAAGCATGACACAAATAATATTATCCGAAGAACAAGCAAATAAGTTAATCCATAAAGTGATAAGGCTTGACACGTTGATAAAGCAATTATATAAAAATGGGCAAGTAGGTCATTTTACTGAAGAGGCTGTATATCGAGTACTTAAAAGGTATAACATACACCCACAATATAAATGGTTTGGCAAACCTCTATATAATCGTAAAAATGCTGTTAATTGTGCTTCGAAGCATGCATATGAAATTACCAAACTTGCTGATTATTTAGATAGCCAAAGAAAATCGAAACGAGATATGCCGCATCCAACCGACAATATTACGCTACCACTAAACTATAATAGAAAAAACATGCCTGTAGTTTCAAGGGAATTGTTGGCTAATGACGGTGTATTTGGTGCTGATGAGAACGAATTGTATTCAACAACTGAATCGAAGAAAATAATTCAAATTACAGGAGAACAAGCCAAAAGTATTTTAGAGGGAGTGAATCTTAGCAAAGGAGATAACGATTCTGTTAATTTTTCCATAAATAATGACAGAACTGACGCAGGAAATAGGTTTTTTGCTGATACACGTTTTTTTGGTACAAGAGGTGATATAGCATATGGTGATGGTACTTATAATAAGGGAACTGCTTATAGTGGAATAAACGACTTATATGAAACTAAGGTGAAAATGTCTGAATTATATAATATTGCCATTAAAATTGTACAATATAACCGTTATGATAATGCCAATACTATTTTAGATAAAATCCCTTCTGATAATCATTTTATAAAAAAGACAAAAAAGGTTATTTATAAGACATTATTTGACAATCAATTATCACGTGAAGAAAAATTAAATAATTTGCGTGGTAGTTTAAATAGAATAAATAACGATATAAATATATATAAAGGCAAATTTGATAGAATTAACGCAACTATTAAAACAGGCAAACGTGGTAGACCAAGAAAGGTTTCTGATGATACCATAATGCCAAGGTATGATGTTGGTTTAGTTCCAAATACGAATGTTAAACTTATAGCGCTATTTGAATTAACGGATTTCAACTTTAGTGATGCTATAAAGCATGGAAAACTTCGCACCAATGATGATATTACGAAAATTACTGGCGTTAGAAAAGAAATTAATAAATTTGGAAAAGGTAAAAGCCCAACAGAAAGGACAAACGTAACATATGATGATAATGTAACACCAGATATTGCAAGTAATTTTTCTTTAAAAGGAATTGAAACTAATCCATTTAATTTAGATTCAAATAAAGGTCATTATAAACAGCAATATGAATATAACGACAAAACGTATACATCTGTTGCGCAATTTATGGATAAATCAATTATGTGTGCTGCATATGCTTTAAAGAAAGAGAATGTTAAAATTGACTATATATTAGATGCGCCATCTTCAAGCAAATTCAATCACTATTATTGTACTAATTTGGCTAATAAGTTAGGTGTTGAATATAGGATGAATTTCTTTCAAAGAAACATGCTAAATGTTAGCATTGATGAAAATGGAATGCGTAAAAATGGAATTAACGAAAATGTAATTGTTGAAACTAAAAATACATTAAAAAACGTTGCCATATCAGAGATTACATCTTACATGAACGATTGCGTTGTGAAATTTGTTAACGATAATTTCGCCTATTTATCTAACATATCGCTTGAAAAAATGAGTCGTAATAAAGTAGATGCTAATCTGTTAATAGACATAATAAGAAACCAAGCATATTATGGCTTAATAAACATTAAGCGTGACAACCCTAAAACAAGTAATCTTTATATGTATCTTGTGAATCATTTTAGTCAATATAGTTGCAATAGAACATCAACAAAATTCAATGTTAAGCACATTTCAAACGAATTAAGTAAGATATTAAAAACTAAATTGAGTAGAAGGTATCAGATATTACTTGGTGAAATCGATAGAATTACTTCCACTTATGAATCGCAATTATTATCGAATGGTATGAAAATATCTGATAGTCAAAAATTCAAGATAACAAATATAGACGAAAACGTTAGGCCTTATATTAAAAATGCATATATTATCGCTGATTCCGAAATGGCGCATAATTCAAATGGAGTTATGGATAAACTAAGGTCAAGCTTGATGAATAAACATTTTTTAATAATTGATGAAGATGTTCAATCTGGTGCGACACTACAGTTATTGATAAATGCATTGAAGGAAAAGGAACTTGAATGTGGTTTTATGAATACAGGACGAGGCAGACCAAAGAGACAATTTATACAAGATAACCAAATCACATGCTTAGTCAATGCTATAAAAAAATAGACGGTTAAATGAACCGTCTATTTTTTTCTTGATTTCCTTGTTTTTCTTTTTGGCTTCACCTTTTCTCTTTCTTCTATCAATGCATCAATCTTTCTATCTAATAATGAAAGAACATCATGTTTGAAAGAGGTATAGTCCAAATAATCAGTCTCAACCGTATCATCATCACCCATATAGAAACATAGGGCCTCATAACATGCTTCATAAACCAATTTATCAAATTCTTCGAAAGTGGCAATATCTTCATCTACGGAATGCATAATGAAGTCATATGAATGCAATTTGATGTAGTCATCAATAAATTGTTTCTTATTTTTAATCATAATTGTACTGTTTTTAAATATAGTGCAAAGATACGAATATTATACGATTAATGCAATTATTTATAGTTAAAAATAGTTAAAACAAGATATATTGTATCCAACTAGCAATATTCTACTACCGCTAAACTAATTTAAGAAACTAATTTAAATTACAAGAGAATAAACCAAAACTATTATTATAATAAAAAATCACTATCTATATTTCTAGACAGTGATTTTTTATACCTTATTGCCAACCTTTACCTTTTACATATTGTGAATTTCCGTTTCTATAGTCGCTTACATCCTTGTTCATTCTTCTAAAGGTATCAACATCGTTTTTATCTTCATAATTATCAAGATAATAATCATCGTTGCCGCCATTACCATATGAACTATTGGTGTTTCCGTTTTTCGATGTATAGTTGTTGAAATACTTTCCATTCCTAAATGACGTGTAAATATCTCCAGTACGTGTATAAACATCACTCATTTGGAATTTATCATCCTTCATACCCCTAAATGGTTTTCCATTGTATTTCTTCTCAAACTCATCACGTGCATCGTATACGCCATCGCTAGCTTTGTCCCAATATTTCATAGCCCCATTTTCATCACCTTGACGATACGCTTCATCGCCTTGCCTTTGCCTACCCTTAACGTAATTCATCTTGGTTTTCCAATCAAGCTCTGTTATAATATTATTAACAGACTCCTTGATTATCCTATGCAAATCACCTTCAGTTAATCTTACTATCTTTTCATTTATTATAAATTTAGTTAGTAATAATTATCAACTAAATTAAAATTAGGTTTACATTTTTTAAAAAAAAATCTTATGCCTCAGAATGAGAATCAAGCCACTGTTGAAAAATAAAAAATATTTATATTAAAAAACTTAAGTAATATGCAAATTCAGCCTAAACCATTTTTAAATGGCATGAAATATAGAAATAAAGCGATTGGTGTTGAACGTAGAAGAAACATGTCAAAGATAATTCTTGAAAACGGAACACCTTTTCCCAAATATGTAGAATATAGTGACATTGATTCTGCTTTTTTTGATTGGGTTGATAATGGCTTGGAAGTTACTTATAATGGTAAGAAACTTCCGACTTACAAGTTATTTAGTAATCAAAAATTATCAGAATATAGTCAAACTTGGAGTAATCTTGATGATACCGGTAATATTATCATGAATTTTAAGACAATCACTCGTGAAAATAACCCTCAGCATGGAGAAAATCAGGGTGGGAACTATAATGTTCCAGGAAATAGATTTTATCCAATGTTTATGGTGCCTGTATTACAAGAGAATGGTTCTGAGGCTTACAGTGTTTATTCAATGAGGCAACCATTATCGGTTAACTTTATTTATACTGTTTCAATTATTTGTAATAAGTACGAATTACTTAATAGTTTTAACGAATTAATACAGTATAATTTTTCAGCTTTAGAAAAATATATTTTTCCAAATGGTCATCCAATGCCAATGACTCTTGAGAATGTTACCGATGAATCAGAATATAATATTGATGACCGTAAATATTATGCTCAATCATTTCAAATAAAACTGATTGGGTATATTATTCGTAAGGAAGATTTTAAAGTTTCTGATATACCATCGAGATTTTCTGTTAGACTAAAAGATAGTGATGAAAAAAAGAAATATAAGAGGAAAGTAAGCACAGATACGTGGCTTGGTGAAGCAACTGTAATGGCATCAATTAATGATGATGAAAATAAAAGCAATGCCATTGATGATGAATTGCCAAAAAACGATGCATATGAACTTGGAATTGATATTGATAACTCATCATGTAATTTAATTGAGTCTGGTGAAAAAACTCCAAAGAAATATATTAAGCCTTCAGTTGAAGTGGAAGAAGAATATGAAGAAGTTTGTCCGCCAAATGATAATCCTTATTATAATAAACATGTTAAGATATACATAGATTATCCTTATTGCGAAGACAAAACAGTTATTTTTATTGTCGATTCAATAGTTGAAGTAAATTCAATAGAAACTGAAAATATAAAAGAATTTACCATTTACATAAATGATAAAGAAGTAAACCTTGAAGATGAAATTAAATTTTCGCCAAATGACGAAATCAAAATAACTGTTAAAATGGAAGACGAATATAAGGGTGGAAAAATTAAGATTGAAGGTATAGACCCAACAGTTAAATTTGATAGAAGAACAAGATATGTAACTGAGGATGATGATGGCATTGACGATAAAGTATCGTTAGAGGAACTCTACATATCAAGCGAAAAAGAAAACGAAGAAAAATAACAAATAAAGGCTACCATTAATGATTATGGTAGCCTTTATTTTTATCTAAATCCAATTGATGCTTTTTTCTTTTCTGAAAAATCAACTTTTTCCTCCGCATTATGTGCGTCTGCAAGTGTCATAGGTTTATCTGCTTTTGGATAAATGTTTTTGGTTTTATCAAGTGAAAGTTCTTTAAATTCATATTTTAATGATAATCTTCCCTTTCTAAGGAGTGCTTTATCAACCTTATTAATATCACAATTGAATGTACAGATAAATTTAATTTTCATTGATTCTGCTATGATACCGTCAGTAAGGTTTAGAATTGTTCCCATACTTTCATTTGTACCGCTATTGCGGTCTTTAAGCAATTTTTCGCAATCTTCAAATACGATAACAGCATTTTTATTGTCTTGTAGGAATTCAAGGAATTGACCATCAGAAATACTTTCGCACAACGAACTATCGATGAAAATGAAATCAGTTTCCATATTATCGTTAATTAACGATTTAATTATTGATGTTTTACCAGTGCCAGGAATACCATATAACATTATGAGTCCTGACTTATCAGAACGAATGATTTCGTTCATTTTATCATATGGCACATCGTCATTATAGTTTTTTTCAATATCGCTGTGCCACTCATTGAAATTACAAACAGACGTTTCGATTGAATATTGGCCTTTAAATGCAATTTTATAACTATTCTCATCGTTAATAGATTTGCTCTTGACAATACTTGTTTTTATTATGTTTAAAATATTGTCAATATCGCTACGGTCAGTACAAATTGATATGCTTTCTATTGTGTCATAGTTTGAAGTATCTGATTTGACTACAAACACTATTCTGTCTCCAACAATAAAGTTTATATGCGTATGTAATGAAAACTCAATGCCTTCAATTGCTTTGATGAGATTATTAATAGTTGGTATTGTTTCTATAACATAGAGTTTATGCTTAGTTAACGGTTCATTATTGTCAAATCTATTAATAACATATTCATCGTCGGTATCTTTTATACGATTGAAAGAATAATTTGTTCCAATATTATCAAATAAATATGCAAATAATCTTGGACGTATTATACCATCATATGAATCAATAGTCATGTCAGACATTAATTTAACGATTTTCTTCTTAATTGTATCGTACATCATTTTTATTTAAAATAAATTGGTTAAACAACGCAAATATACAAAGAAATATATTGAAAAAGAAAAAAAAGTATAAAAAAAAATGTTAAAAACTCTTGACTTTTTATATATTTTAACTATTTTTAATTATTATTATA